>Ga0209542_10013242_pt1 | contig 14260 bp, 19 predicted proteins | sample RifCSPhighO2_01_FD_184028 | JGI IMG/M metagenome (GOLD analysis project Ga0209542, IMG submission 184028) | Soil microbial communities from Rifle, Colorado - Rifle CSP2_plank highO2_0.1 (SPAdes) (version 2) | ecosystem: Environmental > Terrestrial > Deep subsurface > Rock core/Sediment ...
TTTGACGAAGAGGGAAAAACAAAAATCTCGGGGCGAGCCAACCGCATTCTGGTAGAGCGAGGGCTGGATTTGGGGGAAGTCATGCGCAAGGGCGGGGAAGCGGCCGGAGGGCTGGGCGGCGGGCATACGATTGCGGCAGGCTGCACCATTCCGACAACCCGCGATGCCGAAACCGCATTTTTGAAGAAGGCGAAGGAAGTAATCAAAGTGCAGTTGGAAATAAAGGCGGGGCAATGAACGAAACTGCAGCGTTAATCGAAAGGCGCTTTACGCCAGGGCAAATTTCTTTCTTGAAGAAACTGCCGCTCGAAGGCTGGCAAGCGCTTTTTGCCGAAGCGGCTAGAAAATCGGGAGGAAAAATGTCTTTCACTCCAGACGAATGGGTGAAAATCAACAAAACACCCGATGGCATTTCAAAAGAGGTTGGAAGGAACTTAGCGGGGTATTGCGGGGCAGCCTGCTGGCTTTACGCGGCAGTCAAAAACCTCGGTGCAAAAGAAGAACACGCCCTGCGATATTACGAGGATGCAGAGCACATTACAGTAATAACCCCTTCAGGAAGCGAAATTGACGTCACCGCACCCCAGCATGCGTTCACGGGCAGCGGAAATTTCAAGAAAGCAAAAAATATAAGGCGGCTGGGCTTTACGGAAATAGAGGAAAACGCGAAAACCATGCGGAGGTTCGGGCAATTCGCCGAAGACTTCGCAGGAATAATGCAGGACGTTCGATAAAAGACTCGACCGCGCTCTTTCAACTTACTAAAGAGGGGAAGTTTTAGAGCGCGGCCGCAACCCAAGCCACCCAAAATTCGATTCAACCCACCGGTGCCTGGATCAGCATGAAACTGTTTTACGCGTGTTTTTCACAACACCTCGAAGCCAAAACAACGTCTTTCTTCACTATATTTTTGCGTCCGGCATGGCGAGCCAAAAGCTTGGCCTGCCGCAGGATTTCCCTAGCGTCATCCTCCAGGATTTCCGCCAGCTTCCTGCTTGCACTCTCTTCCACCCGCTGCGCGCCCACCGCGCGCAACAGCGAATCCATTTCGAACAACGAAAAGCTCTTGCTCACTAGTACCCACCCTTTTCACGCAAAGCGCACGCTCGTTAAAAGCACGCGCTTCCTAAACCCACACTTAAATCCCGAAAAGCACTTTCAGGCCAATCCCACAAAAGGCCCAACGCGCTTCGGACTAATCAAAACCCGATATTGGTTTAAAAAACTAGCGCTTCCACTATTGAATCCGCACTTCCGGTAATCAAAAAAGAACGGATTTAAAGAAAGAGCGCTAGGATTCTTTTTACTCGCTTTACGGAAGCGGCATAATGGTTTTTCGAAAGGTTGACGGGAAAAGAAAAATGACTGAACAATGGTATAACAACCCGGACCCGGTTGCGCATTCGCACAGAAACGCATTAAGAGACTTCGTAAAGGGGATTTTGGACCGCGAGGAATTCAAAGGGTTTACTGCAAGGCGCGTCTTGGAAAACGACCGGCTTGCAGTGGCAGAATTGGATCCAAAACCGCTATTCACTATTCCGTTAACCGGAACTAAAATCATTCTGAAAAAACCCGGTCACGAACACGAAATCGGCATAATCCACACGCGGGACATCATAATGGAATGGTATGCTGGGGGCGTAATCCCGCAGCATGAAACCAACCCCAGAACAGGCACGATAAAACTCACCGTCCGACCCGCCAAATACATGCATGAATAGCCGTTCCGCCACCGTACCATTTTAATGCACGAAACACACAAATGCTTAAGGGCGGTTTTAGTGAAAATCAGCGGAGCGCAAACCTACTACCAACACATCAAAAACATCAGCGTGCGCTTTGCCGCCAAGCCGCTGGGAAACGTCGTGTTCGGCCCATCCCCGCCCAACGTTTTCGTGGGGAGGGAAGGCTACCCGAACGTTTTCGTGGGCCCGCTTGTAAGCGTGGACGAAACCGTCGACCCCAGCCTCTCCGACTCACCGGCCAAATGGACTTCAATGGGTTATGAACAGATAATTTCCCTGCGCGCGAGCATGGCGCGCGGAATGAAAAAGCACGCCGTACGCAAAACGTCTTCGCTGTTGGAAGAAATGCAGTTGAGCGTACTGGCGCAAAAGCCAGTGGACATGGAAGTCACTTTCACCAAAAAACCCGAGTTCCACATTTCATTTTCTTCATACACCGCGCCCATGGGGCCGGCAGGGGCAATGAAAAAAATGCGGCTTACGGAAAATCCGGTGATTCCCAAGAAAGTCGACGAGCTGGCCGAAGAGAAGGTCAAAGTGCGCGATGCTGTGCCGGAGCTCGTGAAAGCAGGGTTCGATTATTACTACATGCAAAAGCTCTTGAGCGCGGGCGTATTGGGGGAAAAAAAGAAGCTTGTCCCAACCCGTTGGAGCATTACGGGGACGGATAAAATCCTTGCAGACCACTACCTGGAAAAAGTGAAGGAAAGCCCACAAATCGACAGCCCCACGCTTTATTCCCATGAGCATTTCGACAACCACTATGAAATACTGCTTTTGCCCGGCGGCTGGGAGTTCGAGCAATTCGAAGCGTGGTCGCCTGGAAGCGCCTGGAAAACGAACGCGACAGTCGCGCACGAGTACGAACCGTTCTCGGGAAGGAGTGATTACGCGGAGAGCGAGGGCGGAGGGTACTATGCGGGGCGTTTCGGGGTTGTGGAAGCGTTGCACAAAATGCGGAGGCAAGCGCGAAGCATTGTTTTCCGCGAGATAAGCGAGGACTACAACGTGCCGTTGGGCGTCTGGGCCGTACGAGAGATGGTAAGGGAGGCGCTAGAGAAAAAGCCGCTTAAATTTACGACACTGCAAGAGGCGCTCGAATACCTAAAAACCAAGCTGGTGATACCGCTATCGGAATATCTGAAAAAAAGCACGATTTTACGGCAAAAGACTTTAGCGGAATTTTAAAACCACTGGAAGCACTGGAAAGTTACTCTAATTAAGGTTTTAAATCGGGCAAAATTCAAAATAAGTATGAAAGAAATCTCCTTGTGGCAATTACCAAAAAAATCCACCCACGTCATCCTAGAAAAAGAAATTCAAAAACAACTATTTGAAAAAGCGGCCGCAAAAGAAGGAAGCTTGTACGAGTTAACAAAACTCTTCGGAGAAAACGATTCGGTCTATTATTGGCATAATGGCACGCGCGAGACAATTCCCCTCTGGGCTTTAGAAAAAATAGCGTTAATTGCAGGGGAATCTTTGGAAGAAATAGAGCAAAACGCAACCGGAGTAAAAAGCGGCTATCAGGGAACGACGGTAAAAATGGCGTTTCCAATAGCTATAACGCCGGAGTTTGATGCGATAGTCGCAAACCTTCTCGGGGATGGCTGCTTTTCAGGGTATGGAAAGACCGCGTCATACAAACAAAAGAACGAGTTTGCTAGACGGCTATTCACGGAAAAATTGCGGCACTGTTTGGGAAAATTCGAGTTAAATGAAAAGCAATATGCTGGCCAGTGGAAGGTCATAATTCCAAAAATAATAATCGAGTGCATAGAAACGGCTTACCAATTTGAAGAGACAGACACGCTTTCCAGGAGGGTTCCTAAAGAAATAAAGACAAAAGAGCGGGAATTCAGGGTTGCATTCTTGGCAGCATTTGTATTGGACGAGGGACACGTAAACGAAGGAATCGAAGTTTACTCGGGAAATAAGTTGTTGCTTCAGGACGTATTAGAAATAGTGGAAGGCTTGGGCTACGAAGCTACTGAAATCAGAGAAAGAGACGGCCACGGGAGCAAAAACTGTTTTTACAGATTCAGAATAAAAGTTCAGGGATGTAAAAATTTTCTTGCCGACTTGGATGAGCTTTGCAAAAAGCATCCAAATTGCGGGCTTGCACACGAGTATGAAGCTTTGAAGTTTGCCTCCACGCGAGTGAGACACAAGACGCTAAACGGGGTAACTAGAGAAGAAATATTGAAAATCCTACCCGAGGTGAAAACGGTTAAAGCAATTACTAGGACCTTAAAAATCACTAGCTCAACGGTCAGGGAACACTTAAAGAAATTAGAAAAAACGGGAAAAGTAGAAAAAATCGGAAGAGAACAAAACAGAACAATCTGGCAGCCAATTACCTAAACTCTCTCCCATTCCAACCCGTTTTCCTCGAAAGCGGCGACAAGCTTGTCCCGCTGCTGCTTGTTGCAGCCCTTCCAATCCAAAAACGCTTTCTCAACAGGCTCCTCCGTTTTCTCAATCGCCTGCTTCACCATACCTGCATCCATGGAATCGAGGACGTGCTTCGAAGCAACGTGCGAAAAGGCGTAAGGGAGGGATTCGAAAGCACTGCAATAGTGCGTTCCGCCGAAACCCAAGGCAACCTTATCGTTCCGAGACGTGAAAGAATTGCACCCTTCGACAATAGCCTTTGCTACAGGCTCTGCCAAACGCCTTTCCCCCCATTCATCTTCTCCGCTGCCCAGTTCCACGAAAACGCTCGGCGAACGCAGCGAAGTAGGCCCGTGGTGCGTCGCTTCCCTGAAAACGGGCATTTCGTTTCCCTTCAGCCGCTCGAAAAACTCTTGCAACGCCCTGGCCGAAGTCAACTGCAGTTCGTTCGGGCTTCCGCCCAAACTCGCGCCCTCACCCCAATTGCCCGGCGCGTGGACGGTATAGCAAGGCTTTCCTTGCTCCGAACGGTGTTTCGACGCGAAAACGAGCAAATCGCCCGGCGGGAAATCCCCGAGGAAATCCGCGGCGTAAAGAGGGCAGTCCAACTCCACCAAAAGAATTTCGCCGTTCGCGAAAGCGGGCAACTGCATTTCCCCGACGCTAACGCGCCCTTGCCCTGCAAAACCAAATTTTCCCTTAAGGCAAGAGGCGATGTTGGCGCTCGCCGGGTCTGCAGTAGAATAAAAAACCACGGGCATAATCGTAATAAGCCTGCAAGCGAATAAAACGATTGTGAAACCGATGGGCATAGACGACGACGTTTTCGACAGGCAAAAGCGCATTCAAGGCTGGAACCAGCAGAAAGTCTCCAGCGCGCGAATCCTCGTAGTGGGAGGGGGGGCGCTGGGAAACGAAGTCGTAAAACTATTGCTTCAATTGGGAGCAAGCGACATTACAATCGTAGACCACGACACGATAGTCAAAGCGAACCTCAACCGCTGCATTTTCTTTACGGAAAAAGACGCGGAGGAAAAAGCGCTCAAGGCCGAAGTCCTGGCGCGCGAGGCTAAGAAAATAAACGCGAATGCAAACGTCAAAGCAGTTGTGAAAATGATAGAGCTAGTGGACGAAGGCTTTTTCGGCAATTTCGACTACTGCTTCGGATGCCTCGACAATCTTGCGGCGCGAATGCACTTGAATGCCCACGCTTACGGAAAAATGCCGTTCATCGATGGAGGAATCAACGCCTTCAACGGCCGCGTGCAAACAGTCAAAGCGCCTTCGCCGTGCTTGGAGTGCGGCTTCAGCAAAGCCGACTACAAAATACTGTGGAAAAAATATTCGTGCGTGGGCGAAACGCTCGACTTTCTCGACCCGAAAATGCCCGCGCTTGCGACGAGCGCTTGCATCACCGCTTCGCTGCAAGTCAACGAGTTCCTAAAGCTATTGCACGGCGTTGGTGAAACGCTGGAAGGAAAGTTCCTGTTTTACGACGGCTTGCACGGAGAGTTCAAGACGCTAACGCTGGAAAAAAAGAAAGGGTGCGCGGTGCACGGATGAAAGCATGAATGAATTGAAAAGCGCGCTGAAGGGAATTAGAGGACCCATCTCTTTTTCGCTACGGCATGGAGGCGCTAATGCAAACAAGCACACGGTAGTTGACTTTCCAAACGCCAGCGTCACGCTTTACCATCACGCGATTTCTGAGGGACTCGCAAAATTGTTCAATGCACATAGGAAGAGCACGCAACGCAAGCCGCCGGCTGGAAAGGAAGAAGCATTTCAAAAAAAATCTGAGGCAAAGGAAAGGGAAATAAGGGAGTTTTTTGAAAGGCTGAAAGGAGCCTAATCACTCGAACGCGTCCTTGATTCCCCTGACCGCGTCTTCCGCCTTCTTGTCGAACATCAATTTCAGCTTCCGCCCGCAGCGCACGCAATTCCCGCCGTTCTCCAAAAGGCTTTCATAACAATCCTTGTGGAATCCGGCCCCGCAAAAACAATGCCCGTACTTCGACTGCTCGCTGTTCTTCACGTTAAGCTTGAATTTTGCCTTGCAAAGCTCGCATGCCTCCGTCCCCTCGAGAATCAGCGCCTTGCCCGTGTCCGAAGGTTTTTGCGCCGGCTGCGGCTTTTCGGAAACGCGCTTTTGCTGCCGGTCGACGAAAAAGCTGTTTTTGGGCGTAACGCCGTTTTTAGGCGAGCCGCGCTCAAGCAAATCAGCCAAATCGGCAGTAGTCTGCGGCGCAGGAAGGATTTGCACGGGCGGAGGTTCGGAAGGCGGCTTGAACATTTGCTTTTCCCGCTCTACACCTTGGTTCGAAGGCTTTTGCTCTATCAACGGCTTTTCCTCAGCCTGCTTTTGCTCTTCCTTGGCTTTCAGTTTGGGCGCGAACAAGTTATACCCGCGCCAGCCCAAGCGCAGTGTAGAGCGGGTTGCAGCGTCGAAAACGAAAAACCCTTTTTTTACCAGCACGTTCAGCCGCGCGTTGAAATCCTCAGGATCCACGGAAGTCTTCTGCAGGATAGTCGGAACGTCGGTAATGCCGTTTTTGACTAGCGCGGCCAAATCCCTGTCGAAGCGCGTGAGCTTGAAGCGCAATTCTTTTTTGCGCCCCGGCTTCTTGCGAGCCCTGGGCTTTGCGACTGCTGAAGGCTTTTCCTCCACGCCAATGATGTCTCCGCCCGCTTCCATTCCAAACCAACGCTTTTCTTTATTTCTCCCTTACAACCGCAAACGAAACTTCCCGGTAATTCTCTTCATTCCCTTCCGGCTCCGCTTTCGAAAGCTTGAACGCCTTCCACTCTCCCTTCAAAGGGTCGCAGACCACTGCAATATGAAAATCTTCGGGGAAAAAAACCTTTTGCGTGCGCACGTCCGTGCTCGATAGAAAGCACCCGTAGCCCGGGTGCGAGTGGCACCATCCGACAATCACCACGCCGTCGGACAGGGTTTTCGACAAATCCTTGAACGCTTCGCGGGAAAAACGCACTGTGACCGCAGTAGCATCATTCTCTGCAGTAACGTAATCCTCAACCATAACGTATTGCCTTCCTTCAAACGAGTAAACCCCGCCCACGAGAAAACCCAGCGCTTCCAAGCGCCGCGAAGCGTGGTCCTTGAAGTGGGCCGACGCCTTTTCAAAAGCTTTTTCCTCCAAATAAACGTCAAACACGCCTACGCCTCTAGTTCCATCCAAGTGGGTTTTTGCTTTCCGCGCCTTACTTGAAGCCGAACCTGCCCATGAGCTTCGTGTGCCAAGCCTTCTTCTTTTCCTTCTCTTCCCAAATCCTTTTCGCCAGTTCGGCGGGCGACAACTCCCTTTCTTCCCTTGCCGGTTCGTTGGAAACCGGGGTAATGTCCCGCAACTGCCTTTGGCGCAATTCCGAGACAGTAACGTCCTTCGCAATTAACTCTGCTTCATCTTGCGTTTCACCCGCTTCGGGCTTCTTGTCAAATATCCCGCGCACCACAGGCTTTCTCTCGATGCTTTTGATAATGGGCTTTTGCGTCAGTGGGTTCACGCCCACAATCTCGTCGTCCTTGCCTTCCGGCCGCTCTTCCGCTGCGTTCTCGTCTTGAGCTTGCGCTGTCTCCGAAAAAGAAACTTCTGAGAAACCGTCGCTTCCCTTCTTTTTTACGACCGGCTTGTTCACTTTCAGCGCCTCCTCCCAGCAAGAGTAATAAACCGAACGCCGCTTATAATTCTTTCAGGGTTTTAAACAAGCAAAGCGGGTGATGTTCGTATGGCTGAATTCAACATAATCGTCGTGCAGACGACTTCGGGAAAGGAAATCACCGTCGCAGTCGAACCGGAATTCACCATAGGAAGCGTTCTCGAAGTTTTAGTAGAAAACTTGCAGCTGAAAGACAGGTTCGTGCTCGCGACTGAAGACAACAAGATTTTGAGCCCCGAAACCACTGTTGCAGAAGCAGGCTTGGCCGAAGGCGCGAAGATCATGCTCATTCCCGACCCGACTGGCGGAAATTAATAGCAAGAGTGCTGAAGGCACTATGCCCACAGAAAAACTCAAGCCCGTATTCAGGTTCAGACGTTCTTTTCCCTATCCCGAAGAAAACTATGAGGTTATACGCTATGTGTCTTTCCACCCTGATTTGAAGAGAAGAGTTGACGAGGTTAAGGATCAGACTAGAGCATCCCGCTGGGCAACGGCATTTTATCTTCTACTCATCACCCCGATAGGCCGCATTGCACAACTTCCGCGGGTGGTAAGGTTTTTGCCCGAGTCGATTGTTGAAGCTTTCCCAAAGGTCGCTAGGATGTTTCCAGGCTGGGTAAGGGGATATTACAGTACGCGAGGCGTGAAAAGAACAAGTGAGGGGAGACTCAGAATATTCATGCGTGGCCTCGGGGCATCCTTGACCAACTTCGCCTTTCCCTACTTGATACCAAGAATGAAGACAAAAGCGCTTGGCGTTATTGTTAACAACCTGTATTCATCCAACAGGGCGCCTTTTATCAGGAGAGATTGGAAACGACTTATCGAAGAGCATGACGATGGGCTTATAGACGATGCAAACAACATCGTCCTTTTGAAGCATCCAGACAATCCGCTTGCCAAGCAAGTTTCGCCCGAACAGCGGAGGAGATTATTGCGCGCTTGGAACCAGCACTTTCAACGCACCCGTTTTTCGCTAAAAGGCAATAACTATAATCATGCATCCTCCCAATGAAAGAAGGTGCAACCCAATGGCATTCTTGCCCGAAAACATTTGGAAACGCAGGCTAGAAAGCGAGTACGACGAAATGCGCTCGAGCGCCTACAAGTTCGAAGTGAACGCCGAAAAGACGGAGTATACAGTCAGCCTGCACGGCAAAGGCTACGCCAAGCAAGGCGACAGGGTTTTCGAGCAAGACGCCCACAAAGTGCAGATAATTCTATTGCGAGAGTTTCCCTACCCGGGAAGCGTGGAAGTGTATTGGCTTTCGCCAATCTACCACCCGAACATTCGCGAGGACGACGGACGCGTTTGCATTCAACTGGTCAACGACTGGAGCGAGAGCACGAGCGTCGCGGGAGTAACGAAAGCATTGCAGCATCTGCTCGCCAACCCGAACCCGAAAGACCCGTTGAACAAACAGGCGGCGAAATGGTTCGAAAAAAACGGCTTTGCAGGCGCAAAGCCAAGCAGGCCGAGGGTAGTTTGAAATGGCTAAAATAATTTTGGTCAGGGGAATGCACCCGAATGAGAAAAGCGCAAAGTTTTTCACTCCGAAGATAGCTGCAAAGCTGAGGGAATTGGGGCACGAAGTGATTCCGGCAGACATTCCGATTGAAGACACTATCCAGCCTGCCTTGAAGCGAGCAACTGTGGAAAAACCTCAAGTTGATGAAACGTTTGCGTTTGCAGCCCAGCTTTTGAAGCTTCTCGAAGAACATCCGGACGCGATTATGATTGACGTTCACAACACGCAATATCTTCCTGACCGCAGCGGCCCAGACCGACCTGTAAGGTTGAAATTACACGACCCGAGCAAAATCAAGCACAACGAAAGTCCGGTTCCACCAGGAAAAGATCCGTACTACATGGTGAACAAGCCGAACGAAGATCTGCCAATGCATTACACAATCGAAATTCCCGCGAAATACCCGCACGACCCGGCTATGCACCAAAAAACCATTGAATTGCTCGACGCTTTGGGAGAGCCCGGAAAACGGAACTGGAAGCACGCCAACAGCTTGGGTTATTTGGATCGGGTGGGCTTGAGGCAAACGCAAGCAGCGGGGCTGTTGGGAGAAGAAATGGCGGAAGTTATTGCAAGGGGAATTCATGAGCAAATAATTCCGAACCACAAGGCGAGAAAATGAACAAGCCGAAAATAATCGCGGTGAAGGAAAAGAAAATTGAAGAGCGCAAGCCCCCTTCCGAGGAAGAATACGAATTCATATTGAAAAGTGGCGAGTGAGAATAGATGGAAAAACGGTTCGTCACAGTTAAACACAACCTAGGATTGCGTTCGGAGGAATTTCTCGTTGAAGCAACAGTTTCAGGAAGGGAGTTAAGGGAATTTATAGTCCACGGGAAAGCCAAAGGACGCGAGGAATTCAACTATGCGGGATCGAGAAGCCTGCCCGAGGTTCCCGCTGGCCTAAATGCAGTAGTAGAAGGGAAAGAAGGCAAAACCATAGCGCACTTTTTCCAGGACACGAAGCTAAAACTCGCATTGCAAAGCGACCCGACATTCAGGAAAGCCCTGGAAGCAGAATTATGGCCTGAAACTTAAGCCCGCCAGTACTTTTTCGTGCGGATGAACGTCTTTTGCGCTTCCAGCAAATCGCGGAAAAACTCTTCATCCGTCTTCTGCATCCGCCCTAGAATGCCGCCCGCCTTGCCCGGCCCCACGCCGTAAGTGCTCAAAGCAATCAAAGCGCGCATTCCGAACGTTGCAACGAGAGTGCCGATAGTCTGCGCTTCCGCCTTCATCCTGTCACCTTTCAGCCCCTCTTCCGCGGGAAACAAACGCTGCGAACGGCAGTACGGACAGAAAATCATTCCCTCCAATTCGAGCTTCTTGAAAGAAGTCTTCCCGCAAAAAGCGCATTTCAAGCGCAAAGTCTTCTCGAGCAGCTCAGCCTTGAAGGCGGCCAGGATTTTTTCCGTCGGCTCCGCGGGAATGAACAGCTCGCTGAAACCGCCGAAAGACAGGAATTCTGCTGCCAACGGCGACCAACCTCCCTCGCTCTCGACAGTCTTGATTTTCATTTTCCCGAAAGCCAAGTCCGCGAAAACGTTCGCCGCCCCTAAAACATCCAGCTTTTCCGCATAAAGCTCGTTGAACACCTCCCGAAGCAGGGGAGAATCGGAAGCCAAGCTTTTCACTATCCTCTTCAAGCTCACGCTGCGGTACTCCACGTCCCGGCGTATGAAACCGAAACGCTTTCCCACGTGCGAAAACTTCACGGCAAACAAGCTCGACTGCGGGAGAATCGCTTCAAGGATTTGCTGCACTTTCTCGCCGCCCAACTGCGTCAAAACCAAGGCAATCTCGTCCAATTCCACGTTCTGCTTGGGCGGGAATTCCAAGAGAATGCCGTACGCATTCGCTTTCGTGCGAACGGCATAGCCTTTCGAAAGCAGCGGCGCGATCGCTTTCGCAATCGTCTCGTTGATCTTGTTGCCCTTGAAGCAATGCACTATCACGAGATTCTCGCGCTTTTCCAAAACGATTTCGTTCGGCAAAGGCACGAAATGCTTTGCCTGTGCGTCAATGAACGAATTCAGCTTTCCGGCCAAGCCTTTCTCGGCGACCACTTTCGAAGAGAAAAAGCGTGCGACGCTCTCGCTTATTGCCGGCGGAATGGGAATTTCCTCTCCCACCCAATCGGGAACTGCGGCAGTAATGTCACCGCTCTGCTCCACCGCAATTTCCCGCTCCCCCACGCTCAAAACGCGCCACGCCTTCCCCCGCGTTATGAAAATCCGCCCCTCCTGCAGGTATTCGGAAACGAAAGCCTCGTCCAGCACGCCCACGTTCTTGCGCGACGCCGCATCCTTAATCCAAAACCTCTTTTCGTCCGGAATGCTCGAAAGGTTTTGGTAATAGTAAAGGCGCGTGCGCTTCATTTCCTGAAGCTCGATTCCGTCGAAAGCCACGATCCGCAATTGCGCCATGAGCTTCACCACACCCAGAAAAACGTTCAAACCGAGATTCCAGTACGGAAAAGCCCTTTTGCAAATCGAGTAAGCCTCGCCCACGCTCGCCTTCTTTTTATCGAGAACAATGCCTGCGATTTGGTGCGCCAAAACGTCGAGCGAATTGCGCTGGATTGAAACGGGCTCTATCTCCCGCGCCAACGCCTTTTCCGCGACCGCCAAAGATTCCAATGCATCCAAAGGCGAGGAAGCAATTAATACACCCTTGGGAATCAACCCCGCCCTGTGCCCGCTTCTCCCAATCCTTTGAATGAGCCTGCTTACTTGCCTGGGGGAAACGTATTGAATCACCAAATCAATCGCGCCGATGTCAATACCCAACTCCAAGCTCGAAGTGCAGACTATTGCCTTGAGCTTTCCTTTCGGGTTCTTGAACTCCTGTTCGACTTCAATGCGCGATTCTTTCGAAAGGGAAGAATGGTGGACTGCAATTTTGTCGCTGAAGCCGGGAATTTTGAAAAGCAGGTTGCCCAAACTCTCGGCAGTATAACGGGTATTGACGAAAATCAAGGTTTTGTTGTGCGTTTCAACAAGCTCCTTGATGCGCTCTATCTTGGAAACCGTTTCCCCCGCAATCCCTTCAATCAGCTTTTCCGCGCCTTCCGGCGTTTCCGGCATTTCAACGCTCAAATGCAGCTTCCGAATGATATCGTCCTTCACTACGACGGCGTTTTGCGAGAGGAAGGAAGCGGTTTCCTCCGCGTTTCCCACGGTAGCGCTCAAGCCTATTGTTTGAAATGAAGGGGAAAATTCGCGTAGCCTCGCAAGGCCGACCGAAAGCTGCACGCCCCTCTTCGAATCGGCGAGCTCGTGCACTTCGTCAACCACAACCCACTTTACGTTTTTCAGGAATAGCGAAAGCCTGGGGGAAACGAGTACCGCCTGGAAAGTTTCCGGAGTAGTAATGAGGAAAACAGGCGGCTCTGCCAATTGCCTCTGCCTCTCGCTCTGCTTCGTATCCCCGTGCCTTACGGCGAGGGAAACACCCAGCATCTTGCACCAAAAAGTCAGGCGCTCGAGCATATCCCTATTCAGCGCACGCAATGGCGTTATGTAAATGCATTGAATTCCTTCGAGCTTTTCCTTCTCCTGCATTTCAACAAGCTTCGATAAAATGGGCAGCGCTGCGCACTCGGTTTTTCCGAACCCCGTCGCCGCAATCACCATGACATCCTTGCCTTCGGCTATCACCGGAATTGCTTTCTTCTGGATGTCGGTGAAATCGGCAAAACCCTTTGCCTTGGCGACCTTAAGGACATCGGGATGGAGATGCATCACTCTAACCGCCTTCAAAAACACCTAAAAACTTGAGCCTGCAAATAGAGATATGAAACCGACGCCCTTAAACCTTCTCTTGAATTTAGCCCAAAACACGGGAAGGAAAACCACAATCCAGCTTGCGGCCGAACTCGGCGTGTCACAGCAAACCGCATCCCGCTGGCTTTCGCAGCTACAGGGCGAAAGCATGGTTGAAAAAACCCAGGCGGGGTATAGGCTCACGCCCGAAGCATCCAGGGTAATAGCCAAACTCAAGACCGCAGCGGAAAAAGCGGCCGGTCAAACGGAAAAAACAGAAATCCAAGGGGCGGTCGTAAAAGGCTTGGGCGAAGGCGCGTACTACATGGCCCTCGACGGCTACAAAAAACAGATAGAAAAAAAACTCGGGTTTACGCCCTACCCCGGCACCCTCAACCTGCGCATCACTGGAAAAACAGATTTGGAAAACAACCGCAAGCTCCAAGCCGCAGAAGGAGTGAAAATAAGCGGGTTCAAGAGCCAATGCAGGTTTTTCGGCGGAGCCACGTGCTTCAAGGCCAAAATAAACGGCAAGGTCGAAGGAGCGGTAATCATCCCCGACCGCACCCACCACGACGCCGCAACCCTCGAAGTCATCGCGCCGGCCTACCTCCGCAAAGCGCTCAACCTCAAGAACGCGTCGCCAGTGTGCGTAACTATTACTTGAAAACGAGTAAAAACTGATTTTGAGTAAGCCCTTTTAAGCCTCCCCGCGCACAGGAATTCATGAAGACCTACAGGCTAGTGGCCGCCTCGCTGCTGGCAGCGCTGGCAATCGCACTCCAGCTTACGAACGAATTCATCGGCATCAAAACCGGCTTCGGGATGACCGTCGACTTGGTTGCAGTGCCAATCCTCCTTGCATTCTTCATTTTCGGCTTCAAAACCGCGTTGGACGTGATAATCGTCTTGACGCTCGCAATCGCCTTGACTGCTTCGACCGGCTACATAGGCGCAATCATGAAGTTTGCAGCCACGCTGCCCATGATCGCCATTCCCGCGCTCTACGCCATATCACTGAAAGGAAAAATCGGGTGGCAAAGGGCGGGGGCAATAATCCTCCTGGGAACGCTCGTGCTCACCGCGTTGTTTGCACTGCTCGCGTATCCGACTGCAAACCTCGCGCCAGTGCTGGGCCAAAGCA
>Ga0209542_10013243_pt1 | contig 14260 bp, 14 predicted proteins | sample RifCSPhighO2_01_FD_184028 | JGI IMG/M metagenome (GOLD analysis project Ga0209542, IMG submission 184028) | Soil microbial communities from Rifle, Colorado - Rifle CSP2_plank highO2_0.1 (SPAdes) (version 2) | ecosystem: Environmental > Terrestrial > Deep subsurface > Rock core/Sediment ...
GATTTGCTGTATTTCCGTTGCTCCTACTTCAGCAGCCATTTTCCATCCCTTTTACCAAAACCTCACGTACCCTCGAGAATCTCACGGTTCCTGTTGACTCTTTCGAAGAAGAATGCCTTGCGGGCGTAAACTCCCCAGCTCCAGCCTGCCAGCAAAGCCAGCGCAGCCGAAACGAGGATGCTCCAAGTGAGCGCATACAACGCCCCAACCCCGAGCACTATTGCCGCAACGCGGGAAACCTGAATCAAACGCCAATTTCCGAGCTCCATGTTCATGAACTCCTGCCTGGTGGAAACCTTCATGACCCCCCTTCCTTCGGTTTGCACCGGCAACCAGACCGGCGAGTAGGTCCATTCGCGCTCAGAGCTCTCGCTCTTGCCAGAATATCCCTTCAAGCCTTGTAGGCTGGTTTTCACTTGCATTTTCCTCCCCTTTTACTGCTATTACTCCTGTTTTTGACATTTATAAACTTGTCGGTAGTAACAAGTAGGGCGTTTGGCTGGGTGGAGGGGGTTTAAGACCCCGGCTCTACTATATACTAATACTTGGTTGCTGGCGAGTGCTCAAGCACGAGCTTTCGCAGGCTGGCAGCCGGCAAAACCGCCTCAGGCACTCCCTGCCGGCGGGGCGCGGGTTTACCGGCAGTGAAGTTTAAATACCTCGTTTCTTTCCGAAGGGTTTTACGACAGGAAGCGAATTTTGGAAAGGTTTAAAAAGAGAGTTTTGGATATAGCTTAACTCGCGTTCAATCCGCAGTATAGCTTGTCATCGGGTTGAGGCGGGCGAATATCCTTCATAGGAGAGTATAGGAAAAAAGAGAGAAAGAAATCTGCTGTCGAAAGACAGAGGTGGTTACGTGAAAAGTATAAATGTAAAGAAAATCGCTGCCGCTGCTGCGGGCGCCGCAATGTTGGGTGCTGCTGCTGTTGGCGCAGTCAGCGTTGATGAAGCTGGCGTATCTGCATTTCCGTGGTTCAGCAACGGAACTCCGAACGTAGTTTTGGTCGTGGGTTCTCGCGCCGCACCTTCCGATGCAGTTGCTGCCGCCAACGTGGCTGCAATGATTGGAAACTTGGCGTACACTAGCGGTGCCGCAGTTGAAATAACCGGTACTGACTTGCTGACGTGCACTGGCGGTACAAGCGGAAGTTCGACTACGACTTTGACCGTCGAGACTCCTGGAGTCAACCCGGCTTTGGCGTACCAAATCAAGTCGTACGTTGAAGACCACGTCGACGACCAGGCTGACAACGTGAGGGGCACTACGACTACTTTGATGACGACTTTCTCGTCTTCATCTGCCACCAACGTGTCGGTAAGCGGAAACCCGAACACCATCACTCCTGACGACACTCAGGTTTTGACTCTTCCGAGCAGCGGGGCAATCTCAAACCCCAAAGGCATGACCATCAAGGAAGACCAGAGGACGTACGTTTCGGCCAAGACCGTTTACGACACTTCTGACGACCGGATTGAAGCGCAGAACGTGCGCGTTGCTTACGAGGTTTCGTTTGCAGACCCGATTCCAGTTTGTCTGGATACCACGAAGGCTCAGGCAACCTGCTCGCAGTCCGACTTGGTCACCAAGAACCGCATCAAGATCACTTTCTTGGGCGAAACTTGGGTTTTGGTTCCCTCTTCCAGCGGCTCCGCAACGTGGGGCTTGGTTACCGACGGTTCGGCAATCAGCACCATCGCCATGGGCAAGGAAGTTGACTACAAGAGCTTCATGGTAGCCGGCGATTCGACTACTCTTGCCGACGGCAAGAAGGTCGTGTTGTCCGACATTACCGGAATCGGAACTGGAACTCAGACTCAAACCAGGGTTACCTTCCAGATTTACGACGCGAACGGCGGTTTGCTCGACCAGACCACACTCTATCCTCTCGAGACTTACGACAAGAATGGAGTCGTAGTCTTCGTTTGGGATGTAGTCGGTGGTGCGTTGGGTGGAACCAACTACGCTGAAGTTTCATTGTTCGGAAGCAGGCTCGTCATCGAAGACGGCAAGAAAGTTTCCGGGCAGGGAGACTGGTATGCGGAAATCCAATCGCAGAACGTTTCCACCTCGCAGGGATTGCAGAAGGTAGTCCTCATGGACACTACCAGCATCTACAACCTTGCAACCGGAGACAGCATCCAGATGATCAAGAACATTCCCGGCTTGAAGTTGACCTTCAACGGAATGGACTTGAAGGATGACGACTACGACGACTTGGTCTTCACCCTGCAGAAGAATGCTACAATCAGCATTGCTTCGGGAAGGACTTTGGCCGGAGACTTCATTCAAGTGTCTTCGACCAAGAGCAACGCCTTCTTCCAGTCTGGACTGACCGACACCTCGGGTGTGAGCAGCGTTTACGTAATGGTAAGCCCGTTCGCAAACTCGAGCACCGGAACCCAGAACTACTACGCTGGAACTGTGTTCTATCAGAACAGCACTTCAGAGTGGGTTGCAGGTTCGAACGCAACTACCATCTCTTACTACAGTGCAGACGATGGCGGGTTGAGGACGACTACGTTGACGTACTACTACTCGGCTACCGAAACCGCGACCATCCGCTTCCTCGACGCGTTGAACGGTACTAACTCTACCGTGACCAACAGCGATGCGTTCGTCATCGCCGTTCCTGAAGGGACCGAGGATTCGGACACTACCGCGACTGTAGCAACGACTGGTGGAACCTCCCAACCGTACTGGACGTTCCTTTACGACCAGGACGCAAGGCAGTTCGAGAGCGACATCAATTCGACCACCATCGGAACCAACCCGTTCGGCTACGAGGCTAACTCTGCGGCTGACGCGACTGGAAACTTTGTCTTTGGAGCGTACAACTCCACCGGCGGAGTTTCGTTTGCGAACGTCGAGGCCAAGTACGTTTCCTACAGGGGAAGCTGGGCTAACGGATTCGGAACCGACTCTGTTTCGCTGAAGTACGCGAAGAAGATGGGTCACGGTGTCTACACTCTGAGCAAGGCTGGCTCTTCGACCACCGACAACAAGGTAACCAAGGACTTCAAGGCAGGCGAAACTGCTTTGGATGATTCTGGCTACAAGGTGACTGTCGACGCCATTACCGGCGCAGGCGCGGGCGGAAGCGTAGGCGGAACTGACAACCTGAAGGTTACGGCCAACGGGGTTGAAGTCAGCTCTGTCGATGCAATCGTTCCTCTCGACACAAGCTCTGCACCTTTGGTAGTGCTTGACACCAACCCGCTTGCGACTGGCGCATCTAGCGTGGTCACCTTCGGTGGCCAGATGGTCAACAGCGTTTCGGCCAGTGCTTTGGCTGGAGCAGAGTTGACTGCCGGTAGCGAGCCTGTCGTCAAAGTCGTTGGCAGCAAGCTCATCGTAGCAGGTTACGATGCCGCTGGCACGACTGAAGCGACTGCAAACCTCATCGGATGGTTGATGCTCAACAGGGACAGCATCAGGAGCTAAGCTAGCTCCCATTTTTTTCTTTTTATTGCTCCCCTCCTTTTTTTTGAGGGGGCGTTCTTCTTTTTAACCTCCGCGTTCATTATTTTGTTTCACACGGCATAGTCACGCATATATGCGGTTTGCATTCGACAAGGGTTTTTCTTTTGAACAAGGTTTGGCTGATTCGCGGCGGATTGATTTTCCTAATCCTTTCCTTCTTCGTAGGGTTTTTCTGGCCGGTGTTGTTCACTCCGTCCGCGCAGGGCGAGCAGGAACCCACGCCCACACCTTCCGCATTTCCGGCGTTCACTTCCAGCGCCAACGCAACAGTGACCGTCAATAAGCTCGACAACCGCATGCTTTTGTTCTGCCAGGGCGCGAGTGCAGAGCTGAGCCAGGGGTTGAAGGCGGAATTCCAGGCGATGTACGGTGTGGAAAGGGTTTTGATGGCTAACGGCGTTTTCGACGTGGTGCTTTCCGCAAACTCTTCCAGCGCAGCAAACGTGGCCGCCGCATTCGCAGGCGCATGCCCTTCTGGAACGGCTTACAGGCGGGCTTTGGAGCTGGAGTTCAACTCGACGGTTACGTTCATTCCCCCTGCCGGTTTCGACCCCATAGTTGCGCGCGTGCCCCTAGCGTTGTGCATGCAGCCTAACTGGAATTGCCTCGTGTTCGCCTCCACGCCAGAAAACGCGTCGGCAAGCGTTGTTGCCACTCTCACGCGCAAGCAGGATGGCAATGAAGAGGGGGTAGTGCAGGAAGTGCCGGGTTTCAACGCGCTTCTGCCCGAGTTTTCCAATGCAACCAACGCAACCGGCTCTTCCAACCGCAGTTCTTAAAAACTTTCCAGCGCATTTATTGCTGTTCTTGTTTTTTTGGGGAAAAAGATTTTTTTTAAAGTTAAAAAAAGGTGTTTTGACTGATGGTGAAAGACGGGGATTTTGTTGAAGTTGATTTTACCGGGAAGACCGACGGGCGGGTTTTCGAAACCACGCTTGCGGATGAGGCAAAGAATGCGGGCTTTAGCGACCCGAACCGCGTTTTCAAGCCCGTGCTCGTAGTCGCTGGAAAGAAAATGCTTGTTCCGGGCTTGGACGAAGAGATTTTGAAGTCGGCCGAAGGCGAGTCCAAGACAGTTTCGCTTACTTCCGACAAGGCGTTCGGCGCGAGGAACGCGGAAATGGTGCGGTTGATTGCCCTCGGCAAATTCCAGGAGCAGGGCATTACGCCTGTTCCGGGAATGACTCTCGAGATCGACAACATGCCCGCGCGCATCATTTCTGCTGACGGAGGGAGGGTGAAAGTGGATTTCAACCATCCGCTGGCGGGAAAGGCGATCGAATACTCTTTCAAGGTCGGGAAGGTTTACGCAGACGCTGCTTCCAAGGTCGGAGCAGCGGCGAAAAACCTGTTTTCCGGCACCGGCGTGACAGCAAAACTCGACGGGAGCGTTGCAAAGTTTTCCGTTCCTTCGAGCGTGCGCAAGGATACCGCGTTTCTCGAGCAAAAGTACAGGGCGATAGAACTGCTTTTGGCTTTCGCTCCTGAAATCAAGAAAGTGGTTTTCGAGGAAGAGTATGCCGCCGTCGACCAGCCGCAGGCAGGCGTTGAGCAGGCGCCTTGAGCAAAAAAGCTTTTAAAGTGGAACCCGTTTAATGGAATTATCGCGCGCCAGCTGATGGCTTGTCGAAGTTTGGTTTAAGGTGGGCCCACATGGATGATAACGTTCCCCTCAGCAAGATTATCTCCTTGGAGGACCACGAGCGTGCGACCGTATTGTTTTTGGCCATCGCATTCGCCACGGCCCTGTTCCTCACCGTGTAGTTGCGCGGAGAAAAAGGGCACTGAGTTCTAGGCTTACTTTTTCTTTTCAATAGTTATGCTGTCGAAGCCAGCGTAAGCGCGAAGGGCTTTGGGAATTGTTATACTCCCGTCTTTTTCCTGGAAGTTTTCCAAAACCGCCCGCAGCGTGCGCGAGGAAGTCGCGAGCGCGGTCGCATTGAGCGTGTGAAGCCATTCTTTCCTTTCTTCCTTGGCGCCTTGCTTTCCGATGCGGTAGCGCAGCCCCAACCCGACGCTCTGGTAAGACGTGCAGTTGCTCAAGCTGCACACTTCCCTATACCTTTGCTCGCGCGGAAACCACGCTTCAATGTCGTATTTCTTTGCTGCGACGATGCCGATGTCGCCCGTGCAGATGTTAACGACGCGGTAGGGGATTTCCAGTTTTTTCCACAATTCTTCCGTGTTTTCGAGGAGTTTTTCGTGCCACTCCCAGCTTTCTTCCGGAGTGCAGAGAACCACCTGCTCTACTTTATTGAACTGGTGCATGCGGAACAATCCCTTGGTGTCCACGCCGTGCGCTCCTATTTCCCGCCGGAAGCACTGGCTTAATCCCGCAAGCTTGATCGGAAGCTCGTGCTCTTCCAAAACCTCGTTCTGGTATTGCGCGATGAGCGGGTGTTCGCTCGTCGCTATGAGGAAAGCGTCGTTGCCTTCGATTTTGTACATGACTTTCTCGAAGTCGTCCATGTCGGTTACTGCCGCATACGCCTCGCGGTTGAGCATGAACGGAGGCTGGATGAATTCAAACCCTTTTTTCATCAAATGGTCTATTGCAAAGCGCACCAGCGCCTGCTCGAGCAAAGCGACTTTCCCCTTGAGAAAAACGAATCCCCTGCCGGATATCTTCGCTGCCCGTTCGAAATCGGCGCCCCCCAATTCTTCTGCAACCTGTTCGTGGTTTCGCAAGAGAAAATCGGGCTTGTGCGGCTTGCCCCATTTCCTTAATTCAGCGTTATCTTCGTCGGTCTTTCCGTAAGGCACGCTTTCGTGCAGGACGTTGGGCAAGCGCGTGAGGTAAAAAATAGTTTTTTCCTTGAGGGCTTGGGTTTGCGCTTCGACTGTTTTTATCTTGTCGGGGATTTCCGCCGCTTCCTTAAGCAGGGCTTTCGCCTTCTTCTCGTCGCCCGCTTTCTTGGCCTCGTTTATTTCGCGGGATACGGAATTGCGCCGCGCGCGCATCTGCTCCGCCTCGGCGTTGAGCTTCCGCCATTCTTCGTCTTTCGCAAGAAGGTCTTCGAACCATTCCGCCTTCCCGCTGTCATGGCGTTTTTTGAGGCTCTTGCGTATTTCGTCGGGGTTCTCCCTGCAAAACTTTACGTCAAGCATATCGGTTTCACGCTCAAGCTGGAATGAAAACCACTCCGTGTTCTGTCATTCTCCAGTGCCCTTGCTGTATCGTCTTATGGGTAGTGTCGATCCCTTGGTCTTCAAGCTTTAACCAAACCGCTAATACTTCGTCTGGTTCCAGCCTCCTTCCATGTTCGTACTTGTGCACCAGCAGGTTGTTATCGCCGGCCATATGCTCCATCGGCGTCACTCCAGCAGCCCTGAATTTTTTAATGTGGGTTTCTACGAACTTTATCCTGTCTTGAGGCTCTTCGTCGTTTCTGAACCTTTTTACCATGACCGGCACTTCGCCTCCGTTGGACAGTTGGACGATTAGTTTCATGGTTTCGTGGTCCCGGTGTTGGCTCGGGTAGAACAACGGATTTTCAACGATTACCGTGCCACCTTTAACCTGATTAGCTTCACCCTTGTAATCATTATCCATGTACGGGCGGCCCATTCTCCATCCTGTCACTTCCACTCCGGATTTCAGGCTTAACGCTTTTTCCAAAGTGGTTTTTCTCATCGCAAATCCGTTTGGCATTTTTCTCTCCTCCATTATTTCAGTTCGAGCAATTCCCCTCGCGCTTTCTCCACTTGCCCGCGGATGCTGTCCTGCTTGGGCTTGAGCGCTCCCACGAGGGAGGAAGAGTATTTCAATACCATCAAGTTGTCGTAAATGCTTTCCATGCAGTCGAACAGGTATTCCGCCTTCTTCCTGTTGCGGTTGCGCAGTGCGATGAGCATCGACCTGTGCAATTCTCCGACAACGTCCGCCAACCCCGCGAGAAACTGCCTGTAATCCACGCCTTGCTTTTCGAAGTCGGGCAAAGGCTTTTCCTCGATGATTGCGATGAGGCTGGCCAACTCCACGTACTCCTGGAATGCGATGGCCGAAGTGCCTTCAAAACCCTGCCTTATCCCGGCGAGTTTTTTGACTTTCGCCTCGACCGCAATGCAAATTTTCTTGGCTTCAGGCAAATCGCCGGTATGCAGGTTTTTTATCGCGTTGGCGCAGTCGCGCACGATTTCCCTGCTCAACACGAGAATGCTGTCCTGGCGTTTTTCCATCTCGTCAAGCTTTTTGGCTATCGACCCTATGGTCTTGTGCAAGTTTTTCAAAATGTTTTTCACCTTCGCAAACCGAACGCGCCGTTTATATATTTTCAGGCGTTTTGTTTAATAAAGTGATTTTCGTGAGTGAAATACTCGGCTTTGCGGGCGCATTTCTTGTTGCAATCGCGTGGGTTTTTGAAGTCCAGCAAATCATGCGCGCCCGCCACTCTCCTTTGGACTGGAATTTCGGCATTCTGTATCTTGCCGGCGCTCTTTTGCTGACGGCTTACGCCCTTCTCATAGATTCTTTCGTGTTCGCTCTGCTCAATTTCCTCGCCGCGCTCATGGCCTTGTTCGGGCTTTACTACAAGTGGAATGAAAAGCGGGCGGCAGGCCGTGCCGCGCGAAAGCAAAAACGCAGGGGTAGGCGGAAATGAAGCACACTGTAGTCGTTTCTCTCGGCGGAAGCGTGCTTTACTCGGATGGAAAGTTCGACGACGCGAAAGCAAAAGTGTTGTGCGGCATTTTCGGGAAAGCCGCGAAAAAATCCAGCCTGGTCCTAGTCGTCGGAGGAGGGGCTTTGGCGCAAAAGCGCGTGGAGCAGGCAAGAACCAAGGGCGCGAGCGAATTCCACTCAGACACCATTGCAATCCAGGCAACTCGCGAGAACGCGCGCCGCGTGGCGCGCTTGCTCAAGAACGGCGTTTTCATCAAAAACTTCAACCAAGCGCCCTTGCTTTTGAAGAAAGGCAAGATTCCCGTTTCCGGCGGAATGATGCCCGGCATAACTACGGATTCCGTCTCCGTTCTTTTCGCGGAAATGCTCGGCGCAAGGCTCGTTGTGAACGTTTCGAAAGCCGCAGGCGTTTACGACTCGAACCCTTCGAAAAACCCGAAGGCGAAGAAGTTCGCGCGGCTGTCGCACGACGCGCTCGTGGGGCTGGCCATGCGCTTCGACTCGAGAAAGGCGAGGGAGAACTTCGTTTTCGACGTGGTGGCGTGCAAGCTCGCCGCTCGAAGCAAAATCAGCTTGTCGTTCGTTTCCAGCAATCCGGTTGAACTGGAAAAAGCTTTGGAAGGACGGAAGTTTTCCGGCACCATCGTTTCTTAAGCATTTTTTTTGAGGTTTTGAGTTTGGACGAGCAAATACGCTTTCGGAAGGCAAACGCCCAAGATGCTTTGATACCAAAACGTTTAGGGTGGCTTCAAAAGCTGGACTACAAAGCGCACGAGCATTTTGTTGGCGCCATTGAACAACAACTTCATGATCCCCGTTCTGTCACCGTCTTCGTTGCGCACAAAGGAAACAACGTGCCGGTCGGGTTGGTTATAGCCAGAAACCTCGGCGGCTTCCAATCCGCCTTAGAAAAGTTTTTCGTTCACCCCGACGAGCGAGGCACCGGCATTGGCAAAGCCTTGGCAGAACGCGGCCTGAGGCACGTTCTGAGTTCTTTTAAATCAAAACATGTTTATGCAGACGTCTTGCTTCCAGAGAAACGCCTTTACAATCCGCTTTACGAACTTGGTTTTAGGGAAACGGGCCGAACGGAAGAAGACCGGATTAAGATGGCTTTGGAAGTAGTCCGCGCTAGCCGCAGTAAACCGAAGGTTCAGCCGTAGTACTTGCGCCTTTCATCCTCGTCTTTCGGCCCCATGCCCGTTAATTTTTCCAGTATTATTTTCTTTTCCACGCTCGCGATGATTTTGCGCGCCGTCTCAATCGAATCCGGGTTTACGGAAACGCTCGTGATGCCGTAGCGCACTACCGCCTCGGCAACTTCGGGATAGACTGAAACGGCCTGTCCGCAGAATGACGATGTGACGCCGCGTGCGTTGCATTCCATGATCACGTGCTTTAGCGCGCGGAGCACGGCCTCGTGGCGTTCGTCGAACTCTTCAGCGACGATTCCGCTGTCCCTGTCCACTCCGAGAATCAATTGCGTAAGGTCGTTGGTGCCGAAGCTGATGCCGTCGACCCCCAAGTCGAGGAACTTTTCGATTATGAAAACGGTCGAGGGGACTTCCACCATTATCCACAGTTTGAAGTCTCGCGTTTGGTACAACCCTTCCGCGTGCATCAAGTCCTTTACGTTCTTCAGCTCGCCTGTCCTGCGTACGAACGGAATCATGAGCCACAAGTTTTTCAGCCCGAATTCCTCGCGCACTTTCTTTATGGCGTGAAGCTCCATCTTGAAAACGTCAGGCTCTTTCACGTAGCGGAAGCACCCGCGGTATCCTATCATGGGGTTTTCCTCGTGCGGCTCGAACTCGGCTCCGCCTTCGAGGTTGCGGTATTCGTTGGTGCGGAAGTCCGTTGCCCTGTAAACGACCGGCCGCGGGTAGAACGCCTGGCATACTTTGCGCATTCCTTCCGCCAGGTTGGTTATGAACTCTTCCTGCCTTCCGTCCTTGATGATTTTCCTGGGGTGCACCCCCATGTTTGCAATCATGAATTCCGCGCGCATCAGCCCCACTCCGTCGACTTGCTTTTGCGCGACTTTGTCGGCCAATTCGACCGTGGCGATGTTGCAGTAAACTTTAGTTCCTGTTATAATCTCTTGAGGCGCTTGGACTGCCGTAGCGTGCTCTCCTTGGCCGCCGGACGCTGCAGCGCTTCCGCCCAAATCAACTTTCCCTTCGTAAACTACCCCGCGTTTTGCATCTACCGTTATAATTTGCCCGTCGGAAAGCGTGGTAGTGGCTTTGCGGCTTCCAACAATGCATGGAATGCCCAATTCGCGCGAGACGATTGCAGCGTGGGCCGTCATCCCGCCTTCGTCAGTCACTATCGCCGTGGCGCGCTTCATTGCAGGAACAAAGTCGGGCGTGGTCATTTTCGTGACGAGAATGTCGCCCTTCTGGATTTTGTTCAAGTGGCTCAAGTCGAGTATTATTTTCACTGCTCCAGTGGCGATGCCGGGCGAGGCAGGCAGCCCTTGCAAAAGGATTTTTCCAGAGCCCGATGCTGGCGTGGGCGCGTTTTCGAAAAGGGCTTTGGCCGTTTCGGTGCCCTTGTTTTTGAGCGTGGTTATTGCGCGGCTTTGCACGATGTAAATGCTGTTTCCTTCGACCGCGAATTCGATGTCTTGCGGGAAGGCGTAGTGCTTTTCGATGTCGGTGCAAACGTGCGCGAGGGCTGTAATTTCCTCGTTGGAAAGCTTTTGCACTTCCTGCAGTTCCTGCTCTACTGCCACCCACTCGTCGCCCTTGTTGGTTTTAACGAGCATTCGCTCTTGCTTTTCCAGGACTTTCTCGATTATTTCGTAATTCCTCTTGTCGACGACGTACTTGTCGGGCGTGATGCTTCCGCTTACTACCGCTTCCCCCAACCCGAATCCCGATTCTATCACGATGTTGTTTTCGTTTTGCGTTACCGGGTCGACCGTGAATATGATGCCGCTTTTTTCAGACTGGACCATTTTTTGCACTACGACCGCGATGCCCACGCGCAGGTGGTCGAAGCCCTGCTGTTGGCGGTAGTAAATCGCGCGTGCTTCGAAGAGCGACGCCCAGCAAGCTTTCACTGCATTCACAACCCGTTCGTTTCCTTTCATGTTCAAAAACGTGGCTTGCTGGCCTGCGAAAGATGCGCCGGGCAGGTCTTCGGCAGTGGCGCTCGAGCGGACTGCCACGAAAATCTCTTCAGCCGCGGCAGGAATTACGCCTTTGGCTTCGCACAGCTTGTTGTAAGCGCGGGTGACGTCAGCGGCAACGTCGTTCGGCATGCGTGCGTTGAGAATAGCCGTTTTGATTACTTGCGACGCCTTTTGCACTGCGGCCGTGTCCTCGTAATCCAGCCCTTGCGTTTCCTGGGCGATGGTTTTTTCCAGCCCGTTTTTCTTGACGAAATCGAAGTAGGTTTCGGCTCCGACGATGAATGCCGGGGGGACGGGAAAGTGCGAGTTGTACATTTCAGCGAGGTTGGAGCCCTTGCCTCCTGCTGTCGCAAGAGAGCTTTTGTCGAGTTCGTTGAGCCAATAGATGTTTTTCATGAGGAATTCACCGCTTTGTTGCTTTCGTGCTTAATCAGGTGAAAACCATTTATAAAACGAGGTGGAAAAGCCCGGGCTGGGAATGTGAAAATGAAAAGGGGGAAATAGTTTTTATAGAAAAGCGGGCGGGTTTACTTTTTCTTTCCGCCGGATTCCTTCTTTTCTTCCTTCGCTTCCTCTGCAGGCGCTGCGCCTGCAGCTGCCGCAGGAGCCGCTTCTTCGGCGGGCTTCTCTTCGGCGATTTCCCTCTTTGCGAAAACGACTTCCCTCCTTGCGAGGTTTACCGTGTCCTTCGAAATGTCCCTTATTTTCAGCGAAGTCTTGCCGGGCATTTTGATTGCAGCCCGCCTCATGGCTTCCTTGAGGGTGTTCAAGTCCTTGGCGTAAATGCGCATTCTCACTACCGGCTTTCCGCCTTCCACCTGAGCGAGCCTTCCTTTCGGCTTTCCGAAAGCGCGTTTCATTCCCTTGCTGATTCTGTCCGCGCCTGCAACCCCGAGTGCGCTGTGTTCGCGCAATACCAAGTGCGGGTAGGGAACGACTTGCATCAAGTAATTGCCCGGAAGCGTTTTTTCCAGGTATTTGTTTGCGGCTTGCCTTGCCGCTTCCAAGGCATTGTCGCGGATGCGCACGGGGTATTCTTCAACCATTTCCACTTCCAAGTCGTAAGGCTTGTCGACTCCCATCAAATACTGCCTTACCTTGGGGTGGGGCGCTCCTTTGACGAAGCTCTTGCGGGGCTTGCGCTTGGACGTTCTAGACCAAGGCTGTCCCCTGATGTCTCTTGAAGCTCTAGCAGGCCTGATTCCCATTTTTCAAACACCTTTTTGAACGTGAAAACACAAACGTTTGGATAGTCTTTTTCCATTGAACGAGACTAAAAACGAGAAACAAATATGCGAAAAAGCTTTAAAAAAGCTTTTGCATTCGCTCGTTCCGACGGTTTTTTAATTTCCCGCGCGCTGCTATTCGCATGGCAGACTTCACTTCCCAGCTTATTACTGCGTTCATAACCCTCTTCGTCATAATCGACCCTTTCACTTCCACGCCCGTATTCTTTTCCATGACGCGAAAGAAAACCGCGGCTGAAAAACTTGAAGCGGCGAAGACCGCGGTTTTCGTTGCTTCCGCCGCTTTGTTCGCCTTCATGCTCGCCGGCCCTCTCTTGTTCAAGCTTATCGGAATCGAGCTCCAGCACTTCAAGATCGCTGGAGGAATCGTGCTGTTCATAATCGGCTTGGAGTACGTGCTTAAAATCACTTTGCCGCGGGAAAAGGCGGAAACGAAAGTGGATTTGGGAGTGGTGGTCATAGGCGTTCCGCTGATTACGGGGCCGGGAGCGCTGACCGCTTCGGTCGTTTTGGTGAGCACGGTGGGATTGCCGATAACGGCTATGGCTGCCGCCTTGGTAATGATTACGACTTTCATAATCCTGCTTTTGGCGCCTAAAATAATGGCGTTGCTGGGAGAAACGGGAAGCGAAGTTTTCTCGAGAATAATGGGGCTTCTTTTGGCGAGCATTGCCGTGAACATGATTTTGACGGGATTGGCTGCAGCCGCAATCGTGCCCGCAGGCTGAAAGCGGGGGGGGTGTAGCTCATGGCTTTGGACTTTTCCTTGCTTTCGCAAATCGAAGGGTATTTCTTCGACGTCTTGAGGCCCGTGGTCGTCGCGTATGGCGGAATGGGCATAGCCTTCGCAATGTTTCTCGAGTCTTCAATCCTGCCCGTGCCTTCCGAATTGATTCTCATAACCGCAGGATTGTTTTTCGACCCTTTCACAGTGGCGTTCTGGGGGACAATCGGCTCTACGCTCGGCGCGATGCTGGGTTATTACATTGGCTTCAAGGGAGGAAGGCCTGCTGTTGATAAATTCGGGCCGTACTTTCTCGCCACTCCCGAGCGGGTGATGCGCGCGGAAAAAAAGTTTCACGAGTGGGGGGTTTACGCCGTTCTCATCGGGCGTTTGCTTCCGTTCGTTCCCTTCAAAGTTTTTTCCATCACGAGCGGGATTTTGAAGTACGACTTCAAAAATTTCACGGCAATGACTTTCATCGGCACGCTGCCGCGCGCGTTCATCCTCGCTTCGGTGGGCGGAGCGCTGCTGCAGTACAAAAACCAGTTTTGGATTGCGCTGGGCGTGGTTGTAGTTTTGCTTGCAGCCGCTTACGTCATCCAGCGGCAGTTGAAGAAAAGAAAGTCTTGACTTTCGCGACCGCGGGACTAAAAAAGTTCAAATCGCTCCCCTGCACCTTCTGACTATAGCCTGTTTCTAGGGTCTCACCTGAAGGTAGTTGAAAGTCTTATTAAGTAAGTCCGTCTTACTTTTAGTACGAGGTGGTCGTGTGGTGGGAAAGGCGGATGTTGTTACCATGTCTTCGAAAGGGCAGATCGTCGTGCCTAGCGCGGTAAGGATTGCGGTTGCGGCTGAAGCGGGCACTGAGTTCGTCGTGTACGGAAGCGGTGACACTATCGTGTTCAAGAAAATAGCATTGCCCAAGTTCTCTCAAAAAGACCTTGAAAAGCTCGTGATTCAAAGCGAGCGGAAACTCAAGCAAGCCGGATTCGTGTCGGAGGATGACCGCCGCAGCCTGGTGCAGGAAGCGGTCGAGCAAACGCGGAAA
>Ga0209542_10013244_pt1 | contig 14260 bp, 11 predicted proteins | sample RifCSPhighO2_01_FD_184028 | JGI IMG/M metagenome (GOLD analysis project Ga0209542, IMG submission 184028) | Soil microbial communities from Rifle, Colorado - Rifle CSP2_plank highO2_0.1 (SPAdes) (version 2) | ecosystem: Environmental > Terrestrial > Deep subsurface > Rock core/Sediment ...
TTAAAATCGTGATTCTTATCAAGTTCATTGCCAAGATTAATAATGAGCCGAGCAAGAACATCTTTATTCCTGCCTTGAATGAAATATCTTTTGTCAATAAGATTAACAATATCAACAGCAAATAGGTAGAAATCATTCTTGCTTCATTGCTTTTAGATGTGTAGATTATATCTTTCTTTTCATTTTCCAAATTATTCTCAATAACCTTTGAAGTTATAGATATCTTGGAATTTTTCCCATTATCTACTTGAATTACTGGTAAAAATATTGCTCCTACTCCTGCTCCACTTCGAGGATATACTTTACCTTCCCATACAAAATCTTCATCAAATCCGTGTCCGCCTTGATACATTATAACGGTAGCATTTCTTGTTTCTTGTGTACCTTTTGGATTTATGACAAACGTAGTTATCCAACTATAACGGTCATAATCTTTATCTGAACCGATACTAGAATAGGCAGTATACTTCCCAATTTCATCAGATACAATCAACATGTGAGTGGCATCATGTACGGTTAAAAACTGTAAAGCCTCAGTTTGATTCTCTCCGGTTAAAACATGGCGCCCCATTAAATAGTTCCAATATTTAACTTTGTTCGCTCCGTCTAACACGCTGGCTCTCAAGAATCCATTCTGAACCCAATATCCATAATCCCACCAATGGGCAAAGACAGCATCTTGAGGAACATTTTCACGAACCCATTTTCCCGTAATCTGCCACTGCTGATCGTATGGCGGTCCAGAATACGTTGCTTGTTTAATACTATTGTCAGTAAAATTAGGTACTATTCCCTTCCATGGTGAAGCCATTGGACTTAATAAAATGAATAATAAAGCCAAACCCGTTATGTACATATAGGTTTTATTCTTTATCTTCAAAATATATTCAGATAATTCAGAAATGGCATAGGCTGCCATTAAAACAACTACTGGAGCGAAAACAAATACTAAACGAATTGCCCCTCGTGCCGCAATAGCCATAAATAAAACCCAAACTATAACAAAAATGTAACGAGGATCCCACTTAGCTATTTGGTGGTACGTATCTTTATCTTTGTAAAATGAATTTAGATACAAATACACTGTCAGCACCGCAAACAATAATATTCCCCCTAAATAAACTATTTTGCTAAGATTACTATTTCCGTCAAAAGCAGTTCCAGAAGAATATCTACTGAGCAAGACAGCCAAAATGAAGAATAAAAATACCAGAGTGGCGATAACTTTATGTTTATTTTCTTTAACCATCTTATAGAACATCATAACTAAACCAACTAGGAAAAGGATATAGCACAAAGGCAAAATGAAGAAACTCGGACCAAAATTAGGACCAAATTGACTTACAATGTCGGTAAAATAAGGTTGATGCTGTTCTGCAACAGTTAACTCCCAACGATCTTTCCCCATTGGATGTAAAAGTAATTGAGTGGTTTGTTTTATATGTGTACCCAGTTGTGCTGGTCCCAAAAGAATGGTTATCCCCACTACTGCCAAAACTATACTAACTCCAATAACTATAACACTAGTAGGAATTTTGTGTTCAAATTTATGTTTAAGTTTGAATACATCTTTTTTAACTAACAATAAGTCAACTACCAACACTAAAAGTACAAACACTGAAATAGCCGTAGTAATCTCGGTAAGCATAGATTTTAATGGAAATAGAGGTATAAAAGTAGTCATCATAACTACGGACAAAATAAGCCATATTCCATATAGATAAACCTGTTTTTCCTGAATCTTCTCAAAAAAGAATTCTATTAAGACAAAAATTCCAAAAATGAGAGCCAGAAATTTCCATGCCCCCCAAGTTAGTCCCGTAAATCCCGTAACAATTCCAGTAACTGCTCCCCATATAATTGCATTACGGGTTGTTTTACTTTGCCAGGCAAGTACGAAGAAATACATGGCCATGAACATGAACATCATACCAAGTGCATCGTGATCTGAACTTCCGCCCATAGTTCTTTGTAAATAAGCAGGAACTATTGAAAGTAAGAACGAAGCTATCAATGCAGTTTTAGTATTGAATAATTTTCTAACCAATAGGAAGAAAAATATCACTCCGATAGCGAAAGCGATGATGGGATAAATTACATCCACATATTCAATATCAACTGAAGGCACGAAGAAATGGATTAACTCGTAAAGATAGTAAATGAAATACGCAGGAAAGGCATAGTTTGCTGTGGGCGCCCCAATGGGTACAAAACGAGTCATATCAATTGCGGGAAGGAAACCATTTTCCAGAATTTGTTTGGCATATTTCAAATAAATGTGCGAGTCCAGATCCACTGAAATTAGCTTGCCGGTAGTTACTTCTTTTAACAACCAGAAATTTTTAGTTCTAATATAAGATCCAAACCAAATGATAATTCCTAAAAGTAAATAAACTAACCACTCTTTCTTTTCTTTAATAAAAGAAATAACTTTATCACGCTTCTCGGAAGTGATATCTTTATCTTGTTCCGAGTCATCCCCGTGTCCCTTTCCACCGGAAAAGAAGTTTTTTATTCCGTTCAATAATTTTTCTCTTTTTTCTTGTAAATTTTCAGCCATTGTAAACCACCTTTGAATTATCTTTTCTAAATTACTTTTTATAATAAAATACCAACTTAATTCATCACACCTAACAACTTATATAATAACCTTTCAGTCAATCTATCTTGTTCAGAATAATCTTTAACACTCATAACTAAACACTTATCCTGAGTCTGAAACCCATTATTTTCACCGGACTTTATTAAAATTCCGGAACTATCTGCACAACTAATAATAGGAATGTCCGGACAACCAGATTCTTTGATACAAGCAATTTGAGGAACAATTGATATTTCCTCCGCCATGATAGTTCTGATGCGAAGGATAGTTTGATCTGACTGAATAGTGTCATTAGGTACATAAGCTAAGTATAATTTGGGCGAATTAAGTAAAAAAGTAGTATCGGGTATGGAAATATTCTCTAACTCATTAGGTAAGTATTGAAATTGATATTTTTTGGTTTTGTAAACAAGATCCCATATTCCGGAGTTATAATAAAAAGCATAATTATTGTATTCTTTTTTATTGGTACTATCTCCTAAGCCCAATAATCCCCCACCAACAAATCCTAAGACACTGAGGGACATAATGATTATGATAAACCACGCAATTGCCTTTTTACTGTTCATTTTAACCTAATTATTGGCTTTATTTAAAAGGTTTATGAGAGTGGCTTATAGTAGTTAGAGAAATTATTGGAAAAATGGTTATAAAAACAGCATAATAATCACTTTTTGTTTGTGCTCAAAAGCCTAAGGTGTAAGGATAATTATACCCCAAAATCCCCTACCAATCAAATAGAAATATAGCTAAACCCCAAATCGCTTAGTTTCTTTTCATCAAAAGTGCTTTTTAGATCCAATATTAAAGGATCATTTTTCATTTGTTGTTTAGCCCGTTCAAAATTTATCTCTTTAAATTGATTATGAGGAGATAAAAAGATCAAAGCATCAATATTACTCAAATCATGCATTTCTTTATTTTCCACGGAAAAATGTTTTTGGGTTATTTCCGAAGTCAACAAAGGATCGCAGCCATAAACAGTTACACCATAAGATTTCAATTCGTTGATTATGTCTTCGGCTTTGGAATTTCTGAAATCTTTGACATTCTCTTTGAAAGTTAATCCCATCACCATAACGGTACTTTGCTGTAACACTTTACCTGATTTATTCAAGCCGCGAATAAGTTGCTCGACCACGTGTTTGTACATATTATCATTTATTTTTCTTCCCGCCAGAATGACTTCGGCATGATGGCCTATCTCGTTGGCTTTATGAGTAAGATAATAAGGATCTACGCCGATACAATGTCCCCCTACTAACCCTGGTTTATATTGATGAAAGTTCCATTTGGAATAAGCAGCTTCCAAGACATCTTTAGTCTTGATACCCATCTTGCTGAAAATGATGGATAACTCATTAACCAACGCAATATTCAAATCTCTTTGGATATTCTCAATAACTTTAGCTGCTTCGGCTACTTTGATGGAAGAAGCCTTATGGGTTTTAGTTATTTTACTGTACACATAATTTACTTGCTCTAAAGTTTCTGCATCCATACCTGAAACTATTTTAGTTACTTTGTTGATAGTATGTTCTTTATCTCCGGGATTAATACGCTCGGGACTGTAACCTACTTTGAAATCAATCCCGCATTTCAATTTAGAATATTTTTCCAATAGAGGGACACAAATATCTTCAGTTACTCCAGGATAAACTGTACTTTCAAAAACTACGATTGTTCCGGGATTCATGTGTTCACCAATTACTTGAGAAGCACTTTCCATATACTTCAAATCGGGACTTTTAGCTTTATTTATGGGGGTAGGAACACAAGCGATAATACATTCACATTGTTTCATGAAAGTAGGATCAGAAGTAAAATTTATTTTGCTAGATAATATTTCCTCTTTATTCCATTCGTCAGCTGGATCAATTCCTTGTTTCAAAGAAGCAATCTTATCTGAAACAACGTCGAAGCCAATCACTTTAAAATGTTTGTCTAAAGCCAAAGCCAAAGGTAATCCCACATATCCTAATCCTAGAACGCAGATGGTTTTAATTTCCATTGTTTATATTTCCGTTCTTTAGATTCTCAGATAATGTTTCATTAGTAAAACCAGTAGGAGTGATGTGATGATAATCTTTATACCAATCAATGAATTGATGAATACCATCCTCAATCTTAACTTTAGGTTCCCACCCTAAAACGTGTTTAGTCTTTTCGATGTCAGCATAAGTTAAAGGCACATCCCCTTGTTGTAAAGGTAAATGTTGTCTCTGTGCGGTCTTGCCCAATTCTTTCTCAATACATCCAATAAAATGATTTAGATGAACAGGATTATTATTTCCCAAATTTAGTATTTCATATCCTTTTACTTTATCTAATGAAGCAATTACGCCAGAAACTATATCAGTGATAAAAGTGAAATCTCGTTCATGGTTACCGTGATTGTATACTTCAATAGGTTTATTTTCTAATATGGCTTTGGTGAATTTAAATAAAGCCATATCCGGCCTACCCCACGGACCATAAACAGTAAAGAAACGCAGGATGAAACAATTGATGCCATAGAGATTATGATACACATGAGCCATATGTTCGGTGTGTTTCTTAGTTGCAGCATATAATGAGATGGGTTTATCAACCTGATCTATTACGGAGAAAGGTACTTTTTCATTTCCACCATAAACAGAACTAGAAGAAGCAAGCACGATATCTTTAACATTATTTAATCGCATTAATTCCAATATGTTTAAAGTTCCAAGATTGTTGGTCTTGTGATAAATGAAAGGATTGATGATAGAATATCTTACTCCTGCTTGTGCGGCAAGATGACATATTTTGTCAAATTGATGTGTTTGAAATATTTTTTGCATGGCATCAAAATCGGCAATATCAACATTATAGAAAGTAATTTTATTTTCGATTTGTTTCAATCGATCATTCTTTAAATCAACAGAATAATAATCATTTAAATTATCTACTACTACTACTGAATCTCCTCTTTCTAGCAAAGCCTTAGCTACGTGAAAACCTATAAAACCGGCACCGCCAGTAACCAGCACTTTCATGATAAAAATCTGCTCTTTACCCTATATAAAGATTGTGATATAATGAACCCATTTTTGTTATTTGGTGGATATAGACACAGATATAGATATATTCAATTGAATTTGAAGTTATAGTAATATTTATATAAAATATTAAATTGAACTGAAAGTATGAACAAAATCATTTTATTAATTGTGATTTTAACAGTTATATCATTAATGGTTACAAATGCCTCAGCAACTATACCTCCCTGGCCTTCCTATTGTGAACATCAAGGATACATATACAAATATAACCCAGAAACTAAAGAGCAAAGTTGTATCTTTAAACAGAAAGTAAATTACGATTATAATTCAGAAACTGGTGCAGAAGTAGTATTGGTTGATAATGAAGAAAAATGTGATGCGAAAACATTTCTGGATGGAACTTGCGGACAGCAGTACGTCAAAGATATTCCTTGTCGTCAAATTGGAGAAACTGTTTTCTCCGAGTTTGAAAAATGTTGCATAGGATTAGGACCAAAAAGTGAAGGATTCGATCAAACAACTTGTCAAGAATTAATTTTTTTGGAAAGGATTTGGCAATGGTTTACAACATTATTATAAAGTGAAAAAATAGACACTATCTCCTTCCCACCCCATAATATTCAAAGCCTTCTTCTCTCACTAATTCCGGTTCGTAGATATTCCTTCCATCAAAAACAACTTTATGGACCATTTCCTTACCTAAATCTGCAAAATTTACATTTCTGAACTCATCCCATTCGGTTATTAAAAGAATTGCTGAACTGCCTTGGACAGAATGTTGCAGGGAAGTACAATAGTTCAATTTTTCTCCAAAAATATTTTTAATTTCAGTAATTCCTACCGGATCGTATACTTGCAACATCGCTCCGTGCTTGAGCAGTTCTTCTATCAGGATCAAAGAAGGTGATTCTCTAACATCGCTGGTATTAGGTTTGAAACTTAGACCCCATAAAGTAAATGTTTTCCCAGATAAATCTTCACCAAAATGCTGTTTTAACTTATGCACTAATACTTGTTTCTGTCTCTCGTTAAGTAAATGGACTTGTTGTAATAAATGAGCATCGTATCCTTTTTCTTTTGCCGTATGGACTAAAGCACGAACATCTTTGGGAAAACAACTGCCCCCATACCCAACACCGGGATTGAGAAATTTGGGATTTATTCTATAATCCATACCCATGGCTTGAGCAATTATTTTCACATCCGCTCCTACTCTGTCACTGATGTTAGCAATTTCATTGATGAAACTTATTTTTGTGGCTAAAAATGAGTTGTTGGCATATTTAATCATCTCGGCTGTTTCCCAAGTAGTTTCTAAAACAGGGATATATGTTCGTACTCTACCCGTGTACACTTTTCTCAATAAACGAATAGCTTTATCGCTGGAAGATCCGATGACAATCTTATCAGGATGATTGAAGTCATGAACCGCTTTTCCTTCTGCTAAGAATTCAGGATTAGAAACAACATCTATATCCGCAGCAGGGTTTACCCGTTTAATGATATCCTGACATTTTTGAGCCGTACCCGGAGGAACAGTACTTTTATTGATAAATACTTTGTACCCTTTAGCGAACGTAGCTACTGATTCAGCCACGTTAAAGACAAATTTTAAATCAGCTGAACCATCCTCACCGCTGGGAGTTCCTACACAATTGAAAATAACTTCACCAAACCATACTGCTTCATCAACATGAGTGGTAAAACGTAATTTTCCTTTGTCAGCATTAGTTTTAACCAGATCTTTTAATCCTGGTTCATGGAAAGGAATATTCCCTTTTTGAATCATTTCAATTTTTGATTCATCTATATCAACACAAACAATATCGTGGCCAAGATTGGCTAAACACGCACCGGTAACTAAACCAACATATCCAGATCCAAAAATACTAATTTTCATGATTTAAACTCCATTGTGTTCTGTTAATCAAAACAGTATACCATTTCATTTATTTCCTCAATTAACCACATACTTTTCCTCAGCCTCTTGCAAAGATTCAAATGACCCAATATCAAACCATTGTTCATCAAACACAAATCCATGCATTTCACTTTTCTCTGCAATCCATCTCACTAAATCGCCAGGATTATCTGCTTTTCCTAATTTCAATGATTCTTCCACTAGATGAAGATCTTTTTTATGGAAAATATAACAACCAGTACTAGCTAATGAACTTTTAGGAATCTCTGGTTTTTCCTGGAAGTCGATTACTTTGGTACCGTTTAATATGCCTATCCCATATTTTTTTCTTACTTTTTCTATATCTTTAAGATCATGAAAAGCAACTATGGAAGAATCGTGATGGCTAGAAAATGTTATTAAATTATTAAGATTAAATCCGAAAAGATTGTCTCCGGCAATTACTATAAGATCCTCATTTATTTTATATTTTTTCAAAACAAAATTAATATCTCCCACCGCCCCTAATCTAGTTTCATTAGTTTCAGTTTCATCATTGATTAGAGTAATTGGTTTTGAAGAATTGTAGGTTTTAAACCATTTTTCAAAATCTGGATAAAAACGAGCATTGGTTACAATTAGAATCTCACTAATCTCTGAAACAGTATTAATCTTATCCGCAATGTAACCAATAATAGCTTTATTTTTTACTTTAATTAAAGGTTTAGCTTGATTTTCAGTAATAGGATGTAATCTCTTAGCATAACCGGCGGCTAAGATTAATGCTTTCATAACCTAAAATAGTGCTAATATGATTTAAAAGTGTTGTGGAAGAGTGAACGATTTTTTTAAACTAGATTACACAAATCCCAGAATAAACTTTTATAAAGAATAAACAGATTATAAGAGATATGCAAATGGAAGAAGCTAGAAGAGTGCTGGCAGAACTTATTGAAAAGTATAATCACAATAAAGATGACCATAGTTTCATGGGCAACGAGAAGCAAGCTTGCATAAGCCTAATTGTCCCCCTAATTACAAAAATTCTTCATTGGGATACCGAAGATCCTTCGGAGTTTAAAACGGAAGAATCTCAAAGTGGTAAGAGAATTGACTATGTTGTTCTTAATCAAGGTATATCCCAATTTATCGTTGAAGCTAAAGCTCCTAGCAAGGACATTTTTGACAATGATAATTTTTATCAACAGGCACTTGGATATGGATATGGTAAACAGAAAGATTTTGCAATATTAACTAATTTTCATCAGGTTGTTATCTTGGCCTGTCAAGTGAAATGTCGTGTTCCTCGGGAAGCAGAACTCGCTCGTTTTAATCTTTTAGAAACTTCAGAAGAAGAATTAAAATTATTGCTATCTTTTGAGAAAGAATACTGGTTGAATTCAGGAAAAAACAATCTTCTTTACTCAAAATTAGTTAAGCATACTAAAACTATCCCAGTAGATGAACAACTTCTTAATGACATGAGAGAGTGGCGGGAACAATTGCTGCGCAATATCAAATCTAACAGCCGCCATAATAAATTTGATTTTGAAGATGAAGAGGAATTCATGCGTATTGAAGAAGAAGTTCAGAAATTCATAGACCGTCTTATTTTTATTTGCTTCTGTGAAGATAAAGAGCTTCATGAATCCCATCTCCAAGGATTAATACGTGATAAACGGGAACGCTTCAATTCTAAGCCTGGATGGTTACTTGAAAAAATTCAACATTTATTTGGTGAATATCGTCGGATTTACGATAGTGACTTATTCGATAAAAATGAATGTGATACTTTTGTAATCGAAGATGAAATTGTTCTCGAAATATTGAGCGGTTTGCGAGAGCCTAAAGGCAGAGCCGCGTATGATTTTAAGAGTATTGAAGCGGATATTCTAGGAAAAACCTATGAAAATTTTATAGGTCATGTTCAAACAGGCAAGAAACGTTTTAAAGAAAAAGAAGATATTGGAAAACGGAAAAAAGAAGGGATTTATTACACTCCAAAATATATTGTGGATTATATTGTTAATAACACCGTTAGGGAATATATTAAAGGAAAATCATTTGAAGAGATTAAAAAAGTAAAAATTCTTGATCCTGCTTGTGGTTCTGGCAGTTTCTTGCGGGTAGCTTTTGATGTTTTAGTAGAAGAATGCGAGCGATCATTGAAAAGAAAGCTAACCTATGAAGAAAAAATGGAGTTATTATTAAATTGTATTTATGGAGTAGATTTAGATCCTCGGGCAGTAGAAATAGCTAAGTTTAATCTTTCATTGAAACTAGCTGAACGAGGAAAACATTTGCCCGTATTAAGGGAAAATATCCGTTTAGGAAACAGTTTAATTGATGATAAAAATATCGCAGGATGGAATTTCTTTGTGTGGGAAGAAGAATTTAAAGAGATTATGAATAATGGCGGATTTGATGTAGTGGTGGGGAATCCGCCGTATGTGAAAGCTAGAGATTCTAAAAATCCAACATCTAGGAAATATATGGAAACCTGCGGTCAATATGAAACTCTCTATAAAATGTGGGATTTGTACATTGCTTTTGTAGAAAAAAGCATAAAATTACTCAAACCCAATGGTTGTTTTTCTATGATTATTCCAGATACTATTGGAGAAGCAGATTATACTATTAAATTAGTAGAGATAATCATTCACAAATATTCTTTATATCAAATAGACTTTTTTCCACACCTAGAAGTTTTCCCGGGAGTTGGAATTAGAAATAAAATAATCTTTGTAAAAAACTCAAAGAAAATCTACAAGTGTAAAAGAATATTGCACGATTCAAGAATAGATTTAATCAAAGAATTAGACTCAATGGAAAATAATAATTTAGATGTTTTTAGGTTAAATCATTCAAGAATTAAGTTTAATTTTAAACTGGCATTTCCATTGGACAGAATATGTTATGTGAGTTATGGGGCAAGATTTAATAGTGATAAAAGTGATAAGAACAAATTCAAGAAAGAAGATTTATTATCCGAAAACAGAGACAAAATACATTCTAAAATTTATACTGAAGGGAAATATATTAATCGCTACTCCATAAGAAAAGAGATTTATGTTGAATGGGATACTGAACGATGTCCTAAAAGATTAGTAAGACCTACTTTCCCTCAATTATACCTTCCTAATAAAATAATGATGTCTAGACAAAAAAGAATCGCAACTTATTCGGATAAAGGGCATATTTGTGATAATACTATAATAGTGGGCGTTCTTTATAATGAACTGATTGGTGTTAACAATAAAGGAATTCAAAAATATATGAAAAATATCAAAATTAACAGAAAAAATGCTGAAGAACAATCCAAAAGATATAATATTAAGTATCTTTTATCAATAATTAATTCTAAACTTATGAAGTATTTTCTAAATATTTATAGTCGTAGTAAAATTGATAGTTATCCTGATGATTGGAAAAAAATTCTTATAAAAGAAGCAAATGATACAGAACAGAAGAAATTAATTGAAAATGTTGATAAAATGCTTTCTCTCAACAACAAATTAAATGAATTGGGCAATAAGAACTCTGACTTAAGAGCTAAACTCGAAGCAGAAATCAAAAAAACAGACCAAGAAATCGATGAATTAGTATACAAACTCTATGGAATTACCGAAGAAGAAAAGAAGATTGTTGAAGAGAGTTTGAAATGAGTAGGAATTATGCGTTATATTTTGCTGTAGTTGGGTCTTTAATTCTAATTGTTTCTGCTTTCTTGACACACCAAGCGAATAGGTTAAACAATGAAATCTATTCTAAAGAAAATTTAATTAACTTTTATTCTTTTGGAATAATTGACTACGCCATTTCTTCTTTGTCTTTCCAAAATGCAATGTTAAATGTTCTTTCTGATAATCCTAAACTCAAAGAAGAGTTCATAATAAGTACTCAAAACTCTTTAAAAAATAATAGTGAACATTTCCTAAATGCAGTAAGTGAAAGAAGTGCTGAGATAGATAGGATAAAAAATAAACAGAATGAAATATTTAAATGGGCTAATATTCTATTTTATACGGGTTCATTATTTAACATATTAGCAATAATTTGGAGTATTACTCAAGACAGAAAAAAACATAAAGTTGTAGAAGAATGTTTAAAGTGAAGAAAATTATATTCAATAATTTCCCAATCCCACTTTCTCCACAGAAACTTCCCAAGTGGGCTCTAAGTTCTTAACGTCCAATCCTGCCTGAAAACAACGGGCAGTGCGAGAAGTAAAATCAACTATAACACTTCCTGCTTTAAAAATGGTAGGCATATTAGTCTTCTCAGCTAAGCGGTTAATTCGAGCAATTTCACTCTGACTTAATCTATCTCGTAGAAGATCACGAATAACATATTTTGGAACTTTGAGTACTTTCGCTCCTTTCCCTTCTTTTAGATATAGATTTACATCCATCTTTTATCCTTAAGAGAAGCTTGTTTTTATACTTTACGTAAGATTATAAAAAAGGTGGACAGCTTACCGGATTTCCCACGTAATGCAGTACACACCAGTACGGAGACACATTTAACTTCCGTGTTCGAAATGGGAACGGGTGAACTATGCCCCTCTGGCCGTCCAGTATATCAAACCAGCCCTTTATTTATAAAGATTTCCCTACAATTATTCACAATTCTCGATTCTTCTTTCACAACTCTTTAAATAGGCAAAGTATTCCTACCAAATATGGATTATTCTGAAAAGAAGGTGATTGTTGCTGATGTTGATGATACAATTTGTGACAGCTGTCAGCAAATATCTCCAGAAATGGCTAAGCAAATAGATAGGATGATCCAAAAAGGATATCAATTTGCGTTCATCAGCGGCACTAAAGCTGAGGATTTGATGACGATGATTTCTTCAAGCTTAAAAGAATTACACCACATTCTCGCTACTACCGGAACAAAATATATTATAATGGATAAAGGTCAAAGTCAAATAGTATACAATCATTCTTTCAATGCTGTAGAAAAAAAAGAAATCCTGGCAGCTTTTGAGAAATTAATGTCTCATTTCAAGATCAAATCTCTAACTACCAAAGAAGATCAGTTACAAGATAGAGATTCACAAATAACTCTTTCTGCCGTAGGCAGACATGCTCCTTCAGAAATTAAAGCAAAATATGATCCCGATGGGAAAATAAGACAGCAATGGCTGCAATTCATGAAAAAATATTTAGGCAATAAGTATGATATTAAAATTGCCGGCACTACTTCCATTGACGTTACTAAGAAAGGGTTGGATAAAGAATGGGGAATTAGAAATTTTGCCCGGTATCATAATATTCCTTTACATCAGATTATTTTCTTTGGAGATAAGATTTATCCTGGAGGAAATGATTATCCCGCAACTAAAGTGGTTGATTGTATCTCGGTTAAGAATCCAAAGGATACTTTACAAAGGTTGAGAGAGATATTCTAATAAATAGGTCCTAAGACCATTCTAGGATCAGGAAATAATGTTTTATTCACACCTATTTTCACTACCTGGCCAATTTTCTTTATCATTAGGAATTCTATCTTCTCGAAATCTCTCAGCTTCTCTTCGTCTTTCATCCCGTCTTCTTTTAATCTCCAAAACCGGCATTAATTGACTCAAATTTAACCAAAAAGAATTTGTAGCTACTCCACTAATTCCCATAGTATAATGACTAGAGAGAGCACCCACACCATCTTCAGTTCTGGAGATAGTAAGTATTTCTTCTAAAGTTTCCAAATCTTCATTAGGAAGGCCACCGGTTTGGTACACTAAAGTTTCATGTAAGAATTCTATTTCCCTTTTAGCTTCTGATCCGCTGGCTAAAGGTTCAACTACAGGTAAAGAACTTGCTCGATAGATTCTACGAACAGTATCCTCTCGTAAAGGGTATCCTTCATGATTAATTAATCCGTCCACTAAAGTACAAGTGTGTCGATACATTCCTTCAGCTGCTCGACCATGCCCATAACTGCCGTCAAAATTGAGATCTATTGATTTTCTTATTCCATTCAATCGATTCTCATCATTAGTTTCCATTTTATTTTCCCTTAACATCTATCCGCTGATTATACATTCCCAGAACAATTAATATATAATAACCTAATGTAAATATATTCACAAAATATTAATAAATTGTGAAATTTAATTAAATAGAAAAGGAATAGCAAAAGTAGTTCTTAACACACTTATTGACCGCACCAACTCCCAACAAATACCCTACTCCCTTACCATAAATTTAAAAAATAGCTTACTCTTCTTTTAACAATGGACCAAGAAACTCTCCAAAAATGCATCAAAGCAGGCAAAGTTGCAGCTCAAGTACGCCGAGAAGGAGCAGCTAAACTCTCTGTACCCGGAACGAGTTTTCTACAAGTAATGGATTATTGTGAAAAACGTATCATAGATTTAGGCGCAGAAATTGCCTGGGCACAGATGGCTCTCAACGATGTTGCCGCTCATTATTGTCCGGAAGAGAATGATGAATCTGTTTCTCAAGTGGGAGATTTAATTAAAGTAGATATAGGTGTACACGTAGATGGGTACATTGCGGATAATGCCATGACTATCGAAGTAGGATCCAAAGAATGCACAGATTTAATCAAAGCAGCACAAAATGCCTTGAAAGCCACCATCAAATTAGTGCAGCCAGGAAGACAATTATGGGAATTGGGAGAAGCACAATTATCGGAAGCGGAAGCATTGGGATTTACTACTATTAAAAATCTAAGTGGACACAATCTAGAACAATATAAAGTGCATTC
>Ga0209542_10013246_pt1 | contig 14259 bp, 14 predicted proteins | sample RifCSPhighO2_01_FD_184028 | JGI IMG/M metagenome (GOLD analysis project Ga0209542, IMG submission 184028) | Soil microbial communities from Rifle, Colorado - Rifle CSP2_plank highO2_0.1 (SPAdes) (version 2) | ecosystem: Environmental > Terrestrial > Deep subsurface > Rock core/Sediment ...
TGGTGCGGGTGTTGCCTACGCTGGGGAGGATGCCGGTTGAGGTGAGGTCGTCCGCGTCAAATGCGGTCGTTGCGAAACGGATTGTGTTGATTGTTGGTGGTTCGTTTTGGATTTCTGCGCTGGTTGTTACGTCGGCTGCTCCTGTGTAGCGGAGGACGAGGCCTATGATGAGGAGGAATGACGCGGCAACAAGTACTGCGAAAATTGTTTTGTTCATGGGGGTATTATATGTCCACTTACCAAAAACACCAAATTTAAAAACCCTCGCTTGAAAGCACTTCTCTGAAAATTTTTTGTGACATACACATGTAGTGCATCCATTTACATTTTACTCTTTCTGTAGTATAGATTTGATGTTGCAGGTTCTTTCTTGAAAACAGAGGTGACTATCATGATTGCAAGTAGCGAATTTTCAAATCTCCTCCATACTGCTGCACGCTCTTATCCAAAAGGGACAGTGTCCCCTCACCTTGTGCAGGGGCTGCGTGGTATCTACATCTCCACCGAACAGAGCGTTCCTTCGGGCTACTGTGAGATACACACCTTCCTGCATGAGTATCAGATGTTCTATGTCTATTGCCTCGTGCATGCCGAATAGCAAAAAAACTGTCCGGCAAAAAGCCGCTGGTTACTCAGCGGCTTTTTTTGTGCGTGGCTTTTTCTTACTAGTCGCCTCGAATGCTTCGAGGGCGTGAATTTGGTCACGGACGAGTGCAGCGGTTTCAAAGTCGAGTTCTGCGACGGCAGCTTCCATCTCAGCACGCTTTTCGGCAAAGACTTTTTCGGGGTCTTTTTGGAAGCGGGTAATGTCGAGGCGCACCAAGTCGTCAACCGCATTGTCGTGCTCGGTACGCATTGAGGAGGCAATGTCTTTGATTTCTTTAATGATTGTTTTTGGGGTGATGCCGTGTTTTGTGTTATAGGCAGTTTGGATTTCTCTACGGCGATTTGTTTCGCCGATTGCAGCATTGAGAGAATCGGTCATGACGTCGGCGTACAAAACAACCCTGCCAGCAACGTTACGCGCAGCACGACCGATTGTTTGAATGAGTGCGGTTTCTGAACGGAGAAAGCCTTGTTTGTCGGCATCGAGAATGGCGACGAGTTCTACCTCGGGAAGGTCGAGTCCCTCGCGGAGGAGATTCACGCCGACAAGACAATCAAAGATACCTTTGCGGAATTTCGTGAGTATGTCGATACGGTCGACGGTCTTCACATCGCTGTGAATATACTCAGTTTTGATGCCTTTCTTTTTTAAGAAGTCGGTGAGGTCTTCGGCCATTTTTTTGGTGAGGGTCGTCACGAGCACACGTGCGTTGCGTGCAATCACCTTTTCACTCTCGGCGATGACGTGTGCAATTTGCCCAGGATACGCCCCTGCCTCAATCACGCCGTGTACAGAAATTTCTGGATCAACAAGTCCGGTCGGGCGAATAATCTGGTCGACAATCTGCCCACGCTCGCCATCGGCGTGTGCTTTTTCAATCTTCCCTGGCGTTGCGGATACGTAAATCATATCGCCGACATTCTGTAGAAACTCATCATAATTGAGCGGACGGTTATCCTTCGCGGTCGGTAAACGGAAGCCGAAATCAACCAGCGTCTTCTTGCGCGCTTGGTCGCCGGCGTACATTGCGGAAAGTTGTGGAAGGGTTACGTGCGACTCGTCAATGACGGTCAGGAAATCAGGCGAACCATCTTCCTTGCGCGGAAAGTATGACATAAGCGTTGACGGCGCATCACCAGGTGAACGCCCATCAAAGTGCATTGAGTAGTTTTCAATGCCGTTGCAGTAGCCGATTTCACGAATCATTGCCAAGTCTTGCTCGGTGCGACGTTTAATACGTTCTGCTTCGATAAGCTTCCCTTCTTTCTTAAATTTCTTCACCTGCTTATCCATGAGTTCCTTAATCTCCTTCATTGCGCGGTCTTTTTCGTCTTCGGGTGTGACGAAGTGCTTTGCGGGAAAGAGATGGAACATTTCTATGTCGCCGACGAGTGCGCGCGTGATAGGGTCAATTTTCGTAATGCTTGCAATCGTAGGTCCTCGGAAATTCATGCGGTAAATCATACGCTCGGAGGTCGGCATGACTTCAATTGTGTTGCCAACAGAGCGGAATGAGCCCGGCTTTAAGTCGCCGGCAACACGTTCAAAATACATGTTCACAAAATCACGAAGGAGCTCCGCACGATTTGCTTCGGCGCCAACATGGAATGTCTTGAGTACTTTTTGATACTGCGCAGGTGAACCGAGACCATAAATACACGATACTGATGCAACAATGATGACATCACGACGCGTTAAAAGCGCTTGTGTTGATGCATGACGAAGACGGTCGATTTCTTCGTTAATCATCGACTCTTTTTCAATATAGGTATCGGACGCGGGCATGTACGCCTCTGGCTGGAAGTAGTCATAGTACGAGACAAAGTAGTGTACTTCGTTTTCGGGGAACATATCACGAAACTCCTGCGCAAGTTGTGCGGCAAGAGTTTTGTTGTGCGCAATCACCAGCGTTGGTTTTTGGACCTGCTGAATAACATTCGCGATAGTGAATGTTTTACCGGTACCTGTTGCACCATGAAGCGTTTGATTCGTCATGCCACTCTTTAGTCCTTCGACGAGCTTTGCAATTGCCTTTGGCTGATCCCCTGCTGGAGTTTTCTCTTTAGAAATACGAAACATGCGAGAAGTATGCATGCAAATAACAAAATGTGCAACAGAAAACTTTCTGCTGTCGCTAGTACATAGATATAGCGCCTGGATCCCGTCAGGATGACAAAATTTTGGCGCAATGCTCAAAAGAGATTGATGGTTAAGAACGATTTTAACTTCTGATTCATTAGAAAAACTCTCCGTGTATGAAGAGTTTTTTGTTGACTTATCGTACGTCGACGATGGTGTATTCTTGAATGCCGTTTGGGCTTTCGAATGAGATAGTGTCGCCCTTTTCTTTTTCAAGAAGTGCTTCGCCGAGCGGTGCGTGGAATGAGATTTTACCCTCATGTACGCTTGACTCTTCTGAACCAACAATCGTGTAGGTTATGGTGGTGCGAGCGCCTTTCTTCTTGATTTCGACGACTGAACCTACGGTTACAATGCCGGTCTTTTTTGTGTGAGTGACCACCTTTGAGGTCTTCACAACCTGTTCAAGATGCTTAATACGATCTTCAACTTCAGCCTGTTCGTCACGTGCCTGATGATATTCTGCGTTTTCAGAAAGGTCGCCAAGCGCGCGTGCCGCTTCGAGCTTTTCAGCTACTTCGCGACGCTTTGCAGTCTTAAGGCCCTCAAGCTCGATTTTGAGTTCTTCGAGCTTCTCTTTGGTGATGAATTCTTGCATGCTCGCAGTATACTTATAATTAATCGTGATGCAAGGCTGCTGAGCCAACCCGAGGCGACACATCATACCTCTCAAATACGAGGTGTGGGCTGATTTTTTCTTGGAGCGGTACTCCTCGTACCGTGGAAAGAAAAAGTCAGTCCTGCAACGAAGTAGTTAAGGTGTGTGGCGTGTCGAGAAACAAAAAAAGCGTTATTACGCTTCCTTTGTTGCCTTCTTGGCGCGAGTTGTCTTTGGCTTTTCTTCCGCAGATTCGTCTTTCTTTGCAACCTTTTTTGCAGCGGCCTTCTTTGGCTTTTCTACTGCTACTTCTTCAACATGTTCATGCGCATGGTCGTGACCTTCGTGACTGTGATCATGTTCTGCTGCTTCCGGAGTCTTCTTTGCGTCTTTGCGCGCAGTAATGCGAGCATTGCGTGATGCATGCGCGACGGTGAGGTCGAGCACCATACGGCCCTTGTAAAAGCCGCATGCTGGGCACATGTGATGAGGCTTGTGTTGTGCGCCGCAATTCTTACACGTGGTCAAAGCCACTGCTTCGAGCGCGTGATGAGATCGGCGATTCGCGGTGTGTGCGCGAGTATGTCGCATTCGTACTACCATAGTGGGCACACTCTACCATATGCGTAAAAAAATGCAACAAACAAGGTGCCTTCCTGTACACATTGACTTTTTTATGGTATTTGCTAGTCTTAGGACTCACACACAACGGAGGTATCCCTCATGACTATTGTTCTCTGGTTCTTTGGTATCGTGTATGTCTTGCTCGCATTGATGATATTTCTTGCAAGTATTTGCAATGCTCTCGACACACTTCATTGTATGAACAGTAATCGGTGGGAACCCTACTATCGCGCACTCTCGATGAAGCACAAGAGGTTCGTCATCGACTTTCTCTCTAGTGCAACCCCCTTCAACCTCAAAACGTTTTGCGTGATCACATTTTTGATAATGCCACGTTTCCTTGGCTGGCGCCTCATACCCCTTGCAATATTGTCTGCCATTGGGCCCCTACCAATTCTGTTCCTTGCTCTTATTGAGTGGCTTGGTTTACTCCCAAAGTTTCAAGATTGGGCCGATCAAGCATACAACACCCTCTTTAACCAAATAATTGGGCACCACGCATAAATAGCACAACGCACAAAAACCCGAAGCATATCTGCTTCGGGTTGTTTTTTTGTAAGTATTTCTACCCTGGAAAACTTATGCCGAGAGTACCTGCTGCTAATGAGAGTATGGCGCGGGCGGAGACCATGATGACGAAGCCAATGATGCTCCAAATAATCAGATTGCGTGCTTGTGTATTTGCAGCACTGTCGCCAGCGTTTCTAACGTACTTGAACACACCCCAGGCAAACAGAACAACCGCCACGCCCATGAGGAGTGTGATGGTCGGGAAAATGATAGCGTCGTTGAGTTTTTCGATAATTGACTGCGCAGCATCAACGTGCGGCTTTCCTGTTGTCTGCACTGTTGGCAACATAGAGAGTATTAGCGAACCTGAATGGTCGGTACCTTTGGTACATTCTGGACGCCTGTGTCGGTGAGTCCAAGTGCGCCAGATACGAAGTTTACAAGACCCCAGAATGAGAGAATGATAACGGCACCGATAACAGAGTTAAGAATGATTTTACCACCCTCAGACTTCATTGATGCATCTTTTGCACCGAGTATCCATGTCTTGTAGACGCCGAAGGCGAACATAACAAAGATAAGCGCAAAGAGTACCGGTACGAGAACGCCGTTTACAAAGTTAAGAAAGAGCGTTGCGTACCCACCTGCTGCGGTTACAAGACCGGTGCCAGGAAGTGTTTGTGACTGTGCGAATGTTACTGCAGGTACGAGTCCTGCGACGAGTGCAATTATTTTTTTCATATTAAATTTATTTACTATGCCCGCAGTATACGCCCGTTTCAAAAACTGCACAAGGCGCAACCTGTGGATAACTAATTGAGGAGTACATCACGCACAAACGCGACGAGACCCCAGAGACTCCCAAGAATTACAAGTCCAATAACACCAGCAAGGAGCGTACTCTTCCCCGCGGTGACTGCTTTGGGGTCGTCGCCGTGACGCGCCCAATTCTGAATAAGCGTCCATGCGACATAAAAGAAAATGAGCCAGAAGATAATGCCGACCGCCGACTGGAGAATCCCCGCGACTTTGCCGACGAGTTCTTTGTACGTAGGGACTCCCGCCGCAAGCACAAAGCTTGGCATGAACGCGAGTGTGGTGATGAGAAGATGTTTAAACATATAGTTACCCTGCAAGGGACGTAATGGTTGTTTGAATAATTTCAAGAATGAGTTTCGCGCCGAAAATAATAAGTGTGCCGACAAGTACGTTAAAGAATCGCTTTTTAGCTGCAGTAAGCTTCCCTGGATCACCCTGCGCCATCACCATAAGAAAACCTGTCCATATCAAGAACAAAACCACAATCGGCAACGCGAATGTGAGCATGATATCAATAATTGCCACAAGAAATCCCTCAACAGAGTCGACTTTGAGCGGGTTGATAAGCTGCGCTTGTGTCTGCTGTGCTGCTGCGGGCGTAGCATGGGTAGTCACCGCAAGGAGACTGGCGAGGATAGTGTAAAAAATAGTTTTCATATTAGAAGAGATTTCTTATACGTTGCACCGCATTATTAACAGCACTGCCTGCCTGTGCGCGTCCTGCTGTAATGCTTTCAATCATATCACGGAACACGGCGTTGCTCTCAGTTGGTTTCGGGTCAAGCCAGGTGCGGGCGATAATTGCGGCGCTGTAGCGAACGCTGTCTATCGGGTTCTCTGGCACTGCAGCAAGCGCGCTTCGTGCTGCAGGAGCAACACCAAGTTGTGTTGCGATGGTTTCAACAGCACCTGCTGATGCAAGCGTCTGTGCAACAAAGAGTGATCCTGCGGGGTTTTTTGCATGCTGTGGTACCGCAAAGGCATAATACGTGCCGTAACCGCGACGTACTGAGGCGCTTGCATTTTGTGGAATTGGCGCAATGTCGAAATTCAGGTTTGGATTACGGTCACGAATCGTTGCAAATTCACTCCCAAACCCAATACGCATAGCGAGCCCGTTCGCGCTAAAAAGACTTATATCGTCGGGAAGCGTGCGATTCCAGGTGTAGTAGACGCTTTGGGGGTCGGCAAATGCGGTGTAAAACTGTGCTGCAGCAACACCAGGAATGGCACTGCTCCCCTCTACCTGTTCTGCAAAGGTCACACGGAATTGATTGTTCTCTTCTCGCACCATATCGCTGCCAGACTGTATCGCAAAGAGTGCAAAAATCTGCTTGGCGTTCGTCACATTATTATGTTCGCCGAGTGCAATTGTTGCTTGAGTGATGGTATTGTTTTCTAAGATGCGGAGACGCTCTATATAGGTGCGCAGTAGATCTTCATAGGTTGTTGGTGGTTGCGTGAGGTTCACGGTTGCGAAAAGGTCGCGATTCCAGTAGAGCACGAGCGGATCAACAATAAATGGAATGCCGTAAATGCCGTCGGTTTTCATAAAGACTTCGGCACCGTCGATATATGTGTCGAGAAAGGTACGTTTCGAGAATGAAGCATACGGGATTGCGTACAGGCGTGGCATGAATTGGTAGAGTGTTTCGTTAGAAATAACGAGAAGGTCAGGCGAAACTCCGTCGGCAATTGCTTCAAGAAGCTCACGGTCTACGGTTGCAGGATTCTTCTGAAGGTAACTCACTGACTGAAAACGTGGATCTGTTCGCGTGACATCGTAGATGGTTTTTGTAAACGCATCAGCGGGCAGTGTTCCCCAGATAGTGATACCGCTCGCCAGCATGTCTTGTTCAGCGGTATCGCTCCCCTTGTATGTCGAAAACACAACGAGCCCAAGAAGTGCCACAACGCCGAAGCCTACCAGAAGTGCCATTTGAAAAGGTCGCATAAATAATTATTATTGCTTAGTAAAAATGATACCGTAGTGGTATACACCAACAGCACGTGGGGTGAGTGCGCGTTTTGGCGTAAAGCCGAACGAAGCAAGGAGTTCAAGGAGTGCGCGTTCTGACTCCCTTTGCGTGCGCCAATCAACAACACAGAGCTTGCCGCCACGACGGATGACACGCTCAACTTCTGCAAGGAGTTTTGTTACGCGAGAGGTTTCGCGACTGAGCACGTTGACAAGAAGCACCGCATCAACGATGCCTGCGACGATGTCAAGTTCGCCATCGTCGAGTGTATGCAGATGCGGCACAACTTCGTGCTGTCCACGCATGACGTGTTCACGCATAAGCATCTCATGATGTGCGGGCTGTTCATTACGCGCATACACTTTGCCGTTACTGCCAACCGCGGCACGCAAGTGTGGCACAAAATGCCCTGCACCTGCAGCAAAATCACAGACGTGGTCGCCTTGCCAAAGATTGAGCTCTGACACAACGCTTCGTGGCGAGACAAAACTAGGCACGGTAGCATCGTGCATTTTTTGAATATCAGCAAAGATTCCCGTTGACTGCATAGGCACAGTATACACCAGCTTTCACAAAACGTTATGAGTAACCCCTCACACCTCCCAACTACTTCGTTACAGGTATTTGAAACGTGTGAAAGGTTACCTTTATGATGCCTTTATGTCCCTTCGTAAATATAACTTTGCAATTTCTACAATAACAACATTTACCACAACCCAGAGAATTGCAGCAAAAACCCACGGGAGCGAGAGTGAGACAGTATCGAAAACCTTTTGGAGCGGTGGGTAATAAATCGTTGCGGCAAGGGCAGCAACACCAAGCAAGACACCAACGTTGAGAACCCTATTTGAAAAAACGTCATACTCATGAAGTGGCTTATGAATATTACGAAGTGAATACGCAAACGCGAGCGAATAACTGGAGAAACAGAAGAACATAAAAGTGTTGAGATGCGCCTCGTCGAGGTTCGCAAAGGTATAGAGTACGAGATACAAAGCAAGCAGCGCAAACGATGTCATAATCCCGACAATAAAGGTTAAGACGACCACATCACGGTTGAGTACTCCACGTCCGCGTGCACCATTACCTCCTCCATGCTCAGTATCAAATGCGAAGGCAACAGCAGGAATACTTGCAGTAACAAAATTTACCCAAATAATTTGCAGTGCGGTAAGTGGCAATGGTGCCGCGAAAATCATTGCGCCGCCAAGCAGTACCAATTCATCGAAGTTATCCGACATGAGGTAAATAAATATCTTGCGGATGTTTGCGAGGATAAGTTTCCCTTCATCAATGGCCGCCTTAACGGTCGTAAAATCATCCTTCAGCAGCACGAGGTCGGCAACACCTTTCGCAACATCAGTCCCCGAACCAATTGCAACGCCAACATTCGCGTGCTTAATCGATGGCGCATCATTCACGCCATCACCGAGCATTGCTACTACTTCCCCACGTGATTGGAGTGCGGTGATGATTCGATATTTGTCATCAGGCGTCATACGTGCAAAGACTCGTGCATGTGCCACAGCATCAACGAGCTCTTCATCGTTCATGCGAGCAACATCGCTTCCTGTGAGGATATGTGCGGCATCAACATTCCACCCAAGCTGATTAGCGATTGCGTGTGCGGTGCCCGGAAGGTCGCCCGTTGCCATAATCACTCGCACACCTGTTTCTGCGATATCATGAACAGCAGCACGGACTGGCGCACGAAGCGGGTCGTAAAAAACAAGAAGCCCTGCAAAAGTGAAGCCGTCGAATGCAGCATGCGTATGACCTTCTTGTAGCACGGGTCGCACGGCAAGCCCGACAATACGCTTACCTTCATAGGTGAGTGCATGAATACGCTTGAGCGCCTCCTCACGTTCATGGGCAGGCATATCGCTCCGCGCAAGCAGAATATCAGGCGCACCGAGCGCGATTTCGACTTCTCCTTCGGGCATGCCGACGAGCGAATCATCTGACGTCCTCATCGCGCGCGAGACGGAAAACTTATCCCTCGAGTTAAAAAGCTTTACCGCATCAACCGCACGGAGAATCGCAGGAATGTCATGCGTTCCAAGCCCAGCTGCAGCACGTATAATCCCAGCCTCAAGTGGATGTCCATTTAGCACCCATTCACCGCTCGGTGCGTCAGGATTTTCGATAAACGCGGACACATTATTGAGTGCGAGCGAAATGAGTGTTTTCTTGCTTGCGTCACCCGCAGCAATTGGCACTGCATCTGCTAGTAAATCGCGAAGGGTGTATGCATCAACGAGCTCCATTTTACCTTCGGTGAGGGTACCTGTTTTGTCGGTGATAATAACCGTTGCGGAACCGAGCGTTTCTGCCGCCAAGAGCGAGCGGACAATTCCCTTTCTTTTTGCAATACGTTCAACGCCGACGGCAAGCACAGCGGTTACGCCCGGTGAAAGCGCCTCAGGAATAGCACTCACCGCAATTGCTACGGCGATGAGGAAAATTTCAAAATGTTCCATGCCACGCATAACACCGAGGCCATACACGAGCACCACAAGCACAAACGTAACAATGGTGACATACCATCCTATCTGCCCCATTGCTTTTTGAAGAGGCGTTTTTTCTTCGTCGGCGGCCATAACTTGGCGTGCGATTGCACCGAATTCAGTATGCATGCCCGTCGCAACTACTACCGCCCGTACCGTACCTTCGCTCACAAACGTGCCGCCGTAAAGCATGTTTTTACGATCAGAGAGCGGGGTCGCATCAGGAAGTACACCTGCCTGCTTCTCTGTTGGCAAGGATTCTCCAGTAAGGATTGATTCATCAATTGAGCAGTCATTGGTATCGAGAATATACGCATCCGCAGGAACACGTTCGCCCGCATGAAGCACCATAAGGTCTCCGACGGATACCTCACGTGCGTTTATTTCATGATCGACGCCATCGCGCACGACCCGTACACGAGTTTCAAGATACGTTGCAAGAGCACGCGTTGCTTGGTCGGCTTTGTATTCCTGATAGAAACTCAATACCACCGACGTGGTGAGGGCAAGTGCAATCACCGATGCATCAAGATATTCGCCAAGCATGAGCGTTACACCCGATGTAATCAAGAGAATAATTGCAAGCGGATTCATGAACTGCCGCACGAACAACATAAACGGCGAGCGTTCTTTGGTGGCATCGAGCACATTCGCGCCATATATACGGAGACGCTCTGTCGCTTCGAGAGTGGTGAGTCCGTGCGTTGTATCAGCACGCGCCTCTTGCGTTACTTCGTGTACGTTCTTTGTCCACGCGCGAGTGACTAGCAAATGTTTTTCTTTCATATCCACAGTATTCTATCACGACTTGTGTGCTACACTTCTGTGTATGAGAAAACAATATTATATGTATGCTGCACTCGGTGCATCACTTTTGATTATCGGAAGCTTTGTGCTTGCGTATGCTGCACGCTCTTTGCCACGGCAAGAAATACAGCCGCCTGTAGTAGAGGAGCGCGAATCCACCACATCGCCTGCGGAGAGTATTGAAACACGTGTTATTATTGTGGATCCAAACGAAGAGTCTGACGACGTCGCAACCACCCCTACAACTGGCGCAGCTTGTGTGACCGGAGGTTGCTCTGGCGAAATCTGTGCGGAAGAAGGCTCTGCAGAATCCGGCATGGCAAGTATCTGCGTCTACCGCCCTGAATACGCTTGCTTCAAGCACACCAAATGTGAACGTCAAGCAAGCGGCCAATGCGGCTGGACGCAAAACCCAACATTCGCACAATGTACTGCGAATCCACCGACAGAATAATCCGCGCAGATGTCACATATCGGAGCGAAAGGCTAGTAAAATGGCCTTTTTTATGGTATGGTGCGCAGCATAATGATTGCGTAGGTATCTGCGCACTTTTTAGCAGATAATCAATACGCATCATATGGCAACACAAAAACGCCCACCCGTCATCGTCGTCATGGGTCACATCGACCACGGTAAATCAACACTTCTCGACACGATTCGCAAGACAAACATCGTTGACACTGAGGCAGGCGGCATCACCCAGCACCTTTCGGCGTACACCGTTTCGCACACGTCGCAGGAACATGGCGTCCGTTCCCTCACCTTCCTCGATACACCCGGCCACGCATCATTCCAAAAGATGCGTCTTCGTGGTGCCGATGTTGCCGACATTGCCGTACTTATCGTCTCCGCAGAAGACGCCGTCATGCCACAAACCCTTGAAGCACTCGCGGCTATCAAAGAGGCAAAGATTCCTTACATCGTTGCCATCAACAAAATCGACAAGCCAAATGCTGACCTCGTCCGTACGCAGTCATCTCTCATCGAAAACGAAATCTTCATCGAAGGCATGGGCGGCGACATTCCGTGGGTTGCTATTTCCGCAAAGCAAGGTACCGGCATCGATGAACTTCTTGATACACTCATCCTTACCGCAGAGCTCAATGAAGTTGAAGGTGACCCAGATGCACCTGCTGTTGGCACCGTTATCGAAGGTGGACTCGATAAAAAGCGCGGTATCGCCGCAACTATTATCGTAAAGAACGGGAGCATCAAAGCCGGCTCATTCGTGGTTGCAGAACATGCCCTCGCGCCCGTTCGCATCATGGAAAACACCTTTGGTAAACAAGTGAAGGAGGCAGGACTTTCTGAACCTGTCGAAATCATTGGCTGGAGCGAAATTCCTCGCGCTGGTGCAGAGTTTGTAGTTGTCAAAACCAAGAAGGAAGCGGAAGCCCTCGTCTTTGACTTCAAAGAAACAAAAATTCGTAACGCACCTGTGACTCGCTACAAGATGCAAACCATCCCACTCATCCCTGTCGTTATCAAAGCCGACACCCTCGGCTCTATCGAAGCAATCACGACTGAAATCGACAAGCTCAAGAACGACCGCGTTGACATCAAAATTGTCTCTGCAACTATCGGCGACATTTCTGTTACCGACATTCAGAATGCTAATGCAACCTCACATGCAATCGTCGTCGGCTTCCACAACAAAATTGACCGCCCGGCGACAGAACTTGCAGAACGTTTGAATGTCGCTACAAAGTCATTCGAAATTATTTACGACCTCGCCGATTGGATGAAGACCATGATTGACGACCGCCTTCCCCGCAAGGAAGAGGAAGTCGAAAGTGGTAAAATTAAAATCCTCAAACACTTCAGCGCACAGAAAAACGTTCACGTCATGGGCGGTAAGGTCCTCGAAGGCACCATGTCCGTCAAGCAGCGCGTCCACATCATGCGCCGCGACATTAAACTCGGGAACGGAGTCGTTGAAAACCTCCAGCAAAGCAAGTCAAATGTTGAACGTGTCACTGAGGGAGAATTCGGTATGCAGATTGCCACGAAGGTTGATGTCAGCGAAGGCGATGTGCTTGTACCATTTACTATTGTAGTTTCGTAGGAATATGACACCACAAAAACCATACGCGCGCCAAACGCGTGTCACGGCAAACTTGCAGCCAGCCGTTGCTGACTTTGTCCGTCTCGAAGCAAATACTGACCCGCTCATTACGATTACGAACGTTACCATTGCGCCCAACTACCGCAAGATGACCGTCTTCTTTACCACCATTCCTGAAAACAGAGAACAAGATGCTCTCATCTTCCTCAAGCGCAAAGCCAGCGACCTCCGCACCCATCTCAAAAAGACCGTGCGACTCAAGATAATCCCCCACGTAGAATTCGAAGTCGACTTCAACGAACGTCACCGCCAACACGTCGAGGAAATTATGCACGAAGAAGAAAAGGAAGCGTAATCGCTAGGTATACAAATGAAAAACCCTCTTCAATTCGCGGAGAGGGTTTTTAAGTGCTGCAGAAATACTATTCGATAAGCGCGCGGAAAATTTTGTCTGTAGAACCTGTCGATGTCTGCCCTGCATAAATATATACTGCATGGGGAGCAACGTATGACTGTGCGTATGCAGTAGCTACTGGAAGTTTCAGTCCAATGTCTTCCCACTGCGTTGGATTGTTTAGTGAAGCACGATAGATGTTATCGACATAAGCAGCGTTGTCGGTGAAGTCTCGTCCACCAAAGAGGTAGATGTATTCGTCGAGTATATCCGCCTGTGATGCATGGAGTGGACGTGGTAACGTGCTGCCTGTATCGTTCCAGTTAAGCGGATTACTCAGTGGTGCACTATAGATAACATCCACTGATGACTGTCCACCACTACCACGATAGCCCCCAAAGAGATAAAGTGTATTCGAGGTAGTCACAAGCTGTGAATAGCCAAGTGGACCCGGTAGTGTTGCACCCGTATCTACCCACGCAAGAGGATTGGTAACTGGTGCACGGTAGATATTTGCTTTTGGGTCACCATCACCTGTTCCATGCCCACCAAAAAGGTAGACGTAATCATCGATGATGGCAACTTGCGACTGATAAAGAACATTTGGTAGTGTTGCACCTGTATTTGCCCATGCGGTAGGGTTCGCAATGGGCGCTCTATAAATAACATTTGTTCTGACACTACTGGTGGTTATTCCACCGAGAAGGTACACGTAGTCTCCCACAATAATTGCCTGTGAATGAGACAGCGGGGCTGGTAATGTTGCACCCGTGTCAGACCATGATTCTGGATCAGAAATTGATGCTCTATAGACAGTGCTGAGCACACCACCACTAGAAGTTCCACCAATGAAATAGATATATCCATCAATCACGATTGTTGATGGACCGTGTACTGCCACAGGAAGAGTTGCTCCAGTTTCTACCCAGCTCTCATTATCAAGCACCGGTCCACGAGCAGTAATCAAAATAGTATTCGCCCCCGTACAAAGCCCCTTCACCCCAGACTGAGGAATCGCAATGTTCCAGTAAAGATTCTTCGAGGATTCATTCTGATCATCGGTACGAAGACGAATGTTGCGATTGGTCTTTGTGTCACTTGCGGTGAGTGCAATTGAAGTGGTAGCGGTGTAGTCAATGTCGGTCAGTGACCATTTCTGTGCATTAGTTGCAAGTGAACCGAGTCCACCATTTGCAGAGCAGTCCATCG
>Ga0209542_10013248_pt1 | contig 14259 bp, 10 predicted proteins | sample RifCSPhighO2_01_FD_184028 | JGI IMG/M metagenome (GOLD analysis project Ga0209542, IMG submission 184028) | Soil microbial communities from Rifle, Colorado - Rifle CSP2_plank highO2_0.1 (SPAdes) (version 2) | ecosystem: Environmental > Terrestrial > Deep subsurface > Rock core/Sediment ...
TTGACCTCTGTCCCCCCAATGTTAAAGGGATAAATCATGTCATTTATGAAGGCTACTTTCATGGGGTTTGACAGATTGGAAGCTTAAAAAGAATTATTGTGCTATAATGCCTTTAAATTCTGTCTTCTAAATAGGTCAGTTTGAACTAGCCTTTTTCTGAGTTGTGTTTCTTTATAACTTCTTTAATCTCTTTGATCAATTTCTTACATTTTTCTATCGCTTGTTTTGATGTTTCAAAATCCATTCTTTTGCCGTAATAAACTAACGAATTTCTTTTAAATCTACAATCATCAAATACAATAAACAAATCCTCTCTTTTCAGAATATCTCTAATGTAAAATCCCAGGCAAACATGATTTTTTACATTATAACCTCTTAAAAGGACTAAAGCATGAAGCAATTCTAAAAGGGAAGAATAGTAATCTTCAAAAATATAATTTGCAGTTTGTTCATTCATTTCTTTATTTGAATATTTTATTCTGTCTTCCGCTGTTTCTATTAGTGATTTAGTCTTTTCCTTATCAGGGGTTATTGAAATTGATTCATAGTAGTTTAGACAATCATTCCAAGACAGGCTTTTCATTTAAACACCTCCAAAAAACCGTTCAAAGTTGTGCCATTTATTATGTTATTTGCCAAATGAATATTGCCCACTTGTTTTATATTATCATATTTAAAAATTTGTATTTTTCTGTTGACTTTTTTTTCAAATTGATCCAAGTTTATCTCCTTTTTAGACGGTGTTTCAATATAGAGGTCTATATCACTAGTTTCAATGTCTTCCCCTTTTGAGTAAGAGCCAAAAAGAACTATTGTTGGATTGTGATATTCATCAATTAGGTGCTCAACTAATTCCGATTTAAATAGTATCCTTATATTAGAAAATCCTTTCTCAATAAGAAACTTTTTTGAGGATCTGTCTGCCGAAAATAAAGTAATTCCCGATATTTTTTCCTTTTTTATTATACCCTCTTGCTCCAACTTTTTGAGATAGCTAATTACTGAAGGTAATGATAGTTCTAAAGTTCTTTCAAGTTGTCTGACCCTTAATTTAGAGGTAGGATTAGTAAAAAAGAATTCCATTATTTTTTCTTTGATATCTTTATTTCTCATCTGATAATAACTAATATCATTTGATATTTAAACTTATCGTTCTTAAGCTATATATCTTATCTCCCCTAAAGTACCCATAATAGAAATTTCCCCACAAAAACTTTATAAGCAATACTCCCTTATTCTCTCCTGTATAAGTATTATGAGAAAAAAGGTGAATCAGAAACTGCTATTTGTGTTTGCTTTTAGCATAGTATTCTTAGTTGTTGCTTCGGTTTTTGCTGCTGGTCAGGACAATGAAAGTGCCGATGATGATGGCGGTAGTGAGAATGGAAGCGACAGTGTTGATGGGGAAAGTGGTCAAGCTGGACCAGAAAATCAGAATAGTGGAGATAAAGAATTGACCGCTGACGAGGTTAGTAAGATTGGAGAAATAAAAGGCGTCGATGATATAACTAAAAAGTTTATTGAAGATTTTGTCAAGAAAAAGAAAATAAATCCCGAAGACATAAATGAAGTTAATGATGTTCCTTTAGATGAATTGCCTGACGATGTTTCTATAACCAATGTAGAAGATTCAAACATTGGGATTATACAAGTTGATTATAATGAGACTCATGGCAGTGAAACGAAACCAGAGCAATTATTTGTTATAACCTATTCAACTAAAGATCTAGAATCTAAGGGAGATTTAATATTTGACAGAGAGAAGCGTCAGTTCTTGCACTTTGGATTGGCAGGAGAGAGTTCTGACTCTAGCTTCTTGCAGTCAGCAGCAGGTGTTCAGACCGGAGCTGATGCAGGGTATGTTATGATGAGAGAAGGAAGCATTACCGGACTATCTACAAACTTACAGGTGGTTTCACCTGATGATGGCAGAGTGGAGATAGTCATATTCAGAAATGGAGAGCCAGTTTCATTCACTAACACGTTATATACTGATGAGACTGGATCTAAAGTAGATTATGATGTTCAGTCGCAAGGGGTTATAGCTTTCTCTCCAGGTGATGTTATATCGGTTTATGTAAATGCTGACGATACCGGCAGTTCTTCTATTTGGAAAGATGTTATAACTATGCTTGAAATAACAACTGCTGATTAATCAAATATACCTTTATGGTATAGAAAAGTATTTAAATAAATTATCTTTGTCTTAATGATGAGAGAGGAGAAACGCAGTACCTTGGTTATTATTCTTATTGTAGTTATTGTAGTTCTTATATTGGCATTGCTTTACATCCTTGTTGTTGCGCCAAAAGTTAACGGGTTTGTTATTGAAAAACAAGTTGACGCTCAAAGGCAAGTTATAGCTGCAATGATTCAGTCTTTGAATCAAAACGGTTTTGTCCAGATATCTGATGATCAGGGCAATACTATAACACTTGTGCCTGCACAGCAACCGACTGCGTAAGCCGAGTTTCTTGATTTTGTCTGATTTGTTTTGGTTGGATTCTAGTCTTGTTTAAGGGGATTTAGGCTTAATTGTAGTTGACTTTTATACAATTATCACCTCTTTTTTATTTTGGTAGTGTTTGACCTTCTTGTTATTAATCGCCTCTTTTTAGAATTTGGTTTGTATTGTTCTTGTTTCAGGTTGTTTTAATTGTAATATTCATTTTTGTTTCTATACAATTAATCACCTCTTTTTTAGGCTGTTTATTTTTGACTTTGATTTTAATATTCTTGGTTATTTGGGCTGTTTTTATTCCATAGTCTTTATTCAGTCTATTTCTGTTTGTAATTTTTGCACTACAAACTTTTTGTTTGCTTTTAATTGTATACAGCAAGTTTTATATATCAATATTCCTTTTTTACATTAACAATTATTTACTTACATTTATTGTAGTTAAAAGGGTGATTTATGGTTTATAAGAAGTTTATAACTAAAGGGGGTAAGGTTTATGGGCCTTATACTTATCATAGTAAACGTGTCGGCGATAAAGTTATCTCAGAGTATCACGGAAAAGATGACGACATGAATGCCGGGGCGCAAGTTGCAAAATCTAATCCAGATCATATTTTTATATCAATTATAGTGATGCTTGCTTTGTTATTGGTTGTTGATAGTTTACATGGTGCAATTACTGGAAATGTAATTTTAAGAGCTGAAACAAGTTATGTTGCTAATGAAAGTCTGGATGGAATTTTAAGGTTAAATTTAAGAGAAGGAGAATTTATACCTGCTTCAACAAAAGTTGTTCTTGAAAATGGGGGAAAGAGTTATGAGTATACGCTTGAAGATTTAATTCCCGAGTCGGAGTTTAAGGGCGAAGGAAATTTTTTTGTTGATGGAAAATCCGTTTCTGGAAGTGGAACCGGTTATGGTGTGAAAGGAAAAAAGGAAATTCCTGCTGATGTAGAATTTACTCTTAATATCCTTTCTAGAAGTTCGGTTGTTGAAGAGGAAAAGACTCCAACAACGGAATCAGGCGAGTCTTCTGAAACTCCGGAAACAAATCCAGAAGCAACTCCTGGGGAAGCATCTGAAACATCCAAAACAACTCCTGAAGAAACACCTTCAGAAACGACTGAAGGTGAGCAAACTCCGGCCGAAACAAATACTGAATCGACTGGAGAAAATACACAAACTACTCCTGAAATTCCAGCTGCTGCTGAAGAATCTCCAGGAATAACAGGAACTGCTACAAATAATGAAGAAACACCCGAAACAAATGAAGGTGAACAAGCTCCAACTGAAACAAGTGAAAGTTCAAGTTCAGAATCTTCTGATTCTGGTGAAACCGCCTCTGAAAGTTCGTCTGAATCTTCATCCGAATCTCCGTCAGAAAGTTCTTCCGAGTCTCCATCAGAATCACCAGTTACTGGGAGTGTAATAGCCGGATTTTTCTCACGAGTATCAAATTTCTTTTTAGGAATAGCAAGAACAACAGGATTTGTTGCATTAGATGTTGAATCTGAAGTTAGTGGAAAGACTTCGCAAATAGAGCCTTTTACTTATCAATTATCTCCCAGTCTATCAGCCGATATAAAATCTGGAAGCGTTAAAACTCTAGAAGGTGAAGTTTTAGATGACGATAAAGTTGAATTAGATATAGTCGATAATGTAGTTACTGTTTCAAGTCAGTATTTCATTTCAGAGGAAGGGTATGGTGAAGAGTATCTTGGAAATAATGTAGAGCAATTTGTTGTTAATTTATCGGCGCTTGATATTATCCCCCAAAAAGGGGATTTGAGCATAAAGCTTGTTTATAACGAAGAGGAAGTAGTCTCTTTAACAACTGTTCTAGATATTGAAAGCTTATTTGTTGTATCTCAAAATCAGACAATAAGCGAAAAAGCCGATGTTCTTAAAGCAAGTCTTACACAAGAGGAATTTGATAGGCTTGTTAGCGAGTTTGGAGAGAATATTTCAGTAAATACTTCAGAGGCCAAGGTTATTGGAAATCGTTTAGTTTTGAAGTTTGTTTTAGGAAAATACTGGAGTGAAAAGTCTTATGATTATTCTGGCAACGAGCTTTCAAACCAGGTAGAAAATCAAATTGTTGAAGATAGAATAAAGTTCTTGAAAGATTTGTCTAGAACGCTCATGTCAAAAGATGAAGGTACTTTGAACGTTACTGTTGATAATTTAACTGGTGAATTCGAGATCTTTGAAGGCAATGTTGTAGGGGTTGAGCCAGTAATACCAACGGTAGAGAGCAATCAAAGTAATGATGAAGTGACTAGCCCAGTTGGGGAAAGCGTTGAAGTAGGAAATGAGTCTGTTCAGCAGGAGAATGAAACGTCTTCTGAAATTAATAGTCCTGTCAACGAAACTATCTTTACTCAGGGTAATGAATCTTCAAATAATACCGTTTCAGCTGAGGCGGGAGAACAACCCGTTGAAAACGTTAGTAATGTAACGGCTTAGTCTTTCTTATGTCCATAAATTAAAACCCCATTCTTTAGAATGGGGTCGTGGCTTACTGGTTTTAATTTTGGATCATCCAAAAAACAAGTGCCAATCACACATTGTTTTTTTGATTCCACTACTATCTTTTTGCCTGTGTTTTTCTAGTTGACTCTTTGTATTTCTTTTCCCCCATTAACAAGGTTTAAAAACTATATATTAGTGTATATTATTAATACTTAATACTAGTATATAGTAATAAATGGCCAAGTTAGACCTAGTTATTGGGCAAATAAAAAGAATTCTCGCAGTTGATACTAGAGGTTTAACCATTCAAGAACTTTCGGTAGCTACTAAGGTTTCTAGAATTACTACTTCTCTTGCACTTGCAAAATTAGAAGGTCAGGGAGCTATTGATGTTCGTATTGTTGGAAATTGTAAGTTGCATTACTTAAAATCTAAACAAAATAAGGCGGGAGGTAAAAGATAGAATGGATGATATGAATTATTCCGGAATGTATTATAAGCAAAAGAAGCGCTCCATGAGGCTGAAAAAGATTGCTTTATTTTTAATTCCAATTTTGCTTATATTTGGATTCTTTGGAGTAAAGGCTTTGCTTGGAAATTCAACGAACCTTGAAGCATTCGGTAAAGTAGATTCTGGGGGAGCACATTCAAATGCAACTTCACTAAGCTTTACTCAAAGATTTATCTCAGGAAGTTTGCCGATTTCACAATATACGACTACAAGTTATTCTGGTAGACTTGGTGTATTGGAACTTTATGCAGTATCAGCAATAAATTTATCTTCTCATACAAATTTGCAGGAAGTCGTTAGAGGTGGAAGCAGTGCAGGTGAAGATGATTTAGGTTTAGTTCCTAATAATAAGAATTTTACAGCGAGAATATTTGCAAATCAGACGAACTTTTTAGGAATCCCAAGTATAAATGTGAGTATAAGTCTTAATGGAACTTTAATCGGCGGAGTTTTGTCAAATAGCAGCGGTGAAGCAACAGTCGTTTATGATACTTCAAATTATCCCGCAGTTGTCCAGCAAATATTTGCTAATTATACAACAAATGATTATATGCCTATACAAAATTTATCATCAGTAAATGTTTCAATTGTTTATTATAGCATTCCTAACTTTGCCGGAAATAAAGGAGTTGCTAATCAGTATGTCAATGGACAGATTGCAATCTTATATTTTAATATAACAAAAACAAATGCTTCGGGAACTACTTTCTATGATCCTCAAAATATCTCTGTAAATGTGACTGATTCCTCAGCAACGGTTCATTATCCTGACAGCGAGTTTGTTGCAGGAAATAGAATTAAAAAGAATGCGGTAGGGCAGTATGAAAGCCGTGTTGTTATAAATAGTTCTATAGATGGAACAGTAAGGTGGGAGATAAGAGTTTCTGATGATAATTTCTCAAACTATATTGGTTCGGCAAGACATAATGATGTTGGTGTAGTGGCAGGACCAGTTTGCGGAAATACAATAACTGAGACTCCAGAAGCGTGTGACGACGGAAATCTTGCAAACGGTGATGGTTGTTCGTCTTCATGTGAAACTGAGGGTGGTGGTGGAGGTAGTTGTTTCCCAGCAGGTACAAAGATTTTGATGGCTGATGGCAGTTACGAAAATATAGAAGATGTTAAGGTAGGCGATTTAGTAAGAAGCTACGATGAATCTTCTGGGAAAATTGTTAACTCATTAGTTTTGGAGTTGGAATCTCCTATTCGAGACCATATGTGTCAAATTGTCTTTAATAATGATGTTAAGTTAAACTTAACAAATGAACATCCAGTATATACAAAACAGGGTTGGAAATCTATAAATCCTTCAGAAACTGCAAAAGAAAATTCCGCTTTATTAACACAAAAACTTGAAGTTGGGGATGAGGTGCTGTTTGCTGATAATAGGTATGAAGAAATAATCAAGGTTGAGTGCTGGAGTGAAACTTCAAAGACATATAACTTGAAATCAATCCAAAATTCAAATACTTTCTTTGCCGAAAATGTTTTAGTTCATAATAAGGGAGATGATGGCGGTGGTGATACCTGTAAAACTGAATGTAGTCTTGGAGAACAGGATGTCACTTGCCTTACTGATCAAGTTTTAAGAATAAGAAATTGCGGAAATTATGATAGTGATGATTGCTATGAGATGGGAGGAGATAATTTTGTAACTTGTGTAACAGGCGAAACTTGCCAGGTAATTTCTGGCGTATCTCAATGTGCTCCTGGCGCTTGTGTAGAAAACTGGCAGTGCAGTGAGTGGAGTGGATGTTTTGAGGGAGATTTAGGTTACACCCCAGGAGGAGGAATTACTGGGGGAGCGATAAGTAATATTAATTCAATTGGGATAACTGGAAATGCAGTTAATGCGGTTAGTGAACAAGACGGTACAACTTCTAGTTTGTTAAGCATTATAGACAAGATAAAGTCAATGTTTACTACAGTTGGATATTCTGTTGAAGGTTTATTTGACAATTTCGGAGCAATTACTGCCGATGCTGTTGCTTGCATTGATGGAGAGACACAATGTCTTCCAACAAATGAGAATAAGTATCAAGTCTGTGATGAAATTATAAAGAAAAATTCTGTTACATATAAGTGGATTACAAAATCTTGTAATACTGGATTGGTTTGTGCAGGTGATGGGGAGTGTCAATGTAGCTTAAGAAATGCCTGCGATTCTGAAGGAGCGCAGAGGTGTGTTGGTTATTATGCGGGTCAGGTCTGTAAGAAGAGTAGTAGTGGGTGTTTGACATGGGAGTATCTTCCTAAATGTTCTAATGGTGAAGTTTGTGCTGAGGGAGAGTGCATTTCGGGAGTAACTACTGATGCTGAGGTATGCACTCTTGGAGATTTAACTTGTGTTGGAAATGTTCCTAGAGAATGTATTGCCGATAAAACTAAGCCAAATTACTGGAAATCTCTTAGTAAATGTTCTTCAACAGAAACCTGCATTGATGGCAGTTGTGTTATACAACATTGCTTTAATAATATAAAAGACTATGATGAAACCGAAGTTGATTGTGGTGGAAATAGCTGTGAAGTATGTCCTATTGCACCGCCAATACCTGAAGAAGTATGTGGGAATAATATTATTGAAACTGGAGAAGAATGTGATGATGGAAATTTAATTGGGGGAGATGGTTGCAGTGAATCTTGTTTAATCGAGATTTCTTCAGGTAATAATACATTACAGCAGCAGATATGTGGAAATAATATTATTGAAACTGGAGAAGAATGTGACGATGGAAATCTTGCAAATGGTGATGGATGTTCTTCAACTTGTCGACTTGAACAAAATATTCCTCCTCAAAATGATAGCTCATTAGGAAATGAAACAGTTGTTGGTAATGAAACTTCATCAAATGGAACTTCGGGTGTTACAGGTAACGCTACTGGAACTGAAGGAACTATTGGTGGTGGAGGAAGTGGAGGTGGTGGCGGTGGAGGTTCGACGAGCAGTAGCGAATCCTTTGAGATTAGTTATGGATCTTCAAGGAGTATATCAGTCAATCGTGGGGATAGAATCGAAGTCACTTACGTTGAAGATAAAGGAAGTTCGGCATTTATTAGATTGCGTTATGTAAGCACAAGCAGATCTATTTCTGCAAGAGAAAGCCATACGCTTTCCGTTAATAAAGTTGGAGAAGGAAGAATAAGTGTTACTATTTCCTCTACACCAATAACCCAAGAAATTCAAATAGGTGGGACAACAACATTTGATATTTATGGAAGCGGAAACGATTATGTGCAAACAAGAACTTGTATTGATAATGCTCAATGTGGAACTGAAAATAATAAGCCTTTAGAGTCACAGCTGTGTGAAGAATTGTGTGAAGAAGACTGGCAGTGTGAGTACACTTTATGTGTTCAAAACGATACAGAATCTTATCCTTACAATTGTTTTGATTTGAATGCCTGTGAGACTATAGACGCACTTCCTACAGAACCTGTAAGCTGTGATGAAAGGCCAAAATGTGTGCCTATTGAAGGTGGAAAGTTATGTCCTGATTGGGAGTGCACAAAATGGAGTGAATGTAGTGCTGATTATTCGGTCTCTGATGCGCTTAAAGGCAAGTCTTCAGTTAATGGGGCACAATATAGAGATTGTGTTGATTTAAATAAAGTCGAGTCGCCAAAGCAGGAAAAGAAGATATGTAATCTTGGTATTCCAATTGAAGCGGTTAAAACTGAATGGTGTGAAGAGACCTATGTTGAAATTTATAATAGGGAAACAAAGAAGTTAGTAAGCCGAGTTAAAGAAACTGAAATAACTCCAGAATTCAAGAGAGTTGACGTTTCATTTATAGCCACCGACTTCGGAGGATATTGTAGTTACTGTTATGATGGTGTCAAAGACTTCGATGAGACCGGAATAGATTGTGGTGGACCGAACTGTTCTGCTTGTGTTGATGAATATAATTATTTCAATTGGTTGTTCTGGCTTTTGGTAACTCTCGCATTATTAGAATTCTTGCTTCTAATCTTGTTGATCTATTACAAGAGGAAGAAAGAGAAGAAGAAGTTGAAAGAAATTACAAAGGGCTTGTATAAGACAACTGAAGCAGAGAAGAGATTTGAGAAAGAAGCAGAAAGAGGCGCTAAGAAAGCCTGGAGATTTGCAGATTTGGAGATAAGGCCTAGACTATTAATTTCAGCTCTTGCAGACTACTATAGGGGTGGCAGAATAAGAAGAGCTGAGAGAAGAAGATATAGGGAAAGTGAAAGAGCTGAAAGAGTGAGATATGAAGAAAGTAAGTCGAGAAGAGAAGAGAGAAGAGTTATTATTGAGAGAAGAAAAGGTGGTAAAAAGTACGTCTCATTATTCGGTGATTTATGGAGAAAATTGAGGTTCTGGCAGAGAACTGGACATAGGAGGACGCCGCCTTTAGAGTCAGAATTAGTTGGAGTAGAGCATAGAATTTCCGGAAAGCCTTTAGAGCCAACCTTACACAAGAAGTTGAAAGAATGGAAACATGAAGGATATATTGGAACTCCAAGACTTTTCAGAAGACTTAGAGTTTTCAATAAAGGCAAGGAAGATAGGCATTTAGAAAAGAAGTTAAAGAGACTTAGAAAAATTAAGGCGAGAGAAGAGAGACTAAAGGCAAGGCAAGAAAGAATAAAAAGAAGAAAGTTAGAGGGGCTTGCGAAAAAATCTCGCTCATCTGGATTATTTAATAAATTAAAGAGCTGGAAGAAGGAAGGTTATTCTGGAACCCCAAGACTTGAGAAGAGAATAGGAAGAAAAGTTAAGGTAGAAAGAATGCACCATAAGCTCTTGAAGAAAACTCCCCAGAATAATCGTGGTAAGGTTAGTGAAAGTGAGAAAATTAAGATGTGGAAAAAGCAAGGGTATTCGGGAGCGGGAGAGTTAGAGAGAAAATTGAAAAAGTCCAGGAGAAAGATATAAAAAACGAAAAAGCGTTTAATGTTAAAGAAAAAGTTGTTAGGTGTGTACAATGTCAGGTAAAAAAAAGAGGAAAAAAGTAGTTAGGAAGAGGGTTAAGACAGCCAGAAAAATTAGGAAAAGTAAGCCGGCTGTAAAAAAAGTTAAGATAAAAAGAGAGAGTGTTAAGGGAGTTCGCAAGACCTTTTTGAATTATGAGCAAAAAATAGATAGACTAAAACAGTTAAGAAGAGAGTTAAATGCCTTGGACAGCAGAGGATTTAAAACTGAAGCAGATATAATTCGCTCTAAACTTAAGGATCCAGGTTCAATTAAGTTTATTGAGAAAAGATTAGAAAAGTTGAGGAGAGAAATTCTCGGAAAGCCCAAGAGAAAACCAATTCTAAGAAAAATTGAGAGGAATATAAGCGAACTTAAGGCAATTGATGAAACTCAAATTCCAAGTCTTAAAAAACAAATTCGTTCTCTTACTGAAGAGATACATGGAGAACAAATTCCCAGTATTAAAAAGCAGATAAGATCTTTACGCGATGACATATTGGAAAAAGAGAAGGAAAAACCCAGAATCGATTCCGATATAAGTGCACTTGTTGATGAAGGTTATTCTGAATTCATAAATTCAATAAAAGATAAGGTTAGCGAAAAACACAAAAGAGAGGAAGAACTTTTGAAGGAGAAGCTTAAGGCCGATCTTTCTCTTAAGCACAAGACACTTGAAGGAGAGTATCACCAGAAAATAAGTCTGGAAAGAGAGAGGCTTGCAAAGAAAGAGGCGCAACTTCTTAATGATTTCAAGAAAGAGATGCAAAAGCTTAAGTCTTCTGAGGCTAGTGTTGACAGGCGTGTAAATCAAAAATACCAAAGAGAACTTCATGAAAGACTTGCTAAAGCGCGTGAAGAATTCAATGAAAAACTTAAAGAGTATAGCGAAAAACAACGTGAGCATTTGAATAATGTATTTGTCTCAAGACGTGTTGCACTTGAAGAGGATGTCTCACGAGAAAGGAAGTCTCTTGAAATGAAGGAAAAAGAGTTTGCCAATAATCTTAAACTTAGGGAACATGAGCTTACAAATATTAAATTAGAGCTGAAGAAAAAAGATCGAGAGTTGGGTGAGAAAAATAAACTATCCTTTGCACAAGTTTACAGGCTGAGAAGAGAACTCAGACAGCAAAAAGCTATCCTTAATTCTAAACAGAAAGAGTTTGAAGTGCAGAAACTTAATGTTGAACGTGAGTTAGCCAAACAAAAAAGTAGTCTTGAAGAAAGATATAACTTACTTAGGAAAAAAGAGCAGATAAAACTCCAAGAGGAAACTGCAAATTTGCGCAAAACACTTAATGAAGAAGCAAAAGATAAACTAAGGAAAAATATTGCTGTTGAAAGAGAGTTATTGTTTAAGAGGTTTAGAACACAATATAACGATAGACTTAAATCAAATTTAGCTAAGCATAAGGCTGAGTATGATAAAAGAATTTCTGAGTTAGAAAAAGAATCAGTAAGAAAAATCTTAACAGCAAGAGAAAACTTTAGGAGAAGACAACAGAGATTTGCCTTTTTAATAAGAAAAGATAAGGCCACTCTTGCTAAGGATGAAAAAGAGTACGAGTCTAAAATTAAAGCCGATGAAGAAAGAAGAATTAGCCAGTTAAAAGAGGGGTTAAGGGCAGAATCTTCTTCATCACTAAAGGCAAAAGAGAAAGCTTTGAGAGCAAACATGCAGGTAGAGTTTGACAAGAAGACTGCCGATTATGAATTAAAAAAACGTAAAGAGTTAGATTCACAATTAGATTTCCTAAGAAAAAAGTTTTTGGAAGAAAGAACAGACGTTATTGAAAAAACAAAACTTGCAAGGGAAAATTTAGAGAGGGAAAAACAGAAAATAAAAGAGAAGTTTAGGAAAGATCTGACTAAGAAGCAAAGAGCTGAACTTGACAAGGAGAAAAGAAGGCTTCAGGATTTGTTGAAGCAGGATATGACTAAAAAGGGGCAGGAGGAGCTTGAAAGAGAGAAGAGCAAGCTTAAGGACAAATTTAAAAATAATATGGAAAGAGAGCTGCAAGAACATGTTTTGAGAAAGATGACTCAGATGAGAAAAACTATGGATTCTGAAATTAACAAAAGAGTTTCTAGGGAATTGGAAGTCAGAAAAAGGAAAATATATGAGGAAATTGCTTTGAAGCATAAGAATCTTGAAAGGCGAGTAGCTCTGCTTCACGATAAATTAAGAAATGCTAAAGTCGAAAAGAGAAAGCAGAAAATTAAGCTTGCTAAGAAGATTTCTAAGGCTGAGAGAAAAATCAAAGAGCACCTTGATGCAGAATATAAACGCAAGCTGGAAGAACAGGTACACAGCAAAGAAGAAGGTATGAGGCAAGCTCTAAAGTCAGAACTGAAGAGAAGACTTAACGATTATATTGTCAAACAGCAAAGAGAAATGGAAAGAAAAAGACACGTTCTTCAAAATGAAATTAAGCAAAGAGCTGAAGAGTTGTTAGGCTAAAATGCTTATAAGATTATTTTATTAATTGATTGGTATGTGAGATTAAAATCTTCTTGTTTTTTTAAGGTCTTAGATTGTGTTGATAAAAATATACCCTTAAATGTTAATAGATGATAAAAGAGGTATTAATCTTATTCGATTTTTTAGCAATTTATCTTCCATAATAAATCTTACTTATTATGAATTTCGAGTTTGTTAAATCAGAATTTATTCCTGAAATTGACAATACTCCAGCCGCAATTTGAAAAGGACCTTGATCTACCGGAATTTTTGCCTCATAAGAAAATTTTTGAATTATTGCATTTATTTCACTTCTGCTTAATGTTGTGTTTGTGGTACGAGTTTCGTTAAGTCTTCTTACTAAGATATTTTTTCCCGCGCCGACACACTCTATAGAAGTCACTGTGGGATCTCTTAATAATATATTCAGCTTTCCTAAGTCTATCATCTTGTTTGACGCGCTTGGCCTTAATTGAGAGATGGGAAAAGGCTGGGGGTTGTTTGATTTTGGCAGCAATAAGGAGGAAATTTTACTAAGAAATCTTTCTTTCTGTTGTCTTATGTCGATTGGTTTTCTTTCAGGCATTTTTATTATTTTTTGTTTATTTACTATGGGAGATATTGGGAAGATTGTTTTGTCATTAAACTCTCTTTCATTTATTTCTTCTGCAAAACTTCTTTTTTTATTTTTGTCATGATTTTCAATTATCTCTCTTATTTTTATTTTGGCGGGAATACTTTTCTTTTTTTTATCTGCATTTTTTATAAGTTCTTCAGTGAATGATTTAATGAACTCTTTTTTTGATTCTTCTGAGAGATTTTTAAGCATTTTTAATATTTAGGAAGTGGCTTATAGCCGGTATTTCTGTACTTTTTTGCTTCTGAATAATACTCCCCCTCTCCCCCATCAGATTTATTTTCGTTATAAAGTTCTTCTTCAGAGTTATTTTCTAATTCGCCGCTCTTTTGATACTCTTCTTCATTATTGCTTTCCTCCCATCTGGCATCATAAGCTTCGTTACTTGCTTCTCCAACTCCGCCCATCATTTTTTCATTCTGCCCTATTAATTTGTCAAGTTTTTCAATTATTTGTCTGTGATTTTGAGCCTCTGAAATTAAGTCTTTTTCAGCAAATGATTTGGCTGAAATTTCAAACAGCTCGAGCAACTTTGATATCTGATCTGACAGTGAATCGAGTTTTATTGCCATATTTGTAAGAACTTTTTGAAGACTTATAGAATTTTCAATCAATGCTCTTTCTACCTGACTGGGCTGTTTGATTATTTCTAGTCTGGGCTCTTTTTTCTCTTTTTGTTCATGATGGATTTTTTTAGCAGGCATTTTTTCTTACTTATAATGGTATTTTAGGTTTATAAAATATATTATGTTTTGTGTTTTTATCTTTAAATTTTTTTAAA
>Ga0209542_10013249_pt1 | contig 14259 bp, 16 predicted proteins | sample RifCSPhighO2_01_FD_184028 | JGI IMG/M metagenome (GOLD analysis project Ga0209542, IMG submission 184028) | Soil microbial communities from Rifle, Colorado - Rifle CSP2_plank highO2_0.1 (SPAdes) (version 2) | ecosystem: Environmental > Terrestrial > Deep subsurface > Rock core/Sediment ...
CACTACTATTTGGAATACGGCAGTGGATAGAAGTTTCTCTCAATAAAGCCAAAGTTGATGCTGGGTAGCGCACATACGCGATTCGAGCCACTCTCCGGGCGGCGTGTCATAATAAGAAGCTATGCGTACTAAGTGGCGGGAGGATTTTCCCACAAGTACCAATCCCTTGCGATTCTTCATATTCGCATCGCGGCCGCACTGGGTTGTGGTCATTTGCAGTGTCGCAGCTGTCGTCGTGAGCGGAACGATCTACTCTGCGGGGATACCGTATTCCTTCAAGCTCATCACCGATGCGGTGACGGCGCTGGGAGGAGGCGGTTCGTATCAGGCAATACTCTGGGCCGCGGGAATGTATATCGTTGTCACGACCGTTTCGCACCTCATCTGGCGCATAAGCGGCTACACAGGTGCATATTGGGCGACGGGCGCACGCGCGACCGCGCGGCACGCGCTTACTTCGTACGTCACCTTGCATAGTCGCGCGTATTTCTCCGACCGCTTCGCTGGTTCCATCTCCAACAAGATAGGCCATGCTTCGAACGGTGCACGCGACCTTGTCGATAAATTCCTATGGGAATTCCTCGCACTCATCATCTCTATCATCGCGAGTTTCGCGATCGCATTCGTGACGAGTCCGCTTCTCGGCGCGACGTTCCTCGTCTGGGTAGTGATCGTGACATCTATCAATGTGTATTTCGGCCGCAAGCGCACGCCGCTCTCCGCAAAAGCGCAGGCCATCGAGACGAAACTCACGGGAGCGACGGTGGACCTCCTCTCCAACATCACAGCCATGCAGGAATACGCGCGACGGATGTTCGAGATGGATCGCCTCAAGGAGATCATCAGGGCTCGCGAGAAGGCTGGCTTGCGCAATTGGCACTACGGCGAGCATGTGCTCACGTTCAACAGCCTCGTCCAGGCATGTTTTGCCGCGGCCATGGTACTTATTGCCGTGCGTCTTGCGTCAACTGGCGCCATCTCGGCAGGCGACGTCGTCCTCATCCTCACCATGATCTTCAGGGTCGAGGATCAGTTCCTTTTCATGGGCTCGCACATCAACCGCTTCAGCGAGACCTGGGGCGAGATGAAGGATAGCCTTGAGGAGATACTCCTGCCGCACGAGATGCCGGATGCGCCGGATGCGGTAGAACTGAAAGTGACTGAAGGGAAGATCGAGTTCGATCGCGTTTCGTTCGGCTATGGCACTGACCGGATATTCAGCCGGCTCACGTTCACCGTGCCGGGTGGCGAGCGCATGGGGCTTGTGGGGCGCAGCGGTGCGGGGAAATCAACTTTGATACGCCTCCTCCTCCATCACTACGAGCTTGAGACGGGCACTATCAACATCGACGGCATGAATATCGCGAAGGTGACGCAGGAGAGCCTGCGCGAGAACATCAGCGTCGTGCCGCAGGAGCCCTTGCTCTTCCACCGCTCGATCCAGGACAACATCGCCTACGGGAAGCCCGGCGCCACCAAAGAAGAAGTGAAGGAAGCGGCGCGCCTCGCGCAGGCAGACGACTTCATCGAGCGGCTTCCGGAAGGGTATGCCGCGCTCGTCGGCGAGCGCGGTGTGAAGCTCTCCGGCGGGGAGCGTCAGCGCATCGCGATCGCGCGCGCCATCTTGAAGAACGCGCCGATATTGCTCCTCGATGAGGCAACGTCGGCCCTCGACAGCGAGAGCGAAGTCGCCATTCAGAAAGCTTTGCAGGAGCTCATGAAGGGGAAGACGGTCATCGCCATCGCGCACCGGCTCTCCACCTTGCGGGAGATGGATCGCATCATCGTCATGGAGCGCGGAAATATCATCGAGGACGGCACGCACGCTAAACTCCTCGTGAAGCGCGGGGTGTATGCCGAGCTGTGGAATCACCAAGCAGGCGGCTTCCTGCAGGATGAATAAATTCATCTACACAAGGTCTCTGTAACAATCCGCAACCATTCTCTTATTCGTACGAATAAGCGAATAGTTAAGGCAGAATCGCCTCATTTCTCAAAAAATGAGGCGATTCTGCTTGTAAGCTGTGCGCGGTGCAGGGATCGAACCTGCTACCTCGCCTACGTCAAAGGCGCGCTCTACCAAGTGAGCTAACCGCGCGCCCGCATAATATAGCAGAAACCTTCAAGATTCGGTAGCATGCATCCATGGAAGTCTTTGCACTTGGAGATACTCACATAGTAAACCGGGCCGCAGACATTTTGCGCTCGGGCGGCGTCATTCTCTATCCGACTGATACCCTCTACGGCCTTGGCGCGGACGCCCTTTCGGATACCGCGGTTAAGAAGGTGAGGCAAATTAAGGGGCGCGACGAAGGGAAACCCATTCATGCAATCGTCGCCGACCTCGCAATGGCGGTAGAGTATGCAGAAGTGAATGATGTTGCGCGAAAGCTTGCGACGAAATTCCTGCCGGGGCCGCTCACGTTGATATTAAAAAAGAAAGCAGGGATCAAGACAGGCATCGCAAAGGGAATCAATACCTTCGGCATCCGGATTCCTGATAACAGATTTTGCCTCGATCTTGCGCAGGAATTTAGAAAACCCTTTACGACGACAAGTGCGAATTTGGCGGGAACGAAACCAGAGCGGTCTGTCGAAAAAATCCTTACACAGCTCGGCGAAAGAGCAGAACTCATCGACTTAGTTATTGACGCCGGCGATCCGCCGGCTGGCGGAGGCGAACGTCTCCCCTCGACGGTTGTGGATGTGAGTGAGGGTGAGCTGAAGATATTGAGGGAAGGGACTATTGTACAGGGTGTTTTGGTTCGCGCGTTTTGACCTCTTTAAAATTCTTTAGTTTGAAAGTGAGCGCTTCGAATGCCCGATCGTTTCCTTCGGTTTCTTCGGATGAGGGGGGAAGTTCCGCCATAAGCTTCTCAAAATACTTGCGCGCCTTACTTAAACCGTCTTTCGCCTGATAGCTTTTTGATTCCGTAGCAAAAACACGCAACTCTTCAGTGATTTCTGTCAATATTTTCCGGAACGCATGGTGTGACCGGATTGTTTTTACAGAATTTTCTTCTTCATACAGCCACAATCGTATTAACTGTTCTACAGTACGTAGGTCCAAAGCAATGAGACACCGGGGAACATGGTCAACAGACTTTTCGCCCTTTCCTGGATATTTGATAGTGGCAAGGGTGCCTTTCTCGATCTCAAATTTGATATGCCCCAACTTTTTATCAATATCTAGTTTGCTAAACGTCACATCAAGGCCAACGGCAAGGGTAACACGACCTTGTGAATCTTTTATGACAATGACTGCGTCAACTCCATTCCTGAAATCATCATACGGGGAATAACGAATCTCGGTATTCTCTCCCAACAGTTTGAGACGATGCACGAGATCTATAAACGCCGCTTCGAACAGGTCAGAGACATTTTTGAGGGAATTGCCGGAACCGCGGTATCTTTTTTCGAGTTCCTCGACGAGTTTTTGATCATCGGTATCGGTTGGATTGACCCGAACAGCGCTTCGCGCAAGCTCTCCTTTTTGTACAGCCTTGAGATACTCCTGGCCTGACATATTCAACATCTCGGCGGCCGATGACATTTTTTCAGCTCGTTCCATAACAAACATTATATCAATCTTCGGAGAGGGTGGGATTCGAACCCACGATGCCTTTCGACATGGCGGTTTTCGAAACCGCTCGTTTCAACCACTCACGCACCTCTCCGTACGCACGATACTAGCAGAATCGCGGTCTTTTGACACGCAGGTTATTTTTTCGAACGCTTTTTCCGTTCAGCTTCCTTCTCTGCGAGGTCCTTTGCTTTGAGGTTGACTATCAAACGAAGCAGTTCTGGATTTTCGCTGGAATGCTCTTTCAGTTCCTCGCCGTTCTGGCGAGAGGTATTTTCAGAGGATTCTTTCACCTGTTAAGGATAGCATGTGTCGGAAAGAGGAATTTCGTACCCCTTCATAACCCCAGAAAAGTGTTGTATTATGCGCCCGACGGGCACATCGGTCGGGGATGTGCACCCAGTACCCAGTAGGTCATCCTACTGGATGAGGTGATTGTCTCTCAATCATCTGTAGACGGCCCTATCGTCTAACGGTTAGGACATTTGCTTTTCAAGCAAGTAACCCGGGTTCGACTCCCGGTAGGGTCATGGATTTTCCAGCCTTATTTTTCAGGCTCGTTTGCTGTACCTAATAGGACGGTTGGAAATAAGAACTTTTTTCAGCTCGTAGTTGCGTAAGGAGTCATGCGCACGTAGGATGCGGTTCAGGCACAAGGCATATATCGTGCTTGTGATCTTTACAGAAAGAAAGGGAAATCTATGCGTTATATCTCAACCCGCGGCAACGCGGCATCGCGAAGCTTTAAGGAAATCCTCCTTGAAGGTCTCGCGCCGGATGGTGGCCTCTACATGCCGGAATCCTATCCCGAACTGAGGAAGTTTCGACTCTGGGGGCAGGGCTATGTGGACGTCGCGCTGTCGGTCTTGAACAGCTTTGCACCTGACATTTCGTGGGACGATCTGCAAACGATCGTCCGTCGCACGTACACGAAAGAGGCATTCGGCGACGAGCGCATCACGCCCGTCGAAATGCTCGAGCCCAATCTCGGGCTTCTGCGGCTCTCAAACGGTCCCACTTTGGCATTCAAGGATGTGCCGCTCCAACTACTCGGTGCGCTTATGGAGCACGTGCTCAGGGAGCGTAACGAGGAACTCAACATCCTCGGCGCGACGTCTGGTGACACAGGGTCAGCGGCTGCGTATGCGGTGCGAGGGAAGCGGGGTTTGCGCCTCTTCATGCTTTCACCGTATGGGCGTATGAGCCGTTTCCAGCAGAGACAGATGTACACGCTCGACGAGCCGAATATCTTCAATCTGGTGGCGAATGGCACGTTCGACGACTGCCAGGCCGTCGTGAAAGAAGTGAATGCGGACGCCGAGTTCAAGAAGAAGTACAAGCTCGGTGCGGTGAACTCGATCAACTGGGCCCGGATCGCTGCCCAAGTGGTCTATTACGCCTACGCATTCTTGCATGTTGCGAGAACTGCGTACGATCATGTCACCTTCGCGGTGCCGTCGGGCAACTTCGGCAATGCGCTCTCCGCACATATCGCGCGTCAGATGGGTTTGCCTATCGACATCATTGTGTGCACGAACGAGAATGACGTGCTTGATGAGTTCTTCCGCACGGGCGCGTATCGCGTGCGTGCGAGCGCCGACGTGAGAATCACATCGAGTCCTTCGATGGATATCGCCTCGGCGTCGAACTTCGAGCGGTTCATGTTCGACTACGTGGATCGTGACGCACAAGCGCTCACACGTCTCTGGGCAGAGCTCAAAGAGAAGGGGCAATTCAGCGTCCGCGAAAATGATCCAGGGTATGTCGTCGATATCTCTTCGGGGAAGGCAACTGAAGCGGAAGTACTCGCGACCATCCATCACGTGTACGAGAAGTATGATGTCATTATCGATCCGCACACGGCAGTCGCCATGAAAGTGGCTCTCGAGCGACGTGACAAGGACGTTCCCATGATCGTCGCGGAGACCGCGCAACCTGCGAAGTTCGGCGATACCATCCGTGAGGCGCTCGGCTTTGAACCGCCGGTGCCCAAAGGATACGAAAGACTTGCCGATCTTCCTGAGCACACGACGCGGATCGATCCCGATGCAGAGACCGTAAAGCAATTCATAGCGGCTCACGTGCAGTAAGGATCCATCCGCCGCACTAACGCGGCCGCCACAATCGGGAGCCGCAATCATTTTCAATCCCTAAATGGCGATTCGTTTGCTACACTATCTTTTATGGCTCGCAACGTAATCATAGCCATCGCACTTATTATCCTTCTCGGCGCTGGCGGATGGTTCTTCCTGCAGTTGGAGCCGGAAGAGGCGCCGACGAACGAGGATACTCTTCCCGTCAGTGGCTGGGTCTATACGGAGCCCAATGCACAGGGAATTCAGTTTCAATATCCGGCGCAACTAGGGACAAATTACATTTCTGCACAAGAATGGCCGCCGCAAGTTTCGCTTACCGCGGGGGATTACTCGTGCGCGGAGCAGGATGAAATAATGATGGGAGATCGTGCGCATTGCATCGTCAAAACTTCCGAAGGTGCGGCTGGCAGTACATACATGACCTACGAATACATCACCGGGCAGGGAGATTTCCTCGCGCATGTGAAATTCACACTTCGCTTTCCTCAGTGCATGAACTATGACGAGCCGCAGCAGGGCGCATGCAAGGCAGAACAGGCGACATTCGATATCGATGGCTTGGTTGACCGCATCGCATCAAGCATCCGGATGTTGTAGAGTGCTATCATTCGCCGCATGCAGCATCAGCACCATCATCCTCACCTCCGAAAGCGCTCGGGGGCGTATCAACCATATCCCTCCCGAATTTTCCGGATTGCGGTTCTCGATACCATCGTCTACGTAGTTGGGATTGCCGGCCCCATCCTGACAATCCCGCAAGTATGGGATATTTATGTAGGACAGAACGCGGCGGGAGTCTCGGCACTCTCATGGGGTGCGTACACTCTATTTACCATTCCTTGGCTCACCTATGGCATCGTCCACCGGGAGAGGGTGCTTATTGTGAATAACATTCTTTGGCTCGTGCTCAATTCACTTGTCTTCATTGGCGCTTTGATATACTAGCCGCATATGGCACATAATCGGCCCGTACATTTCGAGATTCATGCGGCTGACCCTGAGCGCGCGGCGAAGTTCTATGGCGAGGTCTTCGGGTGGACGAACAAGAAATACGAATTCCCCGGAGGAATCGATTACTGGATCGTGATGACCGGCCCGGAATCGAAGGACCCGGCAAATCTCGAGAATCCCGGCATCAACGGCGGCATCTTAAAACGCCACGGTTCGCAGGCGCCGGTAGACGGCGCGGCCGTGAACGCCTACATCATTACGATGACCGTCGAGAAGATAGACGAGACCATCACGAAGATCCTTGCGGCCGGAGGAACCGAGGCACTCCCGAAGAACCTCATGCCCGGCGTCGGCTGGCTCGCGTACTACAAGGATACGGAAGGCAACATATTCGGCATCCTGCAAGAGGAGGCGACAGAGGCGAAGTAGCATGAAAATCGCCACGATCTGTTATTGCATCCGGGGCGATGAGATATTGTTGGGAATGAAGAAGAAGGATTTCGGCGCGGGGAAGTGGAACGGATTTGGGGGCAAAGTAAAAGACGACGAAACCATACGAGCAGCTGCAATCCGGGAAGTCGAAGAGGAAGCAGGACTGCGCGTGCCCGATGACGCACTCGAACAAGCGGCCGATATCGTTTTTTCTTTCGCCGACGCTCCCATGTTCCACTGCCATGCGTTTCGCGCAACTGCATGGGAGGGCGTGCCGCGCGAGTCCGATGAGATGCGGCCGCAATGGTTCAGGATCGACGATCTTCCGTATGAGAGCATGTGGGAATCCGATCAATATTGGCTACCCCAGGCGCTTTCCGGCGAGATGGTGAAGGCAGTATGCCGCTTCGACCCGGCGGGAGAGAAGGTCGAGAAATTCGAATTCGTGTAATACACTTTTCTTGCCGTATGAACCGCGATTTCCACGACCTGCTTGAAGCGAAATGGGACGAAGGGAAATTTTTGTGCGTCGGGCTTGATCCCGATATTGAGAAGATGCCTGCTGCTGCGCGAAAAGAACATATTGCGGACACGATACTTACCTTCAACAAAGCGATAATCGATGCCACCCATGATATTGTGTGCACGTTCAAGCCGAACCCAGCATTCTATGAGCAGTATGGTGAAGAAGGATGGCATGCACTGAAAGAAACCGTGTCGCACATCAATACGATCGCGCCGGGCATACCGGTAATACTTGATGCAAAACGAGGCGATATCGGGAACACCAACATTGGTTATGCGAAGATGGCATTCGATTATATCGGCGCGGACGCAACGACAGTCCAACCGTATCAGGGCGGCGATGCGCTTGCGCCTTTTCTTGAACGAAAAGATAAAGGGATTATTGTCCTCGTGAAGACCTCAAATCCGGGTTCCGAAGAGTTTCAGGGCCTGCAAACAGGAGGTGAACCTTTGTATAAGACGGTGGCACGTACGATAGTCGAGAAATGGAATGTGAATAAGAATTGTGCCGTCGTTGTTGGTGCTACGTATCCTGAAGAATTAAAAGAAATGAGAGCTATCGTCGGCGACATGCCCATTCTTATGCCCGGTATTGGTGCGCAAGGGGGAGATCTGGAAGCATCAGTGAAAGTGGGGAAAGACAGTCGCGGCAAAGGCATGATCATCAATGCATCTCGTGCGGTTATTTTTGCCTCGAATAGCGGAAATTTTGCCGAGGCAGCGCGTGCGAAAGCACAGAAATACGATGGTGCAATCAGAAAAGCATTGGTAGAATAATCACACCATGATCACTGAAGCTGAAGTATTGGACGTGTTGGAGAGGGTTGGCGCGTTCAGGGCAGGGCATTTCGTATTTACATCGGGCCGACACAGTGATAAGTACATCAATAAAGACGCGCTTTATCCCTTTACCAAAGAGACCTCGAATTTATGCCGTGCGATGGCAGAGCGCTTCAAAGAGGACGGTGTCGAGGCCGTCATCGGGCCGGCGGTCGGTGCGGCTATCCTCTCGCAATGGGTCGCGCATCACTTGAGCGAGATGACCGGTAGGAACGTTGCGGCGGTGTACGCCGACAAGAACGGCGAAGGCGGCTACATCGTGAAGCGCGGGTATGACCGCGTCATCGAGGGGAAGAAAACCCTCGTCGTCGAGGACCTCATGACGACGGGAGGCTCGGTGAAGAAAGTGATCGAAGCTTCGCGCGCCGCCGGAGCCGACATCGTCGGCGTCATGGTCATGTGCAATCGCGGCGGCGTGCAGGCGGATGCCGTCGGCAACCCACCGCGCTTCGAGGCGCTTTTGAATGTGCATCTCGATTCATGGGAGGAGAAGGAATGTCCCTTATGCGAGCGAGGGATCCCCATCAATGTTGAAGTCGGCCACGGGCGCGAGTTCTTGAAAAAGAAAGGAGTGGGAGCATAATGTACCTATGAAGACCCTGCTTACCATCATGATCGCACTCATCATCCTTGTTGGCGGTTATTATTATTTGTGGCTCATGCAAAAAGCCGAAGAGCCTGCGCAGGAAGAAAAAGGCGCGGTGCTCCAGGCAGATGTCGTCCTTCCGCAGCCGGAAAAATACATCCCGCCAGGAGCGGTGATGGAGGACGGAACCATCTAGGGGCTTTTTGCAGAATTTGACAAATCGATACATAGTTATATTCTTTCTAAAGGTAGCAGAAGGAACACGCAGATGCCGGTTTCAGAGTCGAACAAAGTCCAACTCGATTGGCTAATGAAAGAGTACGAAATCAATTTCGCACTCTTTCGGATGTATCAATTGATGCGCGGTACGTTGATGCTTGGTGCACTCGCAGGAATAGGCGTTCTCACAACAATCTATCGTGAAAGCATCAGGATATTCGGCAGTAACGATCTTTCCGCTAGTGGCTTGTTGACGTATAAGAGATCGTTGATCCCCGAGCCTCTCGCAGTTACGGCTGTCTCCCTCGTCCTCCTTTTATTGACCGTATGGGTCATATTCTGCGACATGTATCTCGGTGGAGAACAGACGCTCGCACGCAATCGCTGTACGGCAATCGAGATGCGGTTCATGGGGCGAGGACAAACATTCAGACATATCGGCGGGCTGCAACGAAGGTACGATGTATTCGATTTGGGGAGAGGAATCCTCATCTTGCTTTCATTGCTTTGGGTGGTAACCTTTGGAGTGGCCTCATATCTTGGTAGCAGTAAATGAAGGGAGAGAGGATCATGTTTATCCCCCAAGGTCGACGTTTGCCCCTTTGGCTTACGTTCGGCGTACCGGTGCATACCGGCGACAGAGGTCTTCTGGTGCTTATGGCGATATCCTACACTGGGCTGCTCGTAGGTCTCATTGCCGGGATAAAGCTGGCACCACACTGATTACGGGCGTGACGGATTCATCCGTCACGCCTGCCTTTTTAATAGCAAGAGGGAACTAGACGACAATCGCGGCCTTCTCTTCGACCGCGGGAGAGTGGTTCTTCTCCATGTGGATGAACGCGTAGATGTCCTCCAATGCCTTGACCGCGTCGCCTGACGCAATATTGTTCTGATGGTACTTGCCATTGGTACAATCTCCCGCGGCCCAGATCCGAGAGGCCGGAAGCAGACCATCTGCTTCGTTGCGGGGCCCCTGCGTCTCGCTCATAGTAGTGTCCACTACGCCTCGCGATCCGCTCTCCCCGAGCCTCGCATCTGGCCCACTTCCAGCTCTCGGAAGAAATGCACGTTGAGTCCATGGATCGACAATGATCTGCCTATACTTATTTTTTGCTACGATATCGCCAAGCCACTCGGTATTCGGGATGAGGCCGATCTCGACGAAGATGCCGGTGACGGGAAGGAGCGTCTCGCCGGAGGCGTCTTTGTAGCGCAGGCCGGTCACGAATTTCTCGCCCTCGATAGCAAGCATTGTCACATTTTTGAAAGCTTTCAATTTCGGGTTCTTCAGCACTTTCTCGACAGTCAATTCATCCGCGCGAAAATCGTTGCGCGCCAAGAGCGTGACACTCTTGCAGTACGCAAGGAGCTGCATGGCCGTCTCAAACGCGGCATTGCCGCCGCCCACAACGGCCACATCCTGGTCGGCGAAAAGCGGGCCGTCGCAGGAGGCGCAGTAGGTGAGGCCTTTCTGGTCGTATTCCTTCGCGCCGGGTATCTCGAGCTTGCGGCGGTTCGAGCCGCTGGCGATAAGGAGCGTCTGCGCCTCGTGTGACTTTCCGTCGCTGCAGGTGATCTCGATGCCGCCATCGATCTCTTTGATACTCATGGCGCGGTGCGGCGATCGGATAGTGAGCCACTCTCCCGCATAGACTTCGACGTGCTCGCGCAGTTTCCTCGCAAGATCGAGGCCAGTAATGGATTTCTCGCCGATCCAATTCTGCACTTCGGGGGAGACATTGCTCTGCCCGCCCCAATCGTCCGTGATGAGGATGGTTTTCAGGCGTTTGCGCGCAGCATATACTCCAGCGCTCACGCCAGCCGGTCCGCCGCCCACGATGGCAAGATCATACATAGAGAACGTAGAACATAGAACGTAGTTCGTAGTAATACATGACGTATTCTACTACGTTCTACGAACTACGTACTATTTTCGGCGGAGGAACGAAGGAAAGCCGTCCCACACATCATCATCGGTGTCGGGGCTCGGCGGCGTTTCGCCCTCTCGTTTGGGCATTTCCTTTTCCTTCTCGCGCCCGGCGGGGATGGGAGCGGGTTTCTCAAGGGCTGAAGGAGAGAGGTCGATAGGATTCTTGCGGATCGGCATCATGTCGGGTTCGCGCTTGGAGAGGCGCGGCGTTCCCACGGGTGTCGGGACAATGCGCCCGCCAGGGAGATTCTCGGGGAAGCCAGTCGCGATGACGGTGACCTTGATCTGGCCCTTCTTCAGGGTGTCGTCGGTGACGGCGCCGAAGATGACCTTCGCTTCCGGGTCTATTGCCTCGGTGATGGCGTTCGCGGCCTCCTGTATCTCGAGCATGCCGAGATCCTCGCCGCCCGCGACCGAGAAGAGGACGCCCTTCGCGCCGTGGATGGAAACGTCGAGTAGGGGGGAGTTGATGGCGAGACGCGCGGCGTTCTCGGCGCGCTTCTCGCCGACTGCGGTCCCGATACCCATCAAGGCGGAGCCGGCGTTATGCATGATGGTGCGCACGTCGGCGAAATCGACGTTGATGATACCGGTCGTCGTGATGAGGTCGGAGATGCCCTCGACGGCCTGTTTCAGGATGTCGTCGCACATCGCGAACGCGTTCTTGATGCCCGTCTCTTTGGTGACGATGGAGAGGAGTTTATCATTCGGAATGATAATGATGGCATCGACGGACTTACGCAATTCCATAATGCCTTGATCGGCGAGGCGGGCGCGCTGCGCGCCCTCGAAGCCGAAGGGCTTCGTGACGACGCCAACGGTAAGCGCGCCCAATTCGCGCGCGATCTTCGCAACGGCGGGTGCCGCGCCGGTTCCCGTACCGCCGCCCATGCCGCAGGTGACGAACACCATGTCAGAACCCTTCAGGGCCTCCTGCACGTCTTCACGTGTTTCTTCAGCCGCCTGCTTACCCAGATCGGGATCCATGCCGGTCCCGAGGCCGCGGGTGAGATTCCTCCCGATGTGGATCTTGTGCTTCGCTTTGGATTTCGCGAGGTCCTGTGCATCGGTATTCACCGCGAGGAAATCGACGCCGACGACGTGCGTCGAGACCATGTGGTTGATAGTGTTGCCGCCGGAGCCTCCGACGCCGACGACCCGGATGCGCGCGAATGATTCCACGTCAGGACGGACTTGCTTCACCATACCCCTACATCAATTCTGCCGTCATTCCCGCCGTGGGAATTCCAGCCCTATCGAGTTGATAATACATAGTGAGAATTGATTGTGTGCGGTTATGATTCATAAAAAGAGGCCACGGTAGAATTGGTGTCGGGGCATAGTCCGGCCATCATAACACATGAGCGCGGCATGCAATCCTTGACGCGATTTGGTTTTCGAGTCGCGTCCGCTTGTGGCTCTTCGCGCGGCTAAGGAAGAAGCGAGCGAAAGAGGTGCCGGATCGCCTCCATCATCCGGCCGATAAGCTCGCCGAGCGAGTGCTGGCGGCCCATCCTATCTTCCGCAAAGCCCCAGCGGCACAGCCCCAACGCGACCGCCCACGTCGCATCCAAAGTAGAGATGCGCGCTGACATCGCGGGGAGCCCGATCTGCGAAGGAAGCTTCAGGGTCGTGCGCGCGACCTCGAGGGCGGCGCCGAGGCCAGCGCCGCCACCCGTAATCACGATGCCCGCGGGCAAGAGACGATCGCGCTTGATGGATTTCAAATGCGTATTGATGAGCCCGAAGAGCTCTTTGAGCCGCCCCGCGATGACCGTATTCATTTTTCCCGGAGGGATGGAGCTGCCGGTCACGGCACCGCGTTTCAATTGTTCCGCCTCGGCCAAAGGGACCTGGAACGAGAGCGCTATAGCGTGGGTAACTTCCGACGAGCCGACCGGGAATACTTTGAGCGAGATGGGAAGGTCGTTGTCGAAGATGATGAGGGAGGTGGTCTCGGCGCCGATGTTGGCAAGACAGACACCGGCGGTCTTCTGGGCTTTACTTAACGTCACAAGACTCGCCGCCAAGGGCGCGGCCATGATGCCCTCGACCTCGACTCCCGCGGCTTCGACCGCTTCCACGAGATCGTCGTGGTGTTGCGTGAGGATGGTGATGAGAAGCGTGTCAACCGAGAGCTTGGTACCCTGGAGGCCGAACGGCCGGCCTTGGACGGGAACCCCGTCGAGGCGAAATTCCAGGGGGATCACGTGCACGACAGTGCGGTTCACGAGGCGCGCCGAAGCGCGCTTCTCGCTTTCGGCAAGGACGCGCTCAATGTCGCGCTCGGTCACGATGCCGCCGGAAGAAGCGAGGGAACTATCGGCGCTCGAGCGGATCTCTTCGAGCGAGATGCCGCCGACAGCAACGCGCGCGCTCCGGAGGGTCACGCGCGCCGCCGAGGCGGCGCGCGTGACCGTATCATAAACGACCCGCGCCATCTCTTTCCCATCAACGATATAGCCGTGGCGCATGCCCTTGGATGCGGATGTCGCGGTCGCGAGGATATGCATAGGGGAGTCTGGGTTTTGAAGAGGAACCGCGACAACGACCTTCACATAGTGCGTCCCGATATCAATGCCGGCATAGTACTTCTGTGCCATAATCTTGCCATTGTAGCGCGTTTATGGCGGTTTCAAGCCGCGATTTTCGTGGATAGCCGGGGAATGATCAATATCCAATAATCAATAGTCAAACAATACTCAATGTTTAATAATTAAAACATTAGCTATTAATTATTGTTTGAGATTTGAGTATTGATTGAAATTTATATTTCTTTAAGACTTTTTGCTCTAATCTGTCCATTGTTGTGCCATGTTTGAGACCTCGCAAGTGTGTGCATCCGTGCACGAAGAGGTGCGCGATGCGCGCTCTCGCGGGAATGCCTAAGCGGCGCGCTTCGCGCGCCGCTTTGCGGATGTTGAGGAAAATTTCACCTTCATGTTTTGAAAGAGGGAAGGAGAGTACATTCGGCTTGTAGGTTTTCTTGCGGTACATTTTGTTCATCCGCTGTGCGAGAGAATCGCCGCAGATGACGAGCGAGAGTTCGTAGTTTCTTGGAAGGATGGCAGCCGCCAGTTCCTCAAATGGCAAT
>Ga0209542_10013250_pt1 | contig 14258 bp, 17 predicted proteins | sample RifCSPhighO2_01_FD_184028 | JGI IMG/M metagenome (GOLD analysis project Ga0209542, IMG submission 184028) | Soil microbial communities from Rifle, Colorado - Rifle CSP2_plank highO2_0.1 (SPAdes) (version 2) | ecosystem: Environmental > Terrestrial > Deep subsurface > Rock core/Sediment ...
TTTCTAACCGCCGATATTCTGGCTAAGGCCGGCAATCGGCCCCATGACCGCAGCCGCAATCAGCCCAACCAGTCCACCTAGGAGCACAATCATTACCGGCTCAATAATGCTGGCCAAGCTGTCAATGACAGTATCAACTTCCTCTTCGTAAAATTCAGCGACCTTTAGTAATATCTCATCGATTTTACCGGTTTCTTCACCGACGATTATCATCTGACCGACGATTGGCGGAAAATAGGGCGCGCTCAATAACTGCTTGCCCAGGCTCTGGCCGTTCTTGACATTCTCAGCCACCAGCTCTAACTGTTTGGCAATCACCCGGTTACCAATGGCCTTGCCGGTGACTTCCAATGCTTCCAGGACAGTTACACCGGAGCTCATCAGCGAAGAAAAAGTCCGGGCGAAACGAGCCACGGCAACTTTTAAAATAACGTTTTTAAGAACCGGGATTTTAAGCAGGAAAAGGTGAAACTTATACTGCCCCCCTGGTGTACGGATATAGCGGCGCAGATAAATTAGCCCCATGACCATCAAGGCTATGATTAAAAGAACATTGGGTAATCTACCAATAACCGGTATTTTATTAATAATCGGCAGGGCACCCATAACCGAGTGGCTGGTCATGAAACTGCTGGTATCTAGTAAAATTTGGGTGTAGATCGGGAATTTAGCGTCAGGGCCACCCAGGTCTTGCAGAATCTTGCCGATCTTGGGCAATACAAACAACATGATGCCAAAGAAAGCAATGACCGTAATAGACAAAATGACCATTGGATAAGCCATGGCCGACTTGATCTTATGGCGGATGGCCGAATCTTTTTCGACCTGCAGGGCCAGGCGGTTCATGATGTCATCTAAAATGCCGCCGGCTTCACCGGCCCTGACCATGTTGACATAAACATCGTTAAATATCCGCGGGTGTTTTGCCAGGCCATCAGCCAGTGGTGCGCCGGCCTCAACGTCATGATTAATAGCCGTGATAACTTCCTTGAAATATTTATTCTCGGTCTGTTGGGCTAGGGTGTCTAAGCCGCGTGGCAGCGGCACGCCGGCACCGATCATGGTGGACAGTTCACGGGTAAAAATCACCAGATCTTTGATCTTGACTTTTTTACCGAAACCTAGGCCGCCCCTTTTGGCCTTGGCTTCCTTGACCTGCAAGGGTTTAACCCCTTGGCTTCTTAAGCTGGCAATGGCCGCCGCTCTGGTTGGGGCCGACAAGACGCCCGAAGCCTGGTGGCCGTCATGGCCTTGGGCGGTATAGCTAAACTCTGCCATTTGCTTAGCGCTCCGAGGTGACGCGCATTACTTCTTCCAGGGTCGTCTGGCCGCGCAGGGACTTTATCAAGCCGTCGGTCTGCATGGTCAGCATACCTTCTTTAATAGCCTGATCCTGGATAGCTTCGCTGGGGCTGTCAGCCACGATCATCTTCTGGATTTCGGTACTCATGGTCAGTACTTCATAAATACCCTGGCGGCCCCGGAAAGCGCCACTGGTATCGTTTTCTTTGGCCCGCCACAGCCGCTCGATAGTGCTCTCGCTGGTACTGGAATCGGCTGCCGGACCGGCAGCCTTAGCAGCAGCGCTGCCGGCCGCTGTTTTCATAGCCACCAGTTCTAATTCATGGATATGGCGCATTTGCTCGTCATTAGTAATGCCAAAAGCCGACTCAATGCGCTTAATCATTGCTTCGTCGGGTTTGTAGGTTTCAGCGCTTTCCGGCACTAACCTACGCACCAGACGTTGGGCGACTACGGCCCGGACGGTGGAAGCGATCAAAAAGGGCTCAATGCCCATATCTAGCAGACGCGGCAGGCAGGTGGCGGCATTGTTGGTGTGCAGGGTGCTAAAGACTAAATGCCCGGTCAGAGCTGCCTGGACAGCCAGATTAGCTGTTTCGCTGTCGCGGATCTCACCAACCATGATAATATTCGGGTCTTGACGCAGCAGAGCCCTTAAACCGTTAGCAAAGGTCATGCCGGCCATTGGATTAACCTGTACCTGGTTAACGCCAGGGATTTTGTACTCCACCGGATCTTCAACAGTGCTGATGTTAACAGTCGGTTGGTTGAGCCGGGAAAGAATGCTGAAAAGACTGGTGCTTTTGCCTGAGCCGGTCGGGCCGGTGAAGAGTATCATGCCGTGGGGGCGGGTCAGGGCGTGTTCTAATCGCTCTAAACTAATGCCCCAAAGTCCCAATTCTTCAAGAGCCGAGGCCTTACTTGATTCGTTTAAGATACGCATAACGACCTTTTCGCCTTCGACTATCGGCAGGGTACTAACACGCAAAGCATATTGGCCGCTGCCGGAATTGATCTTAAAGCGGCCATCCTGTGGCGCCCGGCGTTCGTCAATTTTCAGGTTAGATAAAATCTTAATACGGCTAACTAGGGCTAGCAGCATCTTTTTGGGCATCTTGTTGATCTCCCGTAGCTGGCCATCGACTCGGTAACGAACAGATACGTTTTCTTCGCGCGGTTCAATATGTATATCGCTGGCGCCCTGCTTAATGGCATCTTCAATGATCAAGTTGACAGTTTTGGCAATCGGGCTGTCTTCGGCCAGGTCTTCTTCGCTAACCTTTTCTTCCTCTTCGGCTGCTGCGCCGGCGCTGTCGCTGGCAATCACCTGGGTCAGCTCAGTGCTAATACTGCCGCGGTATTGGTCCAAAGCAGCCAAGATGTTACTGGGAGTTGCTACATAAACCCGGATGTTGGTACCTAGCTGCTTTTGTAAAAAGTTCAGGGCCTGGACATCGTCAGGGTCTTCCATGGCCAGCAGCTTGCTGCCGTCCTCACGGACATCGAACAAGACCACGTTATATTGCCTGGCAATATGTTCCGGGATCAGCTTCAGCACGTCTTTGCGCAGGTTTTTGGGGACGATTTCCACAAACGGCACTTCTGTCCGCGCCGCGTATTCCTGGGTCAGCTCCTTCTCGGTAATGATATTGCTGGCAATGACAATGTCTTGGAGCGGTTTTTTATCCGTCCGCTGGGCATCCAGTAAATTCTTGATCTGCTCTTCGTTGACCTTGTTGTTGGTCCGTAGCATATCCAAAACTAGCGCATCATTAATCCGCATGAGTTTTAGTATAAGCGTAATGGGTCACGCCGCCAAGGTGTCAATGATTAATTATTAACACCAGCACTTTTGCTGAGCCACCTGCTTGCTATACTTATACTCAAAAGAGGTTAAGGAGAAATATGGCAGATAAAACTAAGCCAAAGACTAAAGACGATTCAGCTAAACCAAGCAGTGGTAAGGCTCAAGCCCTAAAACTGGCAGTTGATACTATTGAAAAACAGTTTGGCACAGGCTCAATTATGCGCCTGGGTGATGCCCATAAAGTAAATGTTGAAACTATTCCAACCGGTGCTTTGAGCTTAGACATAGCCCTTGGCGGCGGTATCCCCAAAGGCCGGGTTATTGAGATTTACGGTCCGGAGGCTTCTGGCAAAACGACTGTTTGTTTGCATATCGTGGCCGAAGTTCAAAAAGCCGGTGGTACGGCGGCTTATGTTGACGCCGAACATGCCCTAGATCCGCCTTACGCCAAACGTATCGGCGTGGATACGGATAACTTATTGCTATCCCAACCAGATAGTGGTGAACAGGCATTAGAGGTTGTTGAAACATTAGTCCGGTCTAATGCTGTGGATATTATCGTGGTGGATTCAGTGGCCGCCTTAGTGCCTCAAGCTGAGATTGAGGGAGATATGGGTGATGCCCATATGGGTCTGCAGGCCAGGTTAATGAGCCAAGCCTTGCGTAAACTGACTGGCGTTATTAGCCGCACCAAATGCACAGTTGTATTCGTTAACCAACTACGCATGAAAATTGGCATCATGTTTGGTAACCCTGAGACCACTACCGGTGGCATGGCCCTGAAGTTTTATTCCAGTGTCCGTATGGACATCCGCCGCATTGCCCAAATCAAGACAGCCGAGGAGGTCATTGGCAGCCATGTAAGAGTGAAAGTTGTCAAAAACAAAGTCGCGCCGCCTTTCCGTGAAGCTGAATTTGACATTATGTACAACGAGGGTATCAGCAAGGAAGGTGATGTACTGGATCTGGCTGCTGCCCACGAAGTAGTAGTAAAAAGCGGCGCGTGGTACGAATACAAAGGCGAAAAGATTGCCCAAGGCCGTGAAGCGGCTAAGAAATACTTGAGAGAAAATCCCAAAGTTTTTGAAAAGATCACTGAACAGACTCGCGCCGCTGCCGAAAAAGTTGAGTAAGATGGCAAGCGGATCCTCAGCAGCATCAGCCGAGAGAGGCGTAGAACATGAACGCCTTCAACTATCAGCCATTAGCCGCACCGGTCTTTTTACTGGCAGACGGGGTTTTGTGCCCTATGACATGTTACTTAAAATGGACCAGCTACCGGTACCGATCCTGATTGACGATACCCTTTATAGAACAAATTTAGAAAGTGGCATACAGCAACCTTCCGGATACATTGTATTGCCTAAGAACGTTGCTCTAGCGTTTGCCCAATCAGGCGATATGCCATCAACTATGTGGTGGCTGGGTTATGACTCGAGCTTTAATTCACTTGGAGGTATTGCACCCGAGAGTATTGAAGAACTTGAACGCCTATCAATTAATCCGGAAGAGCTGGCTGAATTTGCAGACAATTTTTATTACGGAATGGAACAAGGTCTTGTTGAATTTGAGGACAGAAAAGACTCCGACTTAATAGGCAAGCTTCAGATTTCTCCAACAGCCGGTGTGCTTGTCTAGTTTGGTATCATTGAGCAGTAATGACAGCTACGAATCATGCGGCAGCTGGTGCGCTAATCGCTCTGGTAGTTAATAAGCCTATTCTTGCTTTACCACTGGCATTTTTGTCACATTTTGTGCTCGATGCATTTCCTCACTTCGGTTATGAAGGTAACAGAGGCTATGGTGAAGCATTTAAACATAAACTTACATATATAGTTATCTTGTTGGATATTGTAGGATTGATGCTTTTGCTCTGGGCTGTGGCGGGTGAAGGCTGGCTAGTCTATGTCGCTGGAATAGTTGCTTTGTCGCCTGATCTCCTAGGCCTATATAATTATTTTGGCATTGAGCGAAAACACAAAGATCCCTCACAATTTATTATCAATAAACTGCATAGGAAATTTCATCGTCAAATAGAATGGTGCGAAAGACCATGGGGGATATTTATCGAAATCGTTATCGCTATTATTCTTATTGGTCTCATCTGGAAAAATTAAATGATAGGCCTTAACCATGGCATGACCGGCGCAGTCCTTGCGCTGACCGTAAAAAACCCGTCTGTTGCCATACCCTTAAGCTTTATTAGTCACTATCTGCAGGACCTTATCCCGCACTGGAACTACGGTGTTAATCGTGAGCCTGAAAAAAGTGGCTCTTTTTTTACCACCAAGTTCAACCTATCGTTGTTAGCTGATTTTTGCCTGTCTCTAGTTTTAATGGTTGTGCTGGCTTTATTGTTTCCAGCTCACAAATGGTTAATTTGGGGTTGTATGATTGCAGCAGCTAGTCCGGATCTTGTCTGGGCCTATTATCGTCTTTACCGTGAGCATATCAAAAGACAAAAACCAAACTATGACTTTTTCTCGAACCTGCATTTAAAAATGCAGTGGTCCCATACTACTAACGGCGCTTTGGTAGAACTAGCTTGGTTTTTGGCCATGGGTGCCATTATTCTTAACCTTCGGTAAATATTCACCTTAATATAATTGAGTCGCGTACTATTTCGTGTATAATATTAAGTACAAGGAGAAGTACGATGAAGGTAACATCAATTTCAGATTTCCGCAAAGATACAAAAAAATACTTTGACCAGGTCATTGATGACCAGGATGCACTGCTAATTACCCGCAGTGACGGCCAGACCATCGTCGCTATTCCGCTTGATCAATATAATTCCATTGCTGAGACAGAGTATTTGTTAAGTAGCCCAGCTAATCGTGAAAGGCTTTTACAGTCGCTGGCTGACCTTAGAGCTGGTAAGGGACAAGCTCGCCAACTGACTGAAACGTGAAAACCAGGCACCTTATCTTCGACGATTTAGCGTGGGAAGATTATTTATACTGGCAGGCGCACGATAAACAAAACCAGAAAAAAATTAACCAACTTATTAAAGATATTAAACGCTCACCTTTCGTGGGCCTGGGTAAACCCGAGCCGCTAAAATATGAACTAGCTGGTGCTTGGTCTCGGAGAATTAATGATGAGCACCGCTTGGTGTATGAAATAAGCGATGATGCAATCCGCATCATAGCTTGCCGCTATCATTACTAATGAAAATTACAGTCATCAAAGCCCAAGTTAAAAACCCCGAGCGAGTTAGTGTATTTGTCGATGACAGGTATAGTTTCTCACTGAGCCTGGATGAACTGGTTAGCCAAAAGCTAAAAAAAGATGAGGAACTTAGCCAGGCAGACGTCAAGCGTTTTAAGAAGCTTTCCGACGACGGCAAACTACGCGCCCGCTCCTTGGAGTGGTTACTTAACCGGCCACACTCTATTCGTGAATTTAAAGATTATCTTTACCGCAAAAAAGCTGATCCTGAGTTGACCAAAGCTTTCATCCAGGAGTTCATAGAGAAAAACTACCTCAATGAATACAAATTCGGTGAGTGGCTAATTGACCTGCAAAAACGCCAGGGTAAAAGCAACCGGGCCCTACGGTCTGAGTTATTTAAAAAGGGTTTAGAGCGGGAAATGATCGATGAGCTGATGGCCGCTGGAGGCGAGGGTGAAGTGCAAAGGCTCAAAATACTGATAGCTAAGAAGAGTGATACCAGCCGCTACAAAAACGACCCTAAAAAACTGGCTAGCTATCTAGTTAGCCAAGGCTTCAGTTATAGCCAGGTGAAAGAAGCTTTGGCCCTTAATACACAAGAAGATTAAGCGGCTGGTAGGGCTTCAATAGCCGGCGCTAATTCTTCTTCGGTAACTTTGACATCGGCGTCTCGGACCAGGATATAGCGGTCAGTGACTTCGATTATCTGGTTACGGTCAATAATCAAGGTATCTTCAGAAGCCAGGAGCTTAGTTAGCGGCCGGGCAACATACAGTTTCTGGATCAGCATGGCTTGGTTATCGTAGGCAAAGTCACTGACCTTACCTAGTTTGCTGCGCTTGGTTTTAACCTTTTTATCTATTAACTGGAAGTGCAGACCCAGAATTACATTATGCCGCACCAGATCATCGGTGTGGCTCAGAGCATCAACGTCATTAATCGCTAAACCATCCGGCATAACTTCACGGACGTCTTCGCTTAACAGAACCTGCTGTTTAGTAGCACCCGGTGTTTTGCACCACCAACCCAGGATTTTCAGGTTGTGGGGGTTAATAATTGGCTCAACGGCCACGGCTATTGGCCGGCCAACTCGAAGGCTCATGACCGGCCGGTTGTATAAACTCTTGCTCAGCAGAAGCATAAGCTTAGTATAACTCCAAACTGCTGGTGCTTGCATATCTCCAGGCGGACAATAATAATTGATGTTAATGAAGAAATGTGTTCTAGCTATATTTCTTATGCTTATAGGGGGTATAAGCCCGGGGGTCTTGGCTGCCAGTCCACCAACCGCAGCGGTGCCGCTTGGCTTAAGCCTAGCCGAGATTAAAGTTACTGGTAATGAATTCGTAATGCTGCAAAACAACACCGGCACTACAATCACCGACCTCAGTAAATACTGGCTGTATTTCTTTAATAATGTTAACCCACTGGCCGTTGGTGTCAGCAGCAGCTCCCAGCAAATGCCGCCTGGTAGTTTATTAAACGGCCAAACCATTTTGCTTTCAGCTAATGGCGGCAACACCTGTGGTGCAGCCGTAACAGGAAAACTATCGCTCAGTTTAAACGACTCCGGCGGTTTCTTGGAAGTTGTACAGATTAGTTTAGTCAATGGCTTGCTGGTACAAACAGCTGGTGACGCGCTGTCTTGGAGCAGCGGCGCTAACGCTGCCATCGGCATGATAGCCAACCTGCCAAGTAACAGCTCAGCACCAAACGGGGCCTACTACCGTTACCAAAACAGTGGCAGCGGTGCAGCCTATCTTTGGCAGCAGGCTAATTTGGATGCTGTTAATCCCTGTCAGCTAAATGTCACCATTGCCGGTGTCACCAGTCCCGGACCTAGTAGTATTGGTAACCAGCTTCTGCCGGGCAGCCCACCGCCGGCTACAATTGTTAATATTGGCGATGGCGAAGAGCCAGCTTCGGGTGCCTTGCCCCCGGCAGATATTGGTCTGGCTGCGCCACAGGTCAATGAGGCTTTGCCTAACCCGGCCGAGCCACAGACTGATGGTGAGGATGAGTTTATTGAACTGTATAGCTCTAACGACGTGGCTTTTGACCTGTCAGGCTTTAAGCTGCAAACCGGCACTACCACGCTTCATACTTATGCCTTTGGGGCCGGCACTATGCTAGCACCTAAAAGTTTCACAGCTTTTTATTCCATAGATACAAACTTGAGTTTGTCTAACAATGGCGGGCAAGCCCGCCTGCTTGATCCGGCCGGCAACATTATTAGCCAGAGCGATAGCTACACTTCGGCCAAGGATGGCCAGAGCTGGGCGCTGGCCAATGGAACCTGGTATTGGACAACTACACCAACAGCAGGTGAGGCTAATGTTATTAACCAACCACTTAGTGTTAAAAAACTGAGTGTTGGCAGCGCAACTGCCGCTACTAAGAAATCTACCAGTAGCTCGACTAAAGTAGCTGCAACTCCTAAAGTTAAGGCGGCCAAGACCACTGCCAGCACTACCAATACTCCAGTTAAAGCCAAACCGTCTGTCACGCCGTTGCACCCGGTGATACTTGCAGCCGTAGGGGCTGGCGCGTTAGCATATGCTGGATATGAGTACCGCAATGATCTGGCAAACCGTTTCCATAGGCTCCGCCGACAGCGAGCGACTCGGCCGGCTGCTGGGCGAGGGGCTAAAAAGCCCTGAGGTTATTGAATTGAGGGCCGATCTTGGCGGCGGCAAGACAACTTTTGTGAGGGGGTTAGCCTTAGGCTTTGGCAGTCAAGACACAGTTACCAGCCCAACCTTTACGCTTAATAAAATTTACCAAGCTAAAAAAGGGCAGACAATCCACCACTTTGACTTTTACCGCCTAAGTGAGCCTGGAATTGTGGCTGACCAGCTGGCAGAATCATTGCAAAACCAAAAGGTAATCACAGTCGTGGAATGGAGCGATATAGTCCAAAATGTACTGCCCGAGAAGAGATTAATAGTTGAATTTAAAATGGTCGCGGATAATCCGGATGAACGTCAGATTATATTTAGCTATCCCGGTTCAAAAGCCCAGTTGGTGCGTCAGCTAGAAACTCGTTGGCAGGAGAACCGGCCATGATTATTCTAGGTCTGCGGACAGACAAAACCGAAGCAGAACTGTATTTGTATAAAGACAGGAAGTGTCTGGGCAAACTTAAATGGCAGGCTCACCTAGAGCTATCTAAGACTATCCATAGACAGATTAAGAAATTACTTAACAAGTCAAGTATTTCACTTAAAGATGTAGAAGGCATTGTCTGCTTCCAAGGTCCGGGTAGTTTTACCGGCCTGCGTATTGGCCTGTCTGTAGCTAACACTTTGGCTTACGCTAATAGTATTCCCGTTGTGGCTAAGCGTGGTGATGATTGGCTGGAAAGCGGGATTAAGGACTTATTAGCTGGTAAGAACGATAAAATTGCTGTCCCTTATTACGACCGTCCAGCGGCGACTTCTACACAACAATCATAATGGTTATTGTTGCGATTTTTGTAACATAGTTTTATATTAGAACTTAGGATTATTCTGGATGTTTTAGGGATTTTCCAAATCTAATATCAATTTTTGATGACCTTAACCGCCAAAGTTTTCTTTAGCTAAAGAAGTGATAGTGATCGCTTTTAGAATCAGGCGGTAAACAGGTCTCCTAAGGAGGAGACATATGATAGTACTTACTATTGTGCTGGCAATAGCCGGCCTTTTAGTCGGTTCAGGCGGCGCCGTTTATTACAACCGGCGCAGCCAGGGCAAAGTAACCGAAGAAGCCCAAAAAGAACTGGCCAAAGCTAAAAAAGAAGCCGAAGCGCTGGTAAGAAAGGCCCAGGAAGAGGCCGATAAACGCATTGATGAGGCCCGTAAAGACGAGCAAAAGCGGCGTAACGAACTAAAAGATTTAGAGAACCGGCTGCTGGAACGCCAGGAAGCGCTAGACAAAAAGCTCGACGAGCTGGATAAGCGTAGCCAAGGCCTTAGAAAAACCGAAGATGAAGTTGAGGCTCTAAAAAACGAAATCCGGGAAATCAGGAAGAAGCAGCAAGACAAGCTGGAAAAAATCGCTAAGCTGACTAAAGCTGAAGCCAGCGAAAAATTGATGCAAATGACCGAGCGGGATGTCAAGGACGACCTTGAAGGCCTGGTTGCTAAGTTGCAAAACGAGGCCAAGGAAAATGCCGAAGAGTTAGCAGCCACGGAGCTGGTTAGTGCCATGGAGCGCATGGCCAGCGAAGTTACAGCTGAGCGTACAGTTACTTCGGTAAAGCTCGAAGACGAAGAGATGAAGGGCCGCATCATTGGTAAGGAAGGCCGAAATATCCAAGCCTTTCAACGGGCCACCGGCGTAGACATCTTAGTTGATGAAACACCGGGCATGGTCGTTTTGTCCAGCTTTGATCCAGTCCGCCGCGAGGTAGCCCGTCAGGCCATGGAAATGTTACTTAAAGACGGCCGGGTACACCCAGGCCGCATTGAAGAGGTAGTGGAAAAAGCCCAGGCTCAAGTCCAAAAGGATGTTGTCCGGGCTGGTGAGGATGCCGCCCGTGAGGTCGGTATCGTTGGTGTGCCTAAAGAGATCCTGCAGCTGCTGGGAGAACTTAAGTACCGTACCAGCTATGGTCAAAACGTCCTAAAACACAGTGTTGAGATGGCCCAGTTAGCCGGTGTGTTAGCTGAAGAAATTGGTGCTAATGCCAAAACAGTCAAATACGCCGCCTTAACCCATGATATTGGTAAAGCCCTCTCGCATAAGGTGGAGGGCAAACACCACCACATCAGTGGTGAAATGCTTAGAAAATACGGCGCACCAGAAGAAGTCGCCCATGCGGCTGAAGCCCACCACGACGACATTGATGCCACCACCACCGAGGCTTTAATTGTCCGGGTAGTTGACGCCATATCTGGCGCTCGTCCAGGTGCTAGAAACATTAGTGCCGAGAACTTTGCCGAGCGCATGAAAGATCTGGAAAACACTGCCACTGGTTTTGACGGTGTGGAAAAAGCCTACGCCATTAGCGCTGGTCGTGAGGTCAGAGTTTTTGTAGTGCCCAAACAAATAGATGATCTTCAGGCTATCCGCTTGGCCAGAGATGTTGCCAATAAGATTGAATCGACCATGCAATACCCAGGCACCATTAAAGTCAATGTTATTCGAGAAACTAGGGCTATAGAATTTGCTAAGTAGCTGGTCGGGGTGAAAGGATTTGAACCTTCGACCTCCGCGTCCCAAACGCGGCGCGCTAGCCGGACTGCGCCACACCCCGAAAATTTCACTAGGGCAGCGGTTTTGCTGCCCCAAGTGAAAGTTTTTGTTTCAGCCAAATTATAACAAAAAACAGATTAGACGGCTATTTCTTAGCCTTAGCTTGATAATAAAGAGTAGTCGTAAATATAGTACTAATAACTCTCAGCAAGACATAGCTGCTGGCACCTAAAAGAGCCGTCACAATCCAGCCAATAGCATGAGTCGTTCGTCCATTAAACCACCAGCTTTCTATAAGCTTCGGCAGGAAGCTTATAGATCCCAGCAGCAAAATAGCCAAGAAAGTTCCAAACCTTATCACCAAACTTTCCTTCCAAAGTTGCCCAAGTGTATCAACCGAATGCCGAAGCGTTTCATAGACACCTTTTTGACCGGTCATAATAGCTGGCGCTAACTGGGACATACTCAACGAAAAAGAACTGCTGATAGCTTCAAAAATGCCTCTTGGGCTGGTCATCTTCCGGCGTTGAGCCATAATTCCCATCGGTAAAAAGAAAATAGCTAGTAGAGCAAACTTACTGACTCGGAAAAACCTTCTGGCTACAACCCTGAGGCCATAAAACAGGGAAGTTGGCCTGCCCTCCAACTGAGCCAAAGTAGAGGCCGCAATCATGCAGGTAAAATAAGAGGTTACAAAAATAGTGTAAAAGACCGAAAAGGTGACTAACCCTAGCTGCACCAGCAGCTCATTGGGGGCAGCCTTGGTTACTTGGTCTATAACCTCCGGTTGCTGCACCCGATTCCACATGGAAAATACCAAGCGGCCGACAATTGGTGAGGTTAGTAGGATAAAAATAATGGCGCTGTAAGGATAAATTAGCATCTGGGGGTGTTTTCTTAAGCTTTTAAAGCCTTGCCTGACAACCGTCCAGGCACCATTGAAGGACTGTCTGATGTGTCTAACGAATGTGCCGGCTGACATGCTTGTCTTTATATCAGCTCGTATTCAAAAGGGCAAACCGTTGCTATAGTATGAGGCTAGGCTTTCGGGGATTGGCGCAGCCTGGTAGCGCGCACCGTTCGGGACGGTGAGGTCGGCGGTTCAAATCCGCCATCCCCGACCAGCTTTTGCGTTACAATAACCACAATGCTTGCGGTTATTACTTGTCTGGCCGGAATTTTTGCTATTTTAGTTATTGAAGAGATTTTCTACAAACGAAAGATTTTACAGGGCGAGTACCTGCGCAAGTTTGTCCATATCAGTGCCGGTAGCTTCATCGCTTTTTGGCCTTGGCTAATTAGCTGGCGGGCGATCCAGTTGATTGGCGTTCTTATGGTCGTAATAATCTGGCTGAACCACCGCCTTAAAACTTTTCACGCTAGCGGGGAAGTTGAGCGTAAAACCTATGGCTTTTACCTATTTGCTCTAGCTGTAATTATTACCCCTTTTCTGACACACAACAAGATTTTCTTTGCCCTGGCAATGCTTAATATGGCAATTGCCGACGGCATGGCGGCTGTCATCGGTACAGCCTACGGAAAAAGGTATGAATATTGGGTCTTTCACCAGCTAAAAACCGTGGTTGGCACCATGGCCTTTTGGTTCGTATCGTTTTGCATACTAGGCGTCGGCTTGCTATTCCTTCACAACAGCCTAAGCTTTAGCCACTATGCACTGCTGCTAATACTTTTACCTCCAATTTTAGCTGGCCTGGAGAACTTAGGCGGCCTAGGCTCGGATAACGTCATTGTGCCAGTGGCTGTGATTTTAGCTCTTCAATTTGCCACCTGAAAGGATTAATACTTCTTATAAAAAATGGGGCGGCTGATGGGGATCGAACCCACGACTTTCTGCGCCACAGGCAGACGCTCTAAACCACTGAGCTACAGCCGCCACAACAGGGGTGATTATATCAGTTAGTGCCAGATAATGCTACTTACATCAGGCTGATATAAAATGCTTAGACTCGTTTTTGTAGTTATGAACGAGGTAATGGCAATTACGGCAAAGCCAGATCAAGTTAGAAGGGGAATTGTTTATCCGGTTTCTGTCTTTGTGATGCGCCGTCATAACCCTCATGTCCTCGCTCTTGCACCTTTTACACATAGGGACAACCTTAGTCTGAAGCAAGATATCACGATAAGTAGCTGTTCCACCTTTCCAGTTAGGATGTCTCTCTCTGACATAGATCGAATTTCGCCAAAGAGTCTGACATGATTTGTTACAAAAAAACCTACCACTTTTAGATTTTGACTGATCTTTCGGAGTTCTGTACGTTCCTTGCTTGCAGGTGTGACAAGGAAACATCCGACCATTTCGTTGGCCTTCATTATTACATTTTTTAGAACAATACTTCCCCCAACCCTTTTTCAAGTGGTATGGCTTAGCGTAAAACAATCCCGAACAAACTCTACAATTCACTAGTGGCATGTACTTAATTTAACAGATAAGTGCTATTAGGTAAATACGATAGTTTGTGGTCACCACAGTCCAACGCTCTAACCAACTGACCTACGTTCGCCTTAACAAGGGTAATTTATAACATGCTTTAACTGGAAAAACAGAGGTGAATTTGCTATAGTTTGATAGCTGCGCGGGTGTTGTATAGTGGCTATTATGCTTGCCTTCCAAGCAGGAGACGCGAGTTCGATCCTCGCCACCCGCACCATGCCCCGGTAGCTCAGTGGATAGAGCAGGAGACTTCTAAGCTCAAGGCCGCAGGTTCGAATCCTGCCCGGGGTACCAAAATACTTAACAAGTCAAGTATTTATAATTCATGCATGATAGATATATGTG
>Ga0209542_10013254_pt1 | contig 14256 bp, 12 predicted proteins | sample RifCSPhighO2_01_FD_184028 | JGI IMG/M metagenome (GOLD analysis project Ga0209542, IMG submission 184028) | Soil microbial communities from Rifle, Colorado - Rifle CSP2_plank highO2_0.1 (SPAdes) (version 2) | ecosystem: Environmental > Terrestrial > Deep subsurface > Rock core/Sediment ...
ACCACTATCAGTACCCGCGTTTTCGACTAGTTTTCTCATTGGCGCACTCAACGCTCGAGAGAGAATATCCACACCGACCCCACCGTCGCCTGCTAGTTTTATAGTTTCCAATACTTTTCCGGCTCTAAGAAGCGCGACCCCACCACCAGGAACAATACCTTCCTCAACAGCGGCTTTAGTCGCGTGCACGGCGTCGTTAACACGCTCTTTCTTTTCCTTCATTTCTACTTCTGTAGCAGCACCAACATTAATAACCGCCACCCCGCCGGCAAGTTTGGCAAGTCTTTCTTCAAGCTTTTCTCGATCAAAATCTGAAGTTGTTTTGACAATCTGAGAGCGGATCTGTTTAATTCGGCCGTCAATAGCTAACTTCTTCCCTTTACCACCCACGATAACTGTGTTGTCCTTATCAGATGTCACGCGATCAGCGCGACCCAAATCTTCAACACTAACGGACTCTAGTTTACGGCCAGTATCTTCAGATACAACCTGACCCCCAGTAAGAATAGCAATATCAGCTAGCATTTCTTTACGCCTGTCACCAAAACCAGGTGCTTTCACCGCCAAAACATTTAGGGTGGCCCGAAGTTTGTTTACAACAAGCGTTGACAAGGCCTCGCCGTCAACCTCATCCGCAATGACAACCAAATTTTTGCTCACTTTAACAAAATTCTCGAGCATTGGCAGCAAGTCCGCCATCGAGGAAATTTTCTTATCCGTGATTAGGATATAAGGCTCCTCAATACTAGCTTCCATGCGCTCCGTATTGGTTACAAAATAAGCTGAGACGTAACCTCTATCAAATTCCATACCCTCTTTGAAATCTAATTCAATACTCAACCCTTTGCCTTCTTCGACGGTCACCACACCATCAGGACCCACTTTATCGAGAGCTTCAGCAATTTTTTGCCCTATCTCGTCGTTTCCGGCACTAATCATGGCCACCTGAGCTATCTCTTGCTTACCCTTAACTTTTTTAGACATCTTCTTGAGCTCTTCAACAACAGCGTTGGTGGCTTTTTCAAGACCATTTCTCAAGATCATTGGGTTTGCCCCAGCAGTAATATTCTTGAGGCCTTCTTGCACAATTGCCTGGGCCAAAACTGTCGCCGTAGTCGTGCCATCACCTGCCACATCGTTGGTTTTGGAAGCAGCCTCTTTGACCATTTGAGCACCCATATTTTCAAAAGGATCCTCAAGCTCAATTTCCTTGGCAACGGTTACACCATCGTGGATAACACTTGGACTGCCCCATTTTTTGTCCAAAGCTACATTTCTGCCTTTGGGCCCCAGAGTAGTTGCCACTGCATTTGCGAGTTTATCAACCCCTGCTTTTAATTTTGCCCTTGCTTCATCAGAGTAAAGTAATTGTTTAGCCATTTTTACCTCCTACCCAACTACTGCTAGAATATCGTCTGAACCAACCAGCAATAGTTCCTTTCCGTTTATTTTTACTTCATTACCACCCCATTTTTTATAAATCACTATGTCTCCTGCTTTTACTGAAACTGGGATGATTTTATGGTCTTGTCCCATTTTCCCTGGACCCACGGCAACCACTTTTCCTTCTTGGGGTTTTTCTTTAACCGTATCTGGAAGAACTATACCACTAGAAGTCGTTTGCTCTTTTTCCAGAGGTTCGATCAAGACATTATCATATAACGGTTTCACTTTCATTCAGCCTCCTATTTATAATCAACTAGATTTAGAAACAAGTGTTTGTTAGCACTTTAGTTATTCTTTTGCCAAAATATTTTAAGTTCTGGTGTCTCACTTGTCAAGGTCTACTCAAGGGCAATTAGTTATGTTAAAATTGCTACAAAATGCTTAAAGATCTTTCCGCGTCAAAAATTCTAACCCTTCTTTTAAGTCTTCTTGCTTCCATTTTCTTAGCTCAATTTTTCTGGAATTCTTTAATCTTTCTTTCGGATGTTGTCTTAATCCTTTTTCTTGCCTGGCTTCTTTCATTTATGATTTACCCGTTAGTTGATAAACTGGTTGGTCTTAAAGTCCCTCGAGTTACGGCAGCCCTAGGTATCTACTTAGTTATCACCTCATTCATAACCGGGATAATTTTTTATCTTCTCCCGATACTCGTTTCCCAGTTACTCGAACTAAGTGAGTCCTTACCGTTCTTTGCCGATCAGGCACCCAAGGTCGTGAGCGGTCTTGAAAAATTTCTTAATGATCGCGGCGTAAATGTAGATGTCACCAAATCATTCGAGCAGACACTAACTGATCTCTCCTCAGTCGGGCTAAACACCGCAGATCGTCTGGTCGGGTTTATCGGGTCGTTCTTCAACACTCTTTTCGCAACTCTTTTAGTCTTAATAATCTCTTTTTACCTCGTCTTAGATGGTAAGAAGTTAGAAAAAAGTCTCATTAAAACTCTTCCCTCCAGTTGGCGTGAGGAAGCTCACTTTTTTAGTGCGACGGTAAATTCATCATTTGCCGGTTTTTTAAGAGGTCAGTTGAGTCTAGCACTTATTTGGGGGTTCTCTTCATGGATTGTGCTGACCATTTTTGGCGTCTCCTTTGCCAGCCTTACCGCTATCCTAGGAGCAATTCTCATGATTATACCCGTCATTGGGGGTGTCTTAGGAATTATCCCACCGTTATTTACAGTTTCTCTGATAAACCCGGAACTATTTTTCCTAATCTTTATTATTCTGATGATAATTCAAATCCTAGAAACCAATATTCTCGCCCCAATTATTTTTGAAAGGGCGGTCGGGCTACATCCCGTGTTAGTTTTAGTTTCTTTTCTACTCGGAATGAAAATCGGAAGCTGGTGGGGAGCCTTGTTCGCTGTGCCAGTGGCGAGTATCCTATGGGCAATATCTAAGGAAGTTTATCTCCATTTACGGACAAAGTACAATTTTTTCCAATAACTAAGGGCTAACAGGAATAATAATCCCGTACTTAATAAGCACTTGAGTCATTTTATCGGCCGTTTTATCAAAATCCTGTGATGACCCGGCATTACCAATCATCTCCCTAAATAGGACGCTTGTCTCATCATTTAAACCATTGTCAAAGGTTTGTTCCACACCAAAAAAGTTCGTGGCAGAGCTCATCTGGGAAACGTAAGGACCTAGGTAAGCATCATTTTTTAATTCCTTAGCGCTGTCCATTCTAGCAGGAATATCCACAAACGAGGAAACTTGTTTTTGGTTCTCGATAATTTGATCGGCGCTTTGTTTGGTGACAAGGGCTTTGATCAGCTCCCAAGAGTACTTCTGACTAACACTCATTTTGGAAACGCCTAAAGACCAGGTCGTCCCCCAAGTTACATTTTCCTGAGCAGGCAGTTGAGGAACCTGAGCTACTTTTAGATCAAGGGGTGTACCGAGATCATGACTCAACTTAAGAATATTGGGTAAATCTCTATTAGTCGCAAAAATCATAGCTACCTGACCGTTAATAAAGGCCTCAGTCGAACCCGGAAGGTTGTGTGCCCACGACCCAGACTCCTGATCAGCAAATGATCGATAGAAGGTGAGAGCGTCAAAGCCTAAATTCCTATTAGCAACACCATTGGAAAAGCTTTTATTAATCACTAGTTCATTGTTTTTAAGAAAACTCGTACCATTTTGGGCCATCATTAATTGTACAATCTCGCTAACACGATCGATATTATTAGATGTCCCTAAAGCAAGACCGGCGTTCTGAATCTCATTGGCGTTATTTTTGACAGTCAGTAGAGGCAAATACTTTAACCTCATCTCGTCCCAACTGATCGGTGGCACAGAGAGACCAACTGTTTTAAAAAGCTCATTGTTGTAAAGAAGTGCTAACCCCTCAAAAGAAACTGGTAACCCCCAAATTTTACCACTCATTTTGAGATCTTTATTTGCTATCGGTACAAAAACACTTCCAAAAGTTTGCTCATTCATAACCTCTTTAGGCAACTCTACCAGTTGAGTTCTTAGCATTGGTAACCATTTCGAATGAAAGTAAAACACGTCTGGCCCAGAGCCGTTTTCAATCCTGCTTTGAAGGATCTCTCGATATCTTTCCAGCTCTTTCTTTTCATAGATAACAGTCACGTTAGAGTTCTTCTCCTGGAAATCTTTCAACAAGGGGGCCACCACTTCTGGCTCCCAGTATCCCCAAAAACGCAAGGTCACTGGTTTCGGTGTATTGGTCATAGCTAGATATGTTGGAATGGAAACAAGTAGAATCAGGAGTCCGACTAACCCACCCACAATTACTGGAAAATATTTACTGTACCGAAGATAAGTAAGATAGTGTCTTGGATTAAACAACTTTTTTTAGATACTCCCTTAGCTCAGTATTAAATTCTTCGTGTTTTAAGCCGTATTCAATAACCGCCTTTAGATACTGTAGTTTATTCCCACAATCATGGTGAACCGCGTTTTTAAGTTCCACCGCAAAAGCATTAAAACCTTGATTAATTAACAAATTAACCGCGTCAATAAATAACGCTTCAGTTTTGCTACCTTCACGTTCAGTTCTCTTTACAATTTCTTCAGCCGCCGAAAGCATTTCTGGAGGGAAAACGTAGCCACTAACAGTGTATAAGTCGGAGGGCGCATTACCTGGCCCTGGTTTTTCAACAAACTTTTCCACTTTCATGAGATGCTCATTAACCATTTTCCCGCTGGCGTAACCATATTTTTTGGTATCTTCTTCTTTATCACTTCTGATAGCAGGAAAGATCAAGCCTTTTAACTCCATATAGGCATCCACGACCTGCTTACAACGAGTGGGAGTAGCATCGACAAACTCATCTCCCCAAAGAACTAGGAAAGGCTCCTCCCCTATCAGGTGTTTACAGTTCCAAATCGGGGTGGCCGTGCCCATCGGGCCCTTTTGTCTAATGTACGTGAAGTTGGCCAAACTACTTATCCGTCTAATTTCTTCTAATTCCTTTTCCTTACCCGATTCCATAAGTCGCCTCTCCAGCTCATAAGGATAATCAAAGTGGTCCTCAATACTCCTTTTATGCCAGCCAGTAACGATAATAATGTCCTCTATCCCGGCTGAAACCGCGTCTTCCACCACGTACTGAATGATCGGTTTGTCTATCACCGGAAGCATTTCTTTGGGCATGGCCTTAGTGGCCGGCAAAAATCTGGTTCCAAAACCAGCGGCGGGAATTATCGCTTTTCTAATTTTCATATAAATACTATTTTACGCCTATTTCTCAGTCCTAAACAAGTCTTGCAATCCTTAAGTGCTACAGGAAAAATGTAAATTCTAGATTCCTAATCAAGGGTATGCTAACATCGGGATATGAAGGCAACCATTGACCGGATAGAAGGTGAGTTCGCGGTTATGCTGGTGAAAACGCAAGACCTACCTTCTAGCGTTAAAGAGGGTTGGGTCTTAGATGTCTCTCTTGCCCCTAATCCAGACGAAACAAACAATCAAAAACGAAAGGTAAAAAAGGCTTTGGATAGTCTCTTTAAGCGCTAATGCAGCTCCCAAAATTTCCTAAATTCAATATCGCCTTGAGTCAAATCTCCCCAAAGCAGTTTTTGATAAACTCAGTTCTCATTCTCTTTATTATTTTCTCTCTCACCATCATTACCTATCACCTTGCTTATCAAAATAAAGTCTACCCAGGAGTCCTGATACTGGACACCAATTTTGGTAACCAAACGAAAAAGGAAGCTCGAGCCTTATTGGAAAGTACATCAGTCGGAGGGGAAACCGACCACTACACCATAACCGCCGGTAATGTTTCTAAAAACTTCAGTCTTAGTGAGATCGGCCTAAAGCCTGATTTAGATGCCAGTGTGGAGCAGGCTTACTCCTTGGGTCGCGAAGACAACCCCCTAGTATCCTCACTTAATAAAATCCGTTCTTGGAAAAGGGGGTTCAATCTGGGGATTATTTTAACTCAAGATAAATCAAAATTTGACCAGTTTGTAGATACATTCATAGCCGAGGTTAGCTCTGATCCTGAGGATGCGACGCTTGTTTTGGAAAAAGACACCCTGAAAATAAAAGACTCTCAAGCCGGACTTTCTCTTGATAAAAACGTGGTAAGAGAGACGATCCTCTCCAAAATTTCTAGGCTAGTCAAAGAAATTATTCTAGAGCCCACAGTTCTTGACCCAAAAATTACCTCCACTGGAGCCGCGGACGCTTATGAAAAAGTCAGTCAACTCCTCGCCCAAAACTTTAGTTTCAATTATGAAAAGCAAACCTTCCCAATTTCCAAAGAATCTCTTTTTGGCCTTTTGACCTTTGCTACGTACTCCCAAGATAAGGAGGGAGTTTTCTACACTCTAGTTGAAAATAAAGACCCCGGCACTCTTAACACGCTAATTTTGGAAGAAAGGGTCAAAACTCTTTTGTCTGGGACCGCCAAAAAAATAAACAGGACTCCGGTGAACGCCAAATTTGCTTTTGTTGGTGGTCGAGTACAGGGCTTTACCGCTGCTGTGACCGGCCTGAGCATTGATGAAAAATCAACCTTGGAAAATTTCAAAACGGCACTTGAGAAAAATAGTGGTGCTATTAACCTAGTAGTTACGAAAACCGAGCCTGAAGTGAGCAATGAGTCGGTTAACAACTTAGGTATAAACGAGCTCATTGGCCGGGGTTATTCCAAATTCGTAGGCTCCATACCAAATAGAGTCTACAACATCTCGCTCGCTTCTTCTAAAGTGAATGGCACTCTCGTTCCCCCAGGAGAAACCTTTTCTCTGTATAAAACAATCGGTGAGGTCGACCAAAGCACTGGTTATAAGGAAGCTTACATTATTAATAACAATCGGACAGAGCTGGATTGGGGTGGTGGTGTTTGCCAAGTTTCGACCACTCTTTTTCGGGCTGCGCTAAATGCCGGATTGCCTATTGTTGAACGCAACCCTCATGCGTACCGAGTTGGGTACTATGAACAAGCAGGCGATCCTGGAAACGGAAAACCTGGGGTAGACGCGGCAGTTTTTTTCCCAAGAACCGACTTTCGGTTTAAAAATGACACCCCAAGCCATATACTCGTCCAAACTGTGTTTGATGAAAAAAATAAAAGCCTTGCGTTTGAGATTTTTGGCTCAAACGACGGCCGTCGGGTAAGTATCAGTACTCCCACGGTCTCGAACCAAATCAAACCACCTGATACCCTCTATCAGGACGATCCTACTCTTCCTAAAGGGGTCACTAAGCAAGTCGACTTTTCCGCTTGGGGAGCTACTACTAATTTTAAGAGGACCGTCACCAGGGGGAATGAAACCCTCATTAGTGACTCTTTTTCCACCAAGTACCGTCCCTGGCAGGCGATTTACTTGGTCGGAACTAAGGAAGACAACCCAGCTCCGACAGAACCCACCCCCGCAAATTAGTTTTATCTCGGTTTCTTTTTGACTCAAAATCCATATAGTACAATTACTTTTATGAGGATACTCGGAATTGAAACAAGTTGTGATGAAACTGCTGCCGCGATAGTTGAAAACGGGAAGGTAGTCCTATCCACTACTCTTGCCTCATCTTTGCAACTTCATGCTAAAACAGGCGGGATTATCCCGGAAATTGCCGCGCGGGATCAAGTCAAGGCGATAATCCCAGTTCTAGAAACTTGCTTCTCTCAAATCTGTCATTCTGAACGCAGTGAAGAATCTCTCAGTTTATCTGAAATAAGCTCAGAGATCCTTCGTTTCACTCAGGATGACATAAACAATTTCAAAAATTCGATCGACGCCATAGCGGTTACGACTGGTCCAGGACTCATCGGCTCGCTTTTGGTGGGTGTGGAAACAGCTAAAGCGCTCGCTTTCGCGTGGCACAAACCGCTTATTCCGGTCAACCATCTTGTCGGACATTTCTACGCTAATTGGCTTACCGAAGACCAGCCCCCCAGCTTTCCCTTTCTTTTCTTACTTGTCTCTGGTGGACACACGGATCTTGTTATTGTAAAAGACCATGGGGTATATGAGTGGGTTGGCGGTACCCGAGATGACGCCGCCGGAGAAGCGTTTGATAAAACTGCCCGTCTTTTGGGATTTGATTATCCTGGAGGACCCAAACTTTCCAAACTTGCCGAATCGGGGAATTCAGAGGAATTCAAACTTCCTCGTCCTATGATCAATTCGGGAGATTTTGATTTTTCATTTAGTGGCCTGAAAACCGCAGTTCTCACCTTGGCAAAAGACAAACAGTTTACGGATCAGCAAAAAGCCAACCTGGCATGTAGTATTGAAGAGGCAATCGTCGAGGTATTGGTAAAAAAGACCGTGAAAGCTGCCAAAGAATACGGCACTAAAGAAATTGCCTTAGGTGGTGGTGTAGTTGCCAATCGGAGATTAAGAGAAGCGATGAAGGAAAACTGGGACTGTGTCCACATTCCTCCTCCATCGCTTTGTACTGATAACGCTTCAGTTATTGCCGCCGCAGCGTTTTATAACCAAAAAGAAATTCCGTGGCAAGAAGTTAAGGCTGACCCAAGTTTACACTTTTAACTAACCTACGTTTCCCACATACTATCACATCCTGGCAAGCAAACTCCCAACGTGGTAATATTAGCTTCGGATGGATAAACTCTACGATCATAAAACAAGCGAAGAAAAATGGCTCAAGTTTTGGGACGAAAAAGGTTTTTTCAAAGCAGACCCCAACTCACCCAAAAAACCATACAGCTTATTAATTCCTCCCCCCAACGTAACTGGGGCTCTTCACCTTGGCCACGCGATGCAACACTCTATTCTTGATGCCGTAGCGCGCTTCAAACGAATGGAAGGCTATGACGTGTTACTTCTCCCTGGAGTGGACCACGCGGGAATCCAATTTGAAGGTACACTCAACAAACAGTTGGAAAAAGAAGGCCTCTCCAAACAAAAACTCGGTCGAGAAGAATGGTTGAAACGAGCTTGGCAGTTTAAAGAACAATCCTACAACTCTGTGTCCGCTACCTGGCGAGTGATGGGGCTTAGCGCGGATTGGTCCCGAGAATTATTTACCTTAGACCCGAAAGTCGAAAAGGCAGTTTTTGAAGAATTTAGCTCCTTTTGGGAACAAGACTTGCTCTACAAAGGAGCCTACATCGTGCAGTGGTGTCCCAAAGACCAAACCGCTATTGAAAGTGTCGAAATGGAGTATGAGGAAAGGAAAGAAAAGCTTTACTTTGTTAAATACAATCTAGCCGGAACAGCCGGGAAAGAGTTTATCACTGTTGCTACTGCCAGGCCGGAAACGATTTACGCTGACGTAGCCATCGCCGTTCATCCAGATGATCCCAAGTACCAAAAATTTATCGGGCGAGAAGCGCGTAAACCCTTATTTGATAAAAATGCCCCTGGAGGAGACCGGGTTAAGGTAATCTCCGATTCTCGGGTGGATAAGGAATTCGGGACAGGTGCTTTGAAAATCACGCCAGGACACGATCCTTTGGATTACGAAATCGGTAAAGACGCGAACTTGGCCATACTTCATGCTGTTGATAAAACCGGTAGGATGACGCCTTTGGCTGGGGACCTTGAGGGGTTAAAGGTTTCGGAGGCTCGAGAGAAAGCCGTTGAAAAACTAACACAAGCTGGCGCCTTAGAAAAGGTCAAGGATTATACACACTCCGTGCCAGTTTGTGAACGGTGCAAGACAACTATTGAACCACTTATTTCTGAGGAATGGTTCGTGAAGATGAAACCCTTGTCTGAAAAAGCCCTTAAGAGGCTGGACGAGGTTAAATTCAGTCCCAAAAACTATGAAACGATTCTTGGCGATTGGATCAAGGACATTCACGACTGGTGTATCTCACGACCCCTCTGGTGGGGGTATCGGCTCCCTGTGTGGTACTGCCAAAAGTGCAACCCCAGTCGTAAGGTCGGTAAGCACTTAGACATGGCGGTGTCGCTTAACGCTCCTGAGAAACCATGTCAAACCTGTAGAGAAAAGCATTGGGTCCAGGATGAGAGCCTATTGGACACTTGGTTTTCATCTGGTCTTTGGCCTTTAGCAACTTTGGGTTGGCCTGAACAAACAGGTGAGTTTAAAAAATACTTCCCTTGGAGTTTTGAAATCTCCGCTCCTGAGATCAAATATCTCTGGATTGCCCGCATGATCATGCTTTCGGTGTGGTTTACGGATTCAATTCCCTTTAAAAACATGTTTTTCCACGGGATGATCCGCGACTTGGAAGGTCGAAAGTTTTCAAAGTCCCTCGGCAACGGCATTGACCCTAATGAATTAAGAACTCAATGGGGCACGGACGCGACACGTATGGCACTCTACACCTATTCCGCTCCGGGCAGAGACGGAAGAGCGTCCCGACAAACCATGGATGAACGAGCGAAAAACTTTCGCAATTTTGGGACGAAGCTCTGGAATATCGGAAACTACATTATCGAGTTAAAACCAGAGAATCTTACTACTCAGGATAAATCAAACCATCCAGATGACAAGTGGGTTCTAGGAGAACTTGATAAAACAATTCAAAAAGTTACCAAGAGTTTGAACAGTTTCGATCTGCACTTAGCAACTGACGAAATCTATACTTTTGTCTGGCACACCTTTGCCGATGTGTATATTGAGAAAACTAAGTCGCGACGAGCTGAGGCTCAGCCAACACTGGAGTATGTTTTCAAAACGTCACTCGAACTCCTCCACCCCTTCATGCCATTTATCACGGAAGAACTCTGGCAACGTCTTCCACATGAGGGGACATCTATTTCGGTAGCTCCGTGGCCTACTAAGATTGAATTTTGAATCACGAATTATGAATTATGACCATGTCATTCTGAACGAAGTGAAGAATCTAGATCCTTCGTTTCACTCAGGATGACAAAAAAAGATAGCATTTTAATCAGTGTGGTACTTTTTATCTTTGCTATGGCGTTAACTTATTGGTTAAACACTGAACACCTACTGATTTCTGAGGGTGATGGATACTTATCCCAGAACCTTCCGGCTAAAGCAGTCGAGAAATACGCTCTGGCTGCATCTATTTACCCCTTCAGCCCAACTCCTCATCAGAAACTCTCCGAAGTATTCGCAAATGCTAACGATTGGGAAAAAGCTAAAAAAGAAATTCTAATAGCCATCGACCTATCGAAAAACAGCCAGGAACTCCAGAGTATACTCCTCAGAATCGAATCAGAAATAGCTAAACCTGATCATCTTCGAGTACAGATTGCTTACTGGGAAAACGTAGCTCAGGAAAAACCTGATTACCGAGACGCCTGGCTCCAACTCTCTGCTCTCTACTATCAAAATTATCAGGGAGATAAAGCTAAAGAAGCTCTGGCAAAGGCCGAACAAATCGATCCGAACAACGAAACCATTGGAAAATTAAAACAACTCTACAACCAAAGATAAATAGGTATAAGAAAAGCCGAGACAAAATGTCCGGCTTTATTCGCGAGCAGGCGCTAATATCTGAAGCCCTCGCTCATCATCAAACCCAAGAGTGATCATTCTCCCTGAAGTAACTATTGCATTTTCTAAGAGACCCACAGTTTGTAAGCCTCGATACTCTTTTCCCAGGAAGAACACGCTTCTTCCTTCTTGCAAAGCAAGAACCATCCTCATTACTAAATCAGCTCTTCCCCATTGGAAAGATTCATCAGGAGATGCATACCTATAGTCTATCTCCCAAGTTCTGCCTTCTTCAAGTATCTCGTGCAAAAAGTTTATAGGGTTAGTTCCTTCTGCTACCGCCCACTCTCTCCCTGCCCAAGAACCTTTTGTAATCTTGATGCGTATCATCCGTTCTCTCCTCCGGTCAGATTATACACGGAATGTCAACTCCTAGAACCCTCAAAGTATTACGTATTAGACCTATAGCACTTGACTTTTCGCTTGATTCGTGGTATACTATAGGCATCAATTGAAATAGAAACTCCTATCTAGACAGCCGGAGTGTAATAAGAACCTGAGCTTTGCTCAGAACCTTGTTTTTAGCCCTCATGGTCTAAAAATGAATTCTATTTCTTATTATTCGCCGGCTGTTTTGCATACTCCCCTATAGCGCACTACAGCATGTTCTTTGATAAAAACGGTTTGCCTGCAAGAGCCTACTGAGTAGCTATCCTGGCTATTCAGAGGGCCCTTGCAGAAACTGTAGATCCGAAGAGAGCTTCGGCAGTATCTGACCCCGAAAGGGTGGCCCAGGAGTGTGCGCGGTGTATAACCCGCAAAATCGGAGGCCAGTGTTGCCTCCAAACACATATCTTTGGATCCCCACAGGGTGGGGATTCGGCGCTCTGGTGGCCATCGCCATCGTGGCGGTGGTCGTGGCGGTCATTTTCGGGTTCGACCGCCAGAGGGCAAGGACCGAGCTCTCTGCCGTGAGGCAGAGCGAAGCCGGTCTTTGGACGTCGGTACTCTCCTCCAGCGACGATTCGCTGGAGATAAGGGAGACCGCCCTGCGCGTCCTAGACGCGCTTGACTCGGGGGAAACCCCAGAGTCACTCAGGGCCAAGCTGGCTCTGAGGGCCGCGCTTCGGGAGAACACTCCCGAAAAGCGGAGGTTTCTCCTCTCCCACGCCTCCCAGGAGACGTGGGCGGATCGTACCATAAAGGACTTCCTCCGCTAACTACGGGGTTAGTCCGAAACGCTTGCTGGGAAGCGGTAAGTGCGCTTCGCACACCCAGCAATGGGAGAGGTCTGGTGACTGGAGCGGTTGTCATACGACAAACCGAAACTGCTCCAAGGAGGTTCACTTCCTCCTCTCTCCCCCACACTTCGCTAAAGCTACGTGTGGTCTTTGACCACATATAAAATAGCGGAGTATCCAAGACAAACGAGGTGGCTTAAGGCACCTGGCCTGTCTGAAAAGACACGCAAAATCCTTGAGAAGCTTTTCTCTGTAGCTTGGCTCCCTCACTTTAGTGAGACCAGAGCTGAAACAGAGAGTAAACCCCTACCCACGAGAGACTCACACCCTAGCGCAAGCTACGGTCGAGTCTCTCATCTCTTAAGCGGTTCATCAGAACCGTCCTAAACCAAGTCTGACTTGGTGAAGGACCTGATGGGTTGTTTAAGGGAGGACGCAAGCCCAAACAGTTTGTGTTCTACTAAATTTTAGGAGGTTCCAGAAAATGGAACCCAAAAGGCGTTTCGCCACGCAGAAAGATATTCAGGTCGGCTCCGTGGTCACTTACGTGGACACGGAGATCGCCTCGTACGGAAGCACTGATGACATTCTCACCACCGTCTCCTGCGGGGAGCGTGATATGAAGGTCGTCAGCTTCACCAGCACCGAAGTGGTGTTGATGAGAGTCGGACGTGAAAACGCACGTCCTTACCGGGTATCACGGAGCCTCTTTGAAGGAGGATTCTGCTACCCCGACTCGTTCGTAGTCCCGATCGGCAACTAGACCACAACCGCCGGACGGGACGCCCAGAGGCGATCGATTTCACGATCGACCGCCTCTTTCCCTAAGCTAGTCTCTGTCATTCTGAACAAAGTGAAGAATCTAGATCCTTCGTTGCACTCAGGATGACAAGGTAGGTTTGCTTAGGAAGAAGCTGAACTTTGTTCAACTTCTTGAACTCTCAAGTTCTACCTGCTAAATCTGCGGAAGCCTAGCTTCCTTAGTTTGGGCAGGTAGAAGGGCATAAGTATGTTAGTAATGTCAACATCAACGGGAGGTCTTATTGACCTCTGGGAACAAACGCATCGGGGGCGTAACGCAGTCTGCCGTGAGACCCAAATGGTCGAAGACAGACTAGGTCAGATCCAACGGGACATGAGCCCTCTGTTTCAGGACCTGATTCAATTCCCAGGTCCGCACAGCAGAGGGTCGGGATTGGAATTGGGCTTGCTCCTCGCTGAGGAAGCCAGTCTAGTTTCATGTCACAATCTTCTAGTCGCCACTCGTGTGGCTCTGGAAGTCTTAGGCGAGGAACTACGCCTCTGTCTAATGGCCGTTTTTCTCCCAAGCTAAGAGTTCATGGGTGGCGCGACGCATAACACCTGCCAGGTGCAACGCGCCGCCCTTCTCTCTAAGGGATCAAAGATCTTTTGGAGAGGAGGATTTAGATGCTTCTTTCACAGGCGACCCGGGCCTTTTTCCAGCTAGTAGACTGGCTGGAAATGTCGGATGAATTTGGTCAGGTTCTTGTTAAAGAGGACCAGATTATTTTCATCCAAAAGGACGTGTTCGAGATCTCGTTCTTTTCGAAGAACGACTCTTTGAACGCGGTTCTGGTCAGCTCTCAAGGACAGAACCAGCAATGGTACTTCGTCTTTGAGCGCGCACCTCGGGAGTACAACTTTCTCCCGACGGAAGTATCCCTGCGCCCGGCGGTTTCAGACGTCAGTCTCGAAGCCGCCGTTTCATTTTGTG
>Ga0209542_10013256_pt1 | contig 14255 bp, 15 predicted proteins | sample RifCSPhighO2_01_FD_184028 | JGI IMG/M metagenome (GOLD analysis project Ga0209542, IMG submission 184028) | Soil microbial communities from Rifle, Colorado - Rifle CSP2_plank highO2_0.1 (SPAdes) (version 2) | ecosystem: Environmental > Terrestrial > Deep subsurface > Rock core/Sediment ...
AGATACTTGGGGTAATGGCGGTATCTTTTCCGGACTTTTTCCAGAAACCGGCGGAATTCAAGCTTGGCAGCGATCACATTATGTATTGTATCCTCTATTAAAACATAAATTTAAGGAGTTGACTAAAGAACCAGTTTAAGGCATAATTTAAAGGCTTTATAAATAACACAGGCTTTTAAAATTTATGAAAGTAGTTATTCTTTGCGGGGGTGAAGGCACCCGCATGAAAGAAGAAACAGAATTTAAGCCCAAGCCTTTGGTGGAAATTGGCGGCAGGCCGATTTTGTGGCACATAATGAAAATTTATAGCTCTTACGGCTTTAATGAGTTTGTTTTGGCTTTGGGCTATAAGGGCGATATGATCAAAGAATATTTTTTGAATTTGCGGACTAAAGCCAGCGATTTTACTTTGAGTACGAAAAGCCACCAGATAGATTTCCATGGCGACGGAATGGATGATTTTAAAATAACTTTTGTGGATACAGGCCTAAAGAGCCTGACCGGCGAACGGGTGAGGAGAATTAAAGAATACATTACGGAAGATGAATTTATGCTTACTTACGGCGATGGCGTAGCGGATATAGATATAAAAAAATTGGTGGATTTTCATCGGAAGCAAAATACTCTTGGCACCATAACGGGCATTCAGCCTTTAACTCGCTACGGGATGATAGTCCATGATGAGAGCGGGAAAGTTACCGGCTACCGGCAGAATTTAGTAGGCGACTCCATGGAAGAAAAAGATAAGCATGATTTTATAATCAACGGCGGGTTTATGGTTTTTAAGCGCGGGTTTTTAGACGCGCTTGAGGCCAACAGCATGATTGAAGCGGCTTTTATCCCCTTGGCGGAAACCGGGCAACTTTCTTTGTATGAGCATAAAGGCCAGTGGAAATGCATGGATACTTATAAAGAGGCGGAAGAGTTAAATCAGCTTTGGGAAAAAAGGGCGTTTTGGAAAGTGTGGTAAGCCGCTGATTAAATCCTGATTAGGGAGCTGAATTAACGCTGAACCAATGAATAACTTTTTAAACAATTGTAACGTTCTTGTAACAGGCGGTGCCGGTTTTGTCGGTTCACATCTGGTTGAAAAACTTTTGTCACAAGGCGCTAAAGTTTTTGTTTTTGATTTTAAGCCGAACCAGGAAGGATATTTTAAAACATCAGGCCTTTTGAAAAAAGTCGCATTGATTGATGCGGATTTAAGAAATTTTGATGAGGTCAAAAAAGCCATAATGGTAAATAAAATTGATTATATTTACCATATGGCGGCCCAAGCTCTGGTAGGCGAAGCCTTTTTGAACCCATTGGAAACTTTTCAGAGCAACGTTATGGGAACAGTAAATATTTTAGAAGCCGCTCGGCTATCATTAGGCGTTAAAGGGGTGTTTGTCGCATCGTCCGACAAAGCCTACGGCAAAGACTGCATAAATGTCAAAGAGGACCAAAAAGTTTTTGGCGACCATCCATACGATGCTTCTAAAGCCGCCGCGGATATGATAGCGCGCACCTATTTTAAGACTTATGGTTTGCCCGTAGTCGTGGCAAGATTTGGCAACATTTTTGGTCCGGGCGATGTTAACTTAAGTCGTATTGTCCCTGGAACAATGACGGAGATAATAAGAAATGGAGAGCTTGAAATTCGCAGTGATGGCAAGTTTAGAAGAGATTATTTGTATGTGAAAGATGTTGCTGAAGGCTACATAAAAATGGCAGAAAATTTGGAAAATATAAAGGGCGAAGCGTTTAATTTTAGCAGCGGTCTGAATTTGTCGGTTATTGAAATGGTGGAAAAAATTGGGAAGATTGTAGGCAAACCGTGCGAGTATAAAATTGTAAACCAGCAAAAAAATGAAATTCCGGTGCAAAGCTTGAATTTTGAAAAGGCCGAAAAAATACTGAAATGGAAAGCCGATGCTGATTTTGAAAAGTCTATAAAAGAAACTTTTGATTGGTATAAAAATTATTTCAAAAAAGGATAAACAAATTATATGAAAGCGGTAATTCTTTGCGGGGGGAATGGCATTAGACTTAATAATTCCCTGAATTTTATTCCAAAAGGCATGGTCAAAATTGGACACCGGCCCATGATTTGGCATGTTATGAAAATTTTTTCGCATTTTGGCGTCAATGAGTTTGTTTTAGCCCTGGGCTTGGGCGGACAAATGTTTCGCGATTATTTTATTCATTACAACGAAAATATTAACGATCTAACCATAATTCTGGGCGAATCCAAAATGAATTATAATACCCAGCACCAGGAAGAAAAATGGAAAATCACTTTCGTGGAGACTGGGGAGCAAAGCGGCACCGGAGCCAGGCTGTTTCGGTGCCAAAAGTATTTGGAAAACCAGGTTTTTATGGCTGCTTATTCGGATTGTTTGGCCGATATAGATATTACTAAGCTTCTCGAATTTCACAAAAACCATGGAAAAATTGCCAGCGTAAGCGGTGTTATGCCGCCTTTTAGGTACGGAGAATTTACTTTGGCAAAAGGCATGCCTGTTGATTATCATGATGTTTCCCGTTTAAAAAGTCCGGAAGGCCTGGTTAACGGCGGGTTTATGGTTTTTGAGCCTAAAATTTTTAGCCAGCTTACCCCTTTTAATGAATGCGTTTTGGAAAAAGAAGTTTTTAAGAAATTGGTTGAGGATAAGCAAATCGGCGTTTATGAACATACCGGCTTTTGGCAGTGCTTGGACAATGACAGGGAATACGCGTATTTGAATGATTTATGCGCAAAAAATTCCGAGTATTGGTTATTTAGAGAGCCATAAAAATGATTAAAAAGATTTTCACGACGGAATTCGACCTTTTTAACTTGTCCGTAAAGCGCACCCAAATACCGGAAGCTCCAAAGCATAGGGACTTTAAAGGCATGGTGGTGACAAAGCCTTGGGGGTACGAATATTTAATGCTGGAAAACGCTTTTGTAGCGGTCTGGATTTTGTTTTTAAAGCCGGATGCCAGAACCTCCATGCATTGCCATCCCAAGAAAAAAACCTCCCTGCTCGTATTGGAAGGCGTTGTAAACACTTCATCGCTGGATACTCAATTTGAACTCAAAGCGCTGGATGGTTTGGTAATAGATAGGGGAGTTTTTCATTCCACCCAAGCTGCCTCTAAAGAGGGCGCGTTTATTATGGAAATCGAGACCCCACCCCAAAAAACTGACTTAGTAAGGCTAAAAGACGAATACGGGCGCGAGAATAAAGCCTACGAAGGCGATGAGAGTTTGATTACTGACTTGAAGGATTTTGAATATTCTGATTTCCATAAAGAGCTGGAAAGTTCTGAACGCCGCGTCATTGAAAAGCTGATTAAGAGCAGGAAAATTAATTTTCATTCGGAAAATTCTTGGAAAGATTTTCTATCCGCTTTGCACTCAAGCCCTTTTCGGATAGTTAGCCTTCTGGACAAGAATTTAAAAATCCAGGGTTTGGAAATGGCTATGGAAGCCGGGGAAATTTTTGAAGCAAAATGGCTTATAGAAAATATCGGGGATATTAAACCGCCCCAGGGGGAATTTTGCGCGTTAACGATAGAGTAAATTTATGGCCAAAATTAAAGTTTCCGATTACGTTGCTAAGTTTATTGCCGAGCAGGGAGTCCGGCATGTATTTATGATTTCCGGCGGCGGCAATATGCATTTGGTGGATTCAGTCGCTAGGAATCAGGCGATTAAATACATTTGTAACCACCATGAACAGGCCTGCGCAATGGCAGCCGAATCTTACGGCCGTATAAGCGGTAATTTAGGCGTATGCATTGTGACTTTGGGTCCTGCGGCGACCAATACCTTAACAGGAGTTGCCGGAGCCTGGATAGACTCCATTCCTACTTTATACATTTCCGGACAGGCAAGAAGGGAAATTATGATTACGGGCACTCAATTGCGACAAATGGGCGTGCAGGAAATTAATATTATAGATATGGCCCGCCCCATTACCAAATACGCGGCGGTGGTTATGGAAGCTAAAGACATTAGGTATCATTTGCAGAAGGCTGTATTTTTAGCTAAATCCGGCCGGCCGGGGCCTGTTTTTTTAGACATCCCCTCCGATATCCAGGCTGCGACAATAGAAGAATTCGAGCTTAAGGAATTCAACGCCGGGTCGGAAGGCTTGGAAATTAAAAATCCGCATAATTTATCCCAATTGGCAATGCAGGTTTTGGATTTAATAGCCCAAGCCAAGCGCCCGGTAATTTTTGCTGGGCATGGAATTCGTTTGGCTAAAGCACGTACAGAATTCTTACGGCTGGCTGAACAGCTTCAAATTCCGGTCTTAACTTCAATGTCGGCCCATGATTTAATTCCGTCGGACCACTCCTTGTTTATTGGCCGGCCAGGCGTATTCGGTGATAGAGCCGGGAATTTTGCAATCCAAAATAGCGATTTGCTGTTTAGCATTGGCGCCAGGCATCATTTATGGAATATTGGCTATACTTATAAGGCTTTTGCCAGAGCGGCCAAAAAAATTGTGGTGGATATTGACGAAGCGGAGCTAAAGAAAAAAAGCGTTATTCCCGATATACCCATAAAAGCCGATGCGGGGGAATTTATAAAAGAACTGTTAAATCAGTTTTCAAAAAGAAAAACCACTCTCCTTGAGATTAAGGAGTGGCGGGAAAAATGTCGGCAGTGGAAAATTAAATATCCCGTTGTTTTGCCTGAGTATAAGGACGAAACAGACTACGTTAATTCCTATTATTTCATTGAAGATTTGTCCAATCTCTTGCCTGAAGGGGCAGTAGTAGTTACGGGTGTCGGAACAGCGTTTACAGGCACTTTGCAATCCATTAAAATAAAAAAAGGCCAGGAGCTTCATTGTAATGTGGGCTGTGCTTCCATGGGCTGGGATTTACCGGCTGCCATTGGGGCGAGTTTTAGCAAGGGGGGGAAAGAAATAGTTTTAATAACCGGGGAAGGCAGCATCATGATGAATCTGCAGGAATTACAAACCATTTCTTACTATAAGCTGCCTGTTAAGATTTTTTTGCTTAATAATAATGGCTATTTATCTATCAAGAACACCCAAAATTCTTTTTTTGCTGGCAACCTTGCGGGTGTTGATGAAAATACCGGCCTAAATTTTCCTAAATTTTCGAAAGTGGCCGACACTTTCGGGATTGCTTATGAATCCATAAAAAACCATAGCGACGGCATGAAGGAAAAAATTCAAAAAGTTTTGGATTTTAACGGGCCTATATTATGTGAAATTTTTATGTCGCCAAACCAACCCTTGTGGCCGAAAGTTTATTCTCAAAAGAATCCAGACGGAACCATGGCGAGTAAGCCGCTGGAAGATATGTATCCATTTTTAGACAGGGAAGAATTCGAAAAAAATATGTATATCCCGCTTTGGAAAGAGTAAATAATTAATAAGGAGATAATAAAATGCCCAAAAAAAGTTATAGAGCAGTGATCATAACAGCCGAAGGTTTTGAGGACGAAGAAGTCATGTACCCGATAATGCGCCTTCATGAGGAAGGTTTTAGCGTGGATATTGCCACCAAAGAGGCCAAATTGGTGGTGGGACGGCTGGGTTTTCCATTAGAGCTTATGGTAAGGTATTACGGCCGGCTGGTTGACGCAAGAAGTCTTAATACTGCCGATTATGATTTGGTTTTGCTTCCGGGGGGTTTTGAGGCTCCGGATCGTGTACGTCAAATTAAGGAAGTTTTGACTTTTGTGAAAAAAATGTATGAGGAAAAAAAATTGGTAGCTGCTTTTTGCCATGGACCGTGGATTTTAATTTCCGCTGGGATTTTAAAGGGTAAGAAGGCCACGGGCTATGTTGGGATCACCGACGATATTAAAAATGCCGGAGCAGAATTTTTAGACCAGCCGGTGGTGGAAGACGGCAATATTGTCACTTCCCGGCATCCAAGGGACGTTGGCCAGTTTATGAAGACAATATTGGCCAGATTTAAAAATAATTAAATGAAGAATTTAATAATTTTCGATTTTGATGGTGTCCTTGTAGACTCCTTGGAGGTTTGGTATTTCATCAACAAAGCTGCGGCTGCAAAATTTGGCAAACATTTAAGCAAAGTTAAATATATAAACAGCTTTTTAGGTAATGTGCACGTAGGCTTAAAAGAAGTTTTGAATTTGAACGCAAGAGAAGCCTCTGAATTTTCAGAACATAAGGACCGTTTAATAAAACGTTTTTATAAATCTTCAGCGGTGAAATTTTTTCCGTTTGCGCCAAAATTAATAAAATACCTTGCCGCAAAGTTTGATTTATACATTGTCACTTCTTCCCCGGAATACGCAGTAAGCGGGTTACTGCGCGGTAAAAAGCTGGAAAAGAAGTTCAAAAAAATTTACGGATTGAATAAGCATGGCAAGCGGCATATTTTTGGGCAATTAGCCAAGCAGCATCCTAAGGGCAGACTCGTTTTTGTAACTGATACGGTGGGGGATATTAAAGAAGCAAAAGCTGAGAATATCAATACGATTGCGGTTGGCTGGGGTTTCCATGAACCTAAACGGCTCAAGGCGGTAAAACCCCAAATATTTATGTTAAAGCCTCGGCAGCTTTGGAGCTTATTTAAATGATCAAAGTTTTACTTTTGGGGGGCAGCGGTTTTATTGGCAGAAATATATTAGAGCAGCTTTCTTCAGATTACCAAATTTTTGCCCCCAGCAGCCAAGAGCTGAATTTACTGGATGCCGAAGAAGTGGAGAAATATTTGAGTCTCCATAATTTTGACATTGTTATCCATGCCGCTAATTACGGCGGCAACCGTTCGCAGGCGGGCCTGGTCGGCGTTTTTGAAACCAACAAAAAAATGTTTTTGAATTTGACGAAAAATTTTTCGGCTTTTGGACGGATGATTTTTTTAGGCAGCGGCGCGGAATATGATAAAAGCCGCAGTTTAATGAAAGTCAAAGAAAGTGAATTTGGAATTTTTCAGCCAAAGGACGATTACGGTAGGGTAAAGTATTTTGCTTCTGAGCAAATTGCTGATATGCCGGGCGCGGTTAATTTGCGCTGTTTCGGTGTTTTTGGAAAATATGAAGACTATAGCACTCGTTTTATTTCTAATGCCATTTGTCGGGCGCTGTCAGACTTGCCGATTCTGGTAAGGCAAAACACGGTCTTTGACTATTTGTACGTAAACGACTTAGTCAGGATAATCAAACATTTTATTGAGAATGAGCCTAAGCATAAATTTTACAATACCGGCACTGGAAAGGGGATAGAACTTGCGGTTTTAGCTAAGATTATTAAAGAACTTACAGGCACAAAGTTGGATATTGAAATAAAAAATGCTGAAATCCTTAAAGAGTATACTTGCGACAATAGTCTGTTGTTGAAAGAGTTGGACGCTTTTCAGTTTACAATGATGTCGGAAGCGGTTAAAAAAATGATGGAATGGTATCGGCAAAATTTGTCCAGCATCAATAAAAGTTTATTGAATTTCGATGCTTAAAGATGTTTAATAAAAGCGAAGAATTAAATTTAGTCAGGCTTTAAAAAAATACATAAATCGGAAAGAGTTGCCGCAGGAAGTAAAAACAACATTTACGTAATTAATTACATATTTAATTACTTACACCGCAAGCCCCAAGAAGGGCTTGTTTTTTTATGGGTTTTTTGATAGAAAGGTGAGTTCCCATGGGAGGGGGATAATCGATGGCCACGTGGCTATACGATTTTTGGAAATTTTTTGCGGCTTGGGTTTTAGGGTTTATTGACCCGTTCAAGCCGTACGGTACACGGCTTTTCGAGGCGCTGGCGCGCCTCACAATTGGCCTAGCGTTTGAAGCCGCCTGCGTCAGGCGGCTTCCAGGCACCGGAAAGATCCAAGTCGCTCTCGCGCGGAGAGCGGCCAAAGAATCTTTCGCCCCGAACGCTTGGCACTTTCCAGGTACTTTCTACCGGCCCTGGGAGACATCTGTTGATGTCTTAAAGCGGCTGGCAAGGAAAGAGTTCGGCTGGCTGGAATTCGACCAAGCGATTTGTGTTGGCCTATTCCGCGCGAGCAAGGCCGACATGGGGCGGGAACGCGGGCATACCGACTCCGAACTTTGGCTGATTCTAGACCCAGAGTTCGGCCGTAGGGTTCAGTGGTTCGACCTAGATGCCCTGCCCGAGGGCGTTTTTTACAGCCACCAGGAGAAGTTAATCCCAGAGGTTGTAGGAGCGTTCTTAAGGTGGGAAAAGGGTGGCCCCGTGGCTGTGCCCAAGATCGACGTCATCAGCCCGGTCAAACCCGGCAGGGCGATATAGGAATACCAAAAAAAGAAAGGAGGTGTGTGGAGAAGATGCGGAGAGCGCTTTGGGGATTTGTACCAATCATCGTAGTGGTACGGATCGTCAAAGCGCTTTTCCTTTGACTAAATGGTTTGAAATCGGTATAATCTTGGGGTATTAAATTTAATATTTTTCAATGAAACCGGAAAAAAATCAAGCTAAAAACATGCGCGTGCCTTATGGGCTTTCGGTTCATGGCAAGGAAGAAATAGACGCGGTAGTTAAGGTGCTTAAAGGTAATACCGCAATAGGGAACAGGACCAAAGAGTTTGAAAAAAAGATTGCCCAGCGATTTGGAAAAAAATACGGGATTATGGTCAACTCCGGCTCTTCTGCCAATTTGCTTGCTTTGGAATTATTAAATTTGCCGCGTGGATCAGAAGTCATTACCCCGCTTTTGACTTTTTCCACCACTGTGGCGCCAATAGTTCAAAAAGGCTTAGTGCCGGTGTTTGTAGATGTGGATTTGGCTACATACGTAGTAAATATAAACCAAGTAGAAAAAGCTATAACCAAAAAAACTAAGGCCTTGATGATTCCTTCGCTGTTAGGGAACATCCCTGACCTAAAGCGCCTTAAGGCTTTAGCAAAAAAGCACAAACTGTGGTTTATAGAAGACTCCTGCGACACTTTAGGCGGCAAATTCCAAGGCCAGCCCACGGGTAAGTATTCCGACATTACAACTACCTCATTTTACGGTTCGCACATTATCAACGGCGCCGGTGGGGGAGGCATGATTTGCGTTAACAATCCAACTTGGGCAGATCGGCTTTTGGTGCTTCGCGGCTGGGGCAGGCAATCTTCTTTGTTTGGCGAAAAAGCCAATTCCGAACTTTTAAAAAATCGTTTTAAGAGCAAATTAAGCGGAATTCCTTACGACAACAAGTTTATTTTCAGCGAAATTGGCTATAACTTTTTGCCCTTGGAAATTTCTTCGGCTTTTGCCTTGGAGCAGTTAAAAAAATTCCCAAAATTTGCCAAGCTTAGGAATAAATATTTTAAAGAACTTTACAAATTTTTTGGCAAATACGAAAAGTATTTTATTTTGCCTAAAACTGCTCCCCGCACTAAAACTGTCTGGCTGGCTTTTCCGGCAATTATTAGGCAAGCCGCGCCTTTTACCAGGCTTGAGCTGGTAACATTTTTAGAAAAAAATAACATTCAAACCAGGCCGGTTTTTACCGGCAATATTTTAAAACAGCCGGCTTTTAAAAATATCCCGCATCGGTTGGCTCAAAAATCTTTTTCGAATGCCGAATATATTATGCGCAATGCGTTTGTCCTTGCGGCGCATCATGGCCTAACAAGCAATCAAATGAGTTATTTAAAGAGCAAAATCGCCGAATTTTTAGCGAAGCTGTAAACTATGGCCCAGAGCAGCATCACATTTGTTCTGTTTTCTTTCAACGAAGAAAAGCGCATTGAATATACGGTGCGCAATCTTATTAAATATGGAGAAGTTTTAATATTAGACGATGGCAGTACGGACAAAACCAAAGAAATAGCCGAAAATCTCGGAGCTAAGGTTGTTAGGAGGCCGGCTAATCCGTTATATTACACGGAAACCCAAGCCATGCTTGATTTTGCAAAATCCCATATTAGCACCCCGTGGATTTACTGGAGCTACGTGGACAACCTTTTGCCCAAAACTTTGCTGGAAAAAATGGCGGAAATATCCAGGCAAGGTAAAATAAAAATCGTCCATATCCCTATTTTTACTTACTTATGGGGCGAGACAAAGTATGAGGTAATTCGGGCGGCTTACGCGAATTTTTTTCACCGTGATTACGTGGATTTCAGGGGCAATCGAATGCATGGGCTGGGGAAATTTTTGGGCAAAGACGGCGAAATTTTAGAGCTTCCCTGGAAAAAAGAATACGCGATCAGACATTTTAGCCTGTATGATCTAAATAAATTTGTCAGCGGACATTTAAATTACGCGCAAAGGGAAGCCGAAGAAAAATATAAAGAAGGCCGGCGTTTTTCCGTGCTTTTTATGCTTGGCAGCCCGTTAAAATATTTTTGGCTGTTTTATAAACGCGGTTGGCGCTTGGGAGTTAAGGGTTTATATATTGCGCTTTTGTATTCTTACTTCCGCTTAATGGTTGCGGTAAAGCTGTATGAGCTCGAAAAACACTTAACGCTTGAAACTATTGAGCAGTCTTTTGCGAAGGAAAAAGAACGCTTAATCAAAGAAATTGAAGCATGAATTTAACAACCATAAAGCAATGGGATAAATTTTCCAAAAAATACCGCTTTGCCAAGTGGTTGTATTTGAATTTTTTATTTTATTTTATAAACGTGGATAGATTTGGCTCACCCAAATTTTTGCCTACAATAATTGCCGGCCAGGAATTGGATGCCGGCTTGGCTTATGGATTTATTAAACCCAAAGACGGGGTGGTTATAGACGTAGGCGCGGAGCGGGGCGAATTCGCTTATTTTTTTTATTATCTGGGTTTTAAGGTTTACGCCATCGAACCTGAAAAGAAAAATTATATTTATTTATGGCTGCATAACTGGCTTAGAGTCTTATTGGGCAGGTTTAGAATTTTCCGTCTGGCCTGCAACGAAACAGCCGGGGTAGCCAGTTTGCACGTGTCAGATTTATCTTACCGGCATTCGCTGAAGGGCAGCGAGTTTACAGGCAACAAGATTCAGAAGGTAAAGCAGGTGCGTATTGGTGATTTTATTAATGCCAAAAAGTTGAATAAAATTGCGCTGCTGAAAATAGACGCCGAAGGTTTTGACTTGCCTATACTCAAAGGCCTATTTAATTCCACAGACATAAGGCCAAAAGCCATTATGTTTGAATCCGACGCCGCTAATACCCTTGAATTAGTAGATTTAATGAAAGTTAACGGCTACAACTATTTTCGCGTGGTAGCCCGCTGGCCGGAAGAAAAAGGCGTAAATGCGCAAAAAAGAATTTGCGTTTATGACGGCGAAGACCCGGAAATATATAAAGCCGATAACAACAATATTATCTGCCTAAGGGAAGATTTTAGAGCCGTAAATGCTTTAAATGTTAAATAATGGAAACTGCAAGATTCTAAAATAAATTTACATTATGGACAGTGAACAAACTATTATCCATCGGGGAAAATGGAAGGATCAGCCTTTCCCGAACAGTTTTGAAACCTTCAGACTCTATGGGGGAGCGGTAGAGGCTGATATAAAGCTTCTCAATGACGGTCAAACTTTAGCTGTCGTCCATCCCAGCGACTTTCAGACTACCCATGAAGTCATCGAAAATATGGATCCGAGTAAATTTGATGCACTTAAGGTCAGAAGCGGGGAAGAAGAAAGCGGGGCGGCTCCATTATTCAGCGAATATTTGCTTGGGTGTTATGACCGAGGCGTTAAGGTATCTTTTGAAATAACTGCAAGCACCGTGGAGATGGCTAAGCAGGCAGCCCGCCAAGCCGTGGAGACAGTTAAGCGTCTTCAAGAAGACGGTGCCTTTAAGGTAAACGGCCAAGAGTACCCTGAATTCATTGAACAGATGGCTATTCATTCTTACATACCCGAGGTTGTTATAGAAGCAAAAAAAGCGCTTAAGGAAATCGGGGTTAAGTTACAGCTTGGCTTTAGCTGGCTCACCAGCCCTGATTTTGCCAAGAAGAACCCCTTGGCCACAACCGCCTTGGATTATTATGAAGAGGGTGAAAATTGGGAGCAAGCCGGACTGCGCGCGGCAAAAAAATTAAAATGCGATTTCGTATTCTTGATTGAGCCTTCTAAAATTACAAGTGAATTAGTGGATAGCGCGCACGCTTTTGGTTTGCGGCTATATGTGTGGATCCGTCCTGATGAGAATACGGAAACACAGAGGAATAGACTGCTTGAACTCGGAGTAGATAAATTGCTCTATTAATTTATTAGATAGAAAACCGATGAATGCCGTAGTAAGGAACATTTATTATAAATTGCCACGTGGGGTTAAGCGCGCGGTTTTGAAGTTATATGAAGATTATTACCGTGGCCGAACTTTAAAGGAATTGGGCTTAAAAGCTTTTAATTTTTCCCACCCAAAAAATTTAAAGCCCAAGGTGCTGTTTTATTTTGTTTCGGGGTTAGGCTACGGGGGCAGCTCCAAAATGCACCAAACTTTCGCCAAACATCTGAACTTTGAAAAATACGATGTTTATTTTATGTACTCGGCCAAAGCGCGCGCCATTGGCGGCCGCAACGCCCGCGAAGACGGGCGCAAATTTTATTTGGAAAACACGCCCATCCAATTAGTTGAGCATGGTTATGAATCAATGGATGAAAAGTACCCTTATATTATCCGCAATATGAGGCCTTCGTTGTTTGAGGTAATAAAGGAAAATAACATAGATTTACTAGTCACCCACGGCTCCGGATATACCGAGTTTCCTTTTAATTTGGTAACTGATTTGCCGATTATCCATTTTAATATTTTTGGCTCCCCGGCAGTGCAAAAGAATATTAAATATCATATTTGCGTTTCGCGTGCGGTGGCGGAAAGAATAAGCGGTATTGTTTCTCCCGAGCGAATTAAAATAATGTACGTTCCAACGGAATCTCCGCCCAAAGAGTCAATAGAGTGGGGTAAGGAACTAAGGCAAGCCTTGGGTTATACAGACAGCGATGTTGTTTTCGGGCGCATTGGCCGGGGAGTGGACGCGCTTTACGATCCTATAGCACTGGCTGCTTTTGAAAGAGTTGTAAAAAAATACCCCCATCTCCACTATTTAATAATGTCGCCTATGCCGGTTGTGGAAAAGATAGTGAAAGAAAAAAATATTCCCAATGTGCGGTTTTTGCCATCCAGCGGTTTGGAAAAAGACATTTGGGGTTTTCACCAGGCTGTGGATGTGCTGGCGCATTTCCGCAAGGACGGCGAAGCCTTCGGCTTAAATATTATTGAAAGTATGTATTGCAAAAAGCCGATTATTTCGCATAAGTCCCACTACTGGAACGCGCATTTGGAGTATTTAGAGCCGAGCTTTTCTTTTGTGGCGGATGTTGATAATATCGGTCAGTACGCGGATGCTATGGAATTTTTTGCCAAAGACCAAGGCAAAGAGAAAATTAAAGCCATGGGGCAAAAGGCTTACGAAAAAGTGGACCAGAATTTCCATATTCGCTACTTTATAAGCAACTTTGAAAATTGTATAGACAAATCCCTGAACAATTAACATGGGTTTGTTGCCGAATGGGCTTTTATGTTATTATTATCTAATAAGTTAATAATTAAGGGGTGAGCTATTTTTGGCCAAACCCCTAAGTCCTATATAGCATTATGAAAGTCACGAGAAATATCAAGCCGGAGTATACCGACGAGCGAGGGAGTATTGCGAGAATTTTGGATGTGAACGAGCCGCTGCATAGCATTTTATATATAACCTCCAAAGCGGGTTCGGTCCGTTCCAACCACTATCATAAACTGGATATGCACTATTGCTATATCATTTCCGGAAAAGCTGAGTGGTATGAAAGAACGCTTGAAGGTGGAGAGGTTGAGAAAGAAATTTTGAATGCCGGAGATATGGTCTGCACCCCGCCAAATATAGTTCATGCCGTGAAATTTTTGGAAGATACCGTGTTTTTGGCTTTTTCCACCCAGCCGCGCAACCAGGAGCATTATGAACAAGACACGGTGAGAGTGAAATTAATCGACTGATATGGCAGATTTAAAATTTGCCGTTGTCGGCGTAGGCCGTTTCGGCAAGCATTACGTCCGCCTACTTCAAGATTTTCCCGACGTTGCTTTAGTCGCTGCCGTTTCCCGCAGTACCGGGAATGCTGAACAAGTATTAACTGATCCGAATGTTGATTGCGTAATTATCGCGACACCCGCTTCCACGCATTTTGAATATATTAAAAAAGCCTTATCGGGTGGCAAGCATGTTTTGGTAGAAAAGCCAATGGTTTTGTCGGTCAGTGAGGCAGAAAAGGTTGGGGAGTTAGTTAAAACAAGCAGTAAAGTTTTTATGGTTGCGCACCAGTATCTTTATAATA
>Ga0209542_10013258_pt1 | contig 14253 bp, 12 predicted proteins | sample RifCSPhighO2_01_FD_184028 | JGI IMG/M metagenome (GOLD analysis project Ga0209542, IMG submission 184028) | Soil microbial communities from Rifle, Colorado - Rifle CSP2_plank highO2_0.1 (SPAdes) (version 2) | ecosystem: Environmental > Terrestrial > Deep subsurface > Rock core/Sediment ...
TTGCTGATTATGAGAGCATATATCTGGGCAAGAATATTTTTCGATTTCAGACTTTGGGGAAGAGAATTTAATAAAAATTGGGAAAGAGTGGAAAGCACCAAATAAAAACAAATAAAAAGGCATTTTTACATCAACTAGGGTAATGGATAACGAGCAAAAAAAAATTGAGAGCAGAAAACAAAGAGTTAAATTATGGCTGAAAAATCCATATAATCTTGGAATATTGTTAATTGTTCTGGCTTCTTTTATTCTTCGGATTTATCTAAACTCTAAGGCTGCTGGTAGCACATTGTGGTGGGATGAAGCAGAGTATATGAGCACTTCTAAACATTGGGCTTTTGGAGTTCCATACGATTTAAATTCCCAAAGACCCCCATTATTTCAACTTTTAGGAGCATTATTACTTAAACTAGGATTTTCAGAGTATGCTCTTCAGTTTTTACTTGTTTTAGTACCTTCTACCTTGTTAATATTATTTATCTATCTACTGGCAAAAGAGATGTTTAATGAGAAGATAGGAATCATATCATCAATAGGAACGGGATTAATTTGGTCTTATTTATTCTGGAGCACTAGATTCCAGCCCGACTTTCTCTCGCTTGATTTTCAGATTCTTGGATTGCTCTTTTTCTGGAAATTACTGAAAAACAATAATTATAGGTATGCTATTCTAACCGGACTCTTTTCCGCTCTCGGATTCTACTTCAAAATAACTGCTCTGCTTATCCCCCTTTTCATGGCAATTTATGCTTTTTATAAAGATGGATTCTCTCTTTTCAAGAACAAGTTTTATTGGACTGCTGCTTTATCTTTTGTAATTTCATTTATCCCTTTTATGATGTGGCAATACTATGCTTTCGGCAGTCCGCTGGCTTTTGCCCCCTCTTATGCTTCTTCAAACGCGAGAGAAGGAAGGGAACTTGGCTGGATGACTCTTAGTTACTATTATATCTTCCCTAAAATACTCTTTTTTGCTTTATTTGCTATTGGTGCATTATACTTCATATTTAAATTTGTATTGACTTTAGATATACAAATAAAGGAAAGAAAAAATAGATTAAATCCTGAACTGTTTGCTGCTATTATCTTAATAATTACTGCTGCTTATTTCATATTCTTTACCAAGGGAACAATAGAAGACAGATGGGTTTTCATAATCGCCCCATTCATCATGATTTTCAGTGCGCAAGGTACAGTTTTGATAGAGAAATTTTTGAAAAAGTTCAATAAGAATATTAGTATATTGATAATCATTATCTTTATAGGATTCTTAACTTATTATCAAGTTCAGCATGCTGGTGCGCTTATAGAAGCTAAAAAAACCACATATGAACCTGTGAAGGAGGCCTCTCTTTACATAAAGGAAAACTCTAATCCGGATGAAAGTGTTTTAAGTGTCTCATATACTCAGACCACGACATACTCTGAAAGAAGAGTCTACACTTACGCAAAGATGGATAAAGAAAACTTTACAAAACTCTTAGAGGAAAAAAAGCCATCTTATATTATGGTGTCTATACTTGAGCCACATCATCCTAATTGGATTATTAATCAGGGCTACTCCCAAGATGGAAAATGGATGTTGAACATGGAATACTTCAATTCGTCTATGGTCGCTTATAACAACCAAGTGTTATCGTATGATATTAAGGCATCAATCGATAAAGGACCATATAAATTTGACGTAGTTTATCCTACTAGCAATCAGTTTTCAGGGCTTTTTGTTTACAAGATAACTTATAAAAGTTGATTAGCAATATTTATAACAGATGAGAATTCTTAATTTATTATGTGCGGAATAGCTGGTTTTAACTGGTCTGACAGGAAACTTATAAAGAGAATGTCTAACGTGATGTCCTATAGGGGTCCAGATGATTCTGGAGAGTATATAGATAAGTACGTTTCTCTAGGACACAGAAGGCTAAGTATAATAGATTTATCAAAACTTGGACATCAACCCATGTTTAATAAGGATAAATCAATTGCGATAGTTTTCAATGGGGAAATTTGGAATTATCCTCAATTAAAGATTGAACTAGAATCTAAAGGATATAAATTCAAGAGTAATTCTGATACTGAAGTAATCATTCATGGATATACTGAATACGGAGAAAAAATCTGCTCTATATTAGATGGAATGTTCGCCTTTGCTATATGGGACTCAAAAAAGAGAAAATTGATATTAGCAAGAGATAAAATAGGTAAAAAACCATTATATTACTATTTTGACAATAAGAAATTAATTTTTGCTTCCGAAATAAAATCAATATTAGAGCACAATATAATGAGAGAAATTAACTTAGACTGCCTATCCGATTACCTGATTTTACGCTATTCTCCAGATGGGATTACAATGTTTAAAGAAATTCAGAAACTTCCGGCTGGAAGCTATGCAGTCTTTTCCTCTGGAAAGCTAGATATAAAGAAATATTATTATCTACCAAATTTTAAAGCACGACATACTGAAGATCAAAAAAAAGCGGATTGGATTATATCTGAATCAATAAGGAAAAGACTTATTTCTGACGTTCCTATTGGAGTATTCTTATCTGGTGGGCTGGATTCCAGCGCCATTGTAGCATATATGTCAAAGTTTACAAAAGATATCAGAACATTCTCAGTTGGTTTCTCAGGTAGTGTTGACGAAACAAAATATGCCAGAATAGTCGCTAATAAATTCAGGACAAAACACAAGGAAATTCATCTTGATTCAGATATCTTAAGGAATCTGCCGGAAGTGATATACCATTTTGATGAGCCTTTGGCCGATCCTGCAGCTCTGCCAACATTTCTTCTTTGCAGAGAAGTCTCCAAACATGTTAAAGTTGCTCTATCAGGTGAAGGGGGAGACGAAGTTTTTGGAGGCTATCAAACATTTAACTCTATCCCATATTTGAAAATACTGCACTCGATGCCTTTTTTCATTAGAAAATTGTTGTTTTATCCATTAAAACTTGCTTCATCATTTTCTAAATATCCAAAGAAACAGATTTTACTATTATTGTCTGAAATATCTGCGGATAATTCAGTAAAAAATAATTTTAAGAGGCTTTTTTATTTTCCATTCAACAAAGAAGATAAAAAACAATTGTTGAAAAATGCAAGAATAAATGATTCATTCGACTATTTTCTAAATGGCGGTAAAACTCTTGACGTTTCAGCACAAGAATACTATTTCAATGAGTGGCTTCCAAACGATCTTTTAATGAAAGCTGATAAAATGAGTATGGCAAGCAGTTTAGAAGTTAGAACTCCTTTCCTTGATAAAGAATTAATCTCTTATTTTGCAGGCCTATCCTATAAATCAAAGCATAATAGAAATTTTTTCAGAAAAATAGTTTCCAGATATCTTCCTTCTTCTATTATGAGAAAGAAAAAACAGGGATTTACCCTGCCATTGAGTGAATGGTTCTCTGACAAGAAGAATCTTTTTAGGTTAATCCCATTTATTGAAAGACTTAAAAAAAGAGGCATCTTTGATGCCGTCGAGATAGACAAGATTATTAATAATCCAGAAGTTTTTAGAAATGATCATAAACTATGGGTTCTTTTAAATTTTGAAATATGGTATGAGATATTTATAGATAAAAAAGATTACAGGAAAATAATACTATGAAGCGACTAAAAGTAAGTTTTATCCTTGGAATTTACAATGCTGAAAGAACATTGAATGCATGTTTGGAAAGCATTTTCATGCAGGATTATCCAAGATTAAAATATGAGGTTATTATTGTTGATGGTGGATCTACAGACCGTACATTAAGAATAGTAAAAGATTTCATGAAAAAATATCCTAATATTAAATTGTTTCATAATCAGAAAAAACTTTCAGAGGGCAGAGGGATGAGCAAAGATATCGGTGTAAATAAATCAAAAGGAGAAATTGTTATATTTCTTGATCACGATAATATAATCCTGCATAAAGATTGGCTGAAAAATATCCTTTATCCCTTTAATGATTCTGAAATTATGGTATCTCAATCACAGCTTGAGTTCAAAGATACTGACAGCAACTTTATAAAATATATAAATGCACTCGGAGTTGAAGACCCATTTGCTGCTCCTGTCTCATTGTTATCCCAGATTATTTTCCATCCTGAAAGATTTAAAATTATCGATGGAAAATATTACTTGTATAAGGTAAATGAAAAAAACCTACTTTTTGGCGGTGCGAATGGGTGTGCTTTTAGGAAAAAAGTTTTCTCTAAGATAAACGGTTATACTCGTGACGTCGATGTATTTGCTTCTATGGCAGAATATGAAATGTTGGTAGCAGTACCAATTTACAGCAGAATTCATCATGAGACATCGAACGATATGCTCACTTTCCTAAAAAAGAAAGGTGTCTATTTCTTTAGATTTATTAATGCTGAGTATAAAGAAAAGAAATTTAGATGGATTCCTAAGGATTTTAGAGGTAAAATTAAATTTGCTCTGGCCATCTTCTATAATCTTACACTTTTGGGGCCTAGTATCTTAGCATTAAGGCAAATTATTAAAACAAAAAGATTTTTCTGGATTATTCATCCATTTTTCCTATTTTTTATCACATTGGAATATGGTCTTATTACGTTATTCAGATTTAGAAACTTTATAAAGATTTCAGATAACTAATTTTTAACTGCCTTAATCAGTATATCCATTCCAGATTTATTAAGTTGATTATAAGTCTTATTTGCCTTTCTTTTAAATATTCCGAAGGGAAAATTAATTCTGAGTAGATATTTTATTAATAAATGCAGGTAAAGATTTGATAATAAAGTCCATGTTTCAACAAGATTAAAATGAATTATACTAAACCCGTTTTCTGCAAGCCTGTCTTTTATCAAATCATTTGAATAATGCCTTTCATGTTCAAAATATTTAACAGGGTTAAAATAATGCAGAAATGCGTCATTTGGAACTCCGACGATTAGAACACCATCTGGCTTTAAAAGCTGACGTATCTTTTTTATCATCTTTACATCGTCCTTTAAGTGCTCTAAAACTTCAATTATTATAATTTTATCAAAATATCCTTTCTTAAGTTCGTTTGTCTTTGTGACATCGCCAATAATTAATTTTGTTTTCTTTAAGTGTATTTTTGCTTTTTCCATTTTTTTCTTTACCTTATTCTCAATTTTAATTTCAACTTCTGGAATATTTGATACCCCAATATTTAGAACTTTGTCATTTTTTTCTGGATTTATTAAATTGATTATATAATCTATTCTATTGTGGGCGAATGGTCCTGATGGATAATGGCTATTATTCAAATTGTCAAATAATTTTCTAAAATAGCCCTGCAATAATATTAAATTATCTTCTTTTATTACTGCTTTCTTTTTATATTTATTCAAAAGATCAGGAGTAAGGTCATTAACATTAATTATGCATTTTATGCCTGTTTTTTGGGAGAAAAATTCTCCAAATTCAACCTGATGATCGTTTATATGCTCTTTAAATCTAGCCTGTCTTGGCACAGTTATAACTGGTTTATTGTATTTAATCACGAACTCTAAGAGAGAAGTTGCTGATTGCACAATGACAAGCCGGGCTTTTTTATAATATTCATCCATATTTTCAGTGAATTCAAATGATTCACAATTCTTTGGATAATATTTAGTAAATCCCCTTTGGATAACTATCTTGTCTTTTACTGCAGGTGCAATTTCATCAATTTTCTTTAATAATCTATCAAATTGATCTGGGTGTGTTCCCACAGCTACGAAAATCATATTATCCCCCCGTAATATTTAGCTTTTTTTCCATATTTCTTAATCATTCCGGGATGCTGAACAAGAAAAATATCTGCTAATGGGTAACATGCCCGGGCTGACCAGTTAGGAGTTTTTACTCTAATAACTGTATCGATAAATAAACTCTTTATTCCGAGCAATTTTGCTCCAATGACTGCAGGGATGGAAATCTGAGCCCCATTTGTAATAATAAGATCTATTTTTTCTTTTCTAAAAATCTTCATTAATCTTTGAAGTGTTATAAAATAGTTTATCGGATTTAGCTTTAACAAAATATCTTTCTCAAATAAATAAACAGGGTATTTTCCGTTGAAGGCATTCTTTTTAACAATATTTTTAACACCTGGCCTTTCAGTTATCATTATGGCATTATTATTTCTTATCACTTCATTAGTGAATATCAGCTTAATCTGCCCAGAATGACCTCCCTGTGAGGTAATAAATGCTATGTTCATTTTAGAGACCTCCAAATCAATAGTACTGGGTGCTTAAGAGGCCTTAATAATCTCCGAAAGGGAGACTTTATCACTCTTAATTGAATAATAGATAGGAACATGAGAATAGATGTTTTAATTATTTTTAATTTGCTTCCTGGGACTTCTTTCCAAATAGTGGGTATCTCTTTTATATTTAGTCCGTTTGACTGCATCTCGTAAAGCATCTCTATGTCGAATGCCCATTGAGTCATTCCTACTTTCTTTGTTGCCAATTCTGCTGCCCTTCTATCAAATAATTTTGCTCCGCATTGGGTGTCTTGGAAAGGCATAAAAAATAGTGCTCTGACAATTGCGTGAAAAGTTTTTCCAACTATACTTCTCCTGAAATTCATAGGAGGATACAACTTAGCACCCTTAACATACCTGCTAGCAATAATGCCATTGTTACCATGAATATTCTTTATTAGGCCATAATATGATTCTGGAGGCGTTGCACCATCAGCATCCACAAAGCCGATGAAATCGAACTTTCCGTTTAGAGAATCTTTAAACCCTTCTATAACTGCATATCCTTTACCTCCCTTTTCAAGGTCTAGATAACGTATTCGTTTATTCTTCTTAACCCATGTTTGAACTACTTTCTTTGTATTGTCTCGAGTATTATTTATCACAACCAGTATTTTGTAATCTAATTTTTCTTTTTTCCTTATTTTTTCAAAATATTTGCTATACGACTCCAGAGTACTCCCTATTCTTTTCTCTTCATTATAAGCAGGCATGACTATAGAAATTCTCATTTTCTTATGTTATACACTAAAAGAGAGCCTATTAAAAAGATTACTGCACTCCAAACGAGTCTATTGACAAATACTATCATTTCTCCTGCTGAAGTGTAAAGTAGTCCTGCCTCTATAGCAATCAGAATAAAAAAGAAAACTGCTTTAAATGCTAAAGGCTGCAGGTCGTCTCTAATCTCCTTTTTGCTTTCCTTGGTTTTTGCTATCTTGTAAAATAAGATGATGTTTGAATAAGCAATCAAGGCCATTGCCAGCCCTATTTTGAATAATATGCTTGATGATTGAATTATGTAAGCTCCTGAAAATATTCTCACAAGCATATCTGGAAATTCATAAAAGATGATAAGGCATATTAAAACCAGAAATGTTAGCATTGACAATGAGTTATAAAATATCTGCTTTGAATTATTCTTTTTACTGCCTCCGGATATAATTGGCAGCATTGCCTTGCTTATTGGCTGGGTGCCCCAAAATAAAATCTTTCCTAAAACAGATGCAATCGCATAATATCCTGCCAAATCTGGAGAGAACACTATCTTTGCAATTACTATATCTATAGTATAAAACAATGTAACGGCAAAAGTGAAGATAAATATTAGTATTGACTGCTGATAGATGGTCGGAAGATGGATTGGTTTTTCTTTTGCGTTCGTAATTCTTCTTATCTGATAAACTGATACAAATAAAGCAATAAGCGCGGACAGAATTACAGCAGTAATTGCCCCAAAGACACTAAACCCAATTAAAACAAGGATTACTGCAAAAATTACCTTAAGCCCTGATTCAACAATAAGATTTAGACCTAAGGATTTGAATCTTTTTTTACCCTGCATAATTCCCCTGCTGATTGGTGTAAGCATTGAACTAAAAATTATTATTCCAGTAAATACAATCAGTAAATATTGTATATTCCAGACTTTGGCTAGTATTATTGCGATAATCAGAAACATAACAAACAAGATACCTGCTATTTTAATAGATTTTTTGAATGTTTTTCTAAATAAATTTTTTAACTTTCCCGGATTGTTTTCCTTTGATGAATATTTAGTCAAAATAGTCTGAATTGAGTCTGAGAATAAAGCAGTTATATTTACTATAGAAAATAGAGCAGCCAGTGCCCCATATTCAGCAGGCGTCAAAAATCTGGCCATGGCAAATTGATATATGAAATTGAGAATACTAAAAATATTGAAAGCGATTAAAAGCACAAAGCTACCGCTGAGAACTTCTTTGTTGATTTTTATCATCCAAATATGCCCTCTCTAAATATCAAGAAGGCGATAATTATTACTAATGCCTGGAAAGCCCATATAAAATAAACTACATTTTTCTCATTTGATTTTATTCCAATCTTATTGAGCAAATAAATTGAAACGTGTGTAAGACCATACAATTTGCTGTGCTGCAAACTTAAACTTCCATCTGCGTTTGGCTTTCCGAATGAATATTTTAAGAGTTTTCCCCGTGATTTCAAGATAACCTCAATAATGTATGGAATAAAAAAGAAAACGGTTATCTTTTCGAAATTTCCGAGTATAGCCATTACTCCTATTATAGAACCTATACCATAGGTCATAACATCTCCAGGGAATATTTTGGCTGGAAATTTATTGTATACAAGAAATCCAATTAAGGAAGCACACATACATAATCCTATCACTGTCAGCCAAGAATTTCCTGTAAAAAATGAAACTATGCTGAGACCTGCAATAGTTATTATTCCTAATCCGGCTTCCAGTCCGTTAAATCCGGCAAGAAAATTAAAGGTTGTTGTTGCCCCCACTATTCCTATAGGTATTAAAATCAGAGCGTAGATTATTCCAATGTTTAATTCTACTCCAAACAAAGATATTTGCTGTACACCCGCATTTATCACCATTAATGGAATGGCAGAGATTGCAACCAGCAATATTCTTGATCTTCTTGATAATCCTCCTTTTTGCCAACCCAATAAATCATCTACAAACCCTATCCCAGATGCCATTAAAACAACTAACAGCAAAGATAGTATTTGTATCAGGTGTTCTGAATTATTTATTATGAAAATTCTGTACCCAACAAAAATCAAGACACCTATCAAAAATCCAACTAAAACCATTATCCCGCCTGATCCTGCAACTCTTTTATCGGAATATTTGTTCATATCCTTCCATACTAGGCCTATATCCTTAGCTTTTCTTATCCAAAAAGGAGTTATAAAAAAAGTTATAAGAAAACTTACAACTATCGGGATTATTAGTCTAAAGTCAATTATCATTTTGCATAAAGTAATGCTTTATTTGGAGTGGTTACTAAATAACTTTGATTTAAGGATATATTACTTGGATAGTGGATTTCCCAGATTCTGATTGGTCCTCTTAGGCCCTGGTAATCTACAATGTCATCACTTTCACTAATTGCATTCTGGTCTTTTAGATTTCTGACAACAAAATCATCCTCACTGTGAACTAATTTGAAGTAAGGGTCATCATCTTTGTACAAATAAAGGCGCGCTACTTGAGATTTCACAGTTCTCTTACTCAAATAAAGAAGAGCATAATCTTTTTCTACGGTGATGCCACTACCTGCAGGAATTACAGCTGGGAACAAATAAACTCCAGATTCTATTCCTGAACCAAAGTCAGTGAAATTATCAGAAGAATATGAATATCTTATAGGTATTCTATATTGCTGATTCTGGTAAACATATATGCCAATGGGATTGGTTATTATTTTTCCAGATTTGTTTCTCTCTATTAAAATTGCTCCTAATAGTGCCTTTCCTCCCGGAAGAAATATTTTAGTGCCGTTAATTTCATAAGTAGTATCTTCATCAAGAGGTATCGCGCCGCTGTTTGGCAGCTGGTATAGATAGATTGTTGAATTTTTATTCTCTTGAATCTGTTGTTTATTCATGTATAGTGTTGTGATAAAGCTAGCCCTATCATAATTTTCATCGCTTCCAATGCTCGAAAACGCCGAATACTTTCCAATATCTGTAGAATCTATTAAGAAATGAGTAGTATTATGGGCATATAGAAATTGCAAAGACTCTGCACTGCTTGGCGCGGTCAAGCCATATCTTCCCATAAAATGATCCCAGTAAACTATAGCATTTCCTCCATCAAGCACTGTTGCCCTTTCTCCCATAGTCTGGACCCAATAACCATAATCCCACCAGTGTCCAAAAACTGCATTTGTAGGGGTATTTTCTCTTACCCAAGACATTGCTAATTGCCATTGCTGGGTATAAACATTTGGAACATAGTTATAGGATGTGGCTTTTGATTCTCTATAAAATGTATAACCGGCATAAATTGTGGATAATGCCAATAAAGCAATTATTAGGAATGCAAATATTTTTGTATCTTTATCTCTAACTTTGTAAAGTCTTGATGTTGAATCAACAACAAAATAGGCCACCATCATAGAAGTTGGCGGAACTAACAGCATTATCGTTCTTACCGCTCCTCTTGCCGATATTATGCTGAAGAAGAAAAGGGAGAAGAATAATATAAAACCAAAATCTATTGATTTGAATATATCTAGATTATTTGTTTTGAAATGTCTGTAATAATAATAACCGAAAGCCCCCACTAAACAGAGAACTCCTATAATATAAAATCCTAAACTTGCAAAGTTGGTCCCATTAAATGTGCTGTTCGGGCTATATCTGCTGAATATTATGGCAATAAGGAATATTACATAGGATATGGTAGTAACTATTCTTTCTTTCTTTGGAAGAACATTCATTAAACGACTATAAAGATAAACTGAGCCAATAAAGAATAACCAAAAGAATAACGGTAATTTACCGCCAAGTATCGGTCCAAAGCTATTTGCCCATTCGCTGAAGTAAGGCTGCCTGTTTTCTGCTACAGTTACTCCAAGCCTGTCTGTAATAGGGGCAATCAAAGGCTTTGTTATATCGGAAAACTTGTCATTGATTAGAGAAAATGGCAATACTCCCACTATCATAGCTAAAATAACAACAATCAAACCAACAACACCAATAATAATAATTGAATTTATCTGTCTTGGTAACTTACTTAGAATAGGTTTATCAAAATATCTTTTTATAGAAGTTTCAAAAATGAGCATATCTATAGAAGCGATTACTATTGTAACAAATGGGATTAGAATTGCGGTTGAATTAAATAATCCGAGTATGTAATACCTAGTTGATAAAAGGTTCATTATAACCATAGAAGAAATAATCCAAACTATTGAGGCAATTAATCGGTTTTTATTGAACTGTCCTAGTATAAATGCCATAAACAATGCTAGGCCTAAAGTCACAAATACAAATATGAATCCTCCCCAAACTCCAGCCATCATTGCAGTCATTAGACCTGCAAGGAGCGCAAATGAAATCTGAGAAATTCTTGATTTTCCTCTCCAGGCACAGATAAAGAAGTAAAACGTCAAGAAAAAGAAAAGAAAAGCAGCAGATTCTTTTTCAGGGATACCTGCAATAGTTCTTGGTAATAGTGAAGGGATAACGATAAGGAAGAAAGATGCAATTATAGATATTACATTTGCTTTAACTTCACCTAATTGTTCGATGAAAATTTTTCTTGAAAGAAGAAAGAAGGCTATTACGGTAAGAGCAAACATAAATACTGGGAATATTACTGCTGATTGCTCTACTGATGAAGATAACCCTATTGCTGCTGCAAATTTATGAAACCATGCAATCATATAAACTAAAGGCGTTAATTCAGCCCTTACATTAAATCCTAATGGGACATATCTTAAAGTATCATTAGCCATTAAGCTTCCATGAAGGATTATATCCTTCGCCCAACGTAAAAATAAGAAGGGGTCAAGATCTGGACCAAGGGTCCAATTATTTGTCGTTATATCCCAAAGACCAGGATGTCCGGTTTCAGGACGTATCTTCATAGGCAAAGTACGAAGCCAGACTGCGAACCATACCAATATTGCCAGAACAATATATGCAATCCAATTATACTTAACTTTGAAAAAAGATACAATTTTCTCTTTCCTTTCTTCCAAAATCTTTTCTTCTTTTTTGTCTTCTTCCATTTTTATTTTACGATGAACGACAATAAAGATATAAAATCAGGCTATATAAAGGTTATTTTGATATCTTCCATATCAAATCAAACCATTTTTTGAATGACTTTGCAATATCAGTATTGTCAATCATAAATCCGGATGGATGCTTTTCCTTCCAGAGGACTATTGCTACTTTATCTCCGAAGATGTTCACAACGCCGTCTGAATAAAGTTTCTAAAATATCGCGGGAGTAATGAAAACTTCAATCAATGCTGCTATAAACAGCACAACAATTGAAATAATTATCAAGTTTAAGGAATCCTGCAGAACTTCCCAGAACTTTTCTGTCCCGAATTCATGTTTTATTACAGCAACAGAAATCATTCCTCCAGCCATGGCTACTATGAAATATGATCCTATTTCTGGGATGCCGTGAATCATGTATCTCGCAAGACCGAGAGGGAGTTGGGCAATCGATGATTTTGTAAATATTCCTACAGCAGCCGCAATTACTGAAGCGTTCCAAGCTAGAACAAATATAACTCCTGCCCCGAATATTAGAGAAAAGACAAGAGTGAATATAAGAACATAAATATTGTTAGTAAAAATTAAAAACAAATGGTCTTTGGAAGTTGTGAATCCTGTTGAAAGAGATGACTTCTTCACCCCATATTGCTGGGCGCATTCCTGAAAGTTTGACGGTTTATTAATGAGACAATATGTTTCTATCTGTGGTTTGAAGCTTTCTATCGGTGAAAAGATGATGTACCACAATGAAAATCCAATTACAAAACCAAGAAAAAGCCAAAGGAAGACATATAATGCTCGTCTATGCTCTTTTAATAATGCAAAGGTGCCAGTTTTGGTGTTAATCTTGTTTTCTTCTAACTTTAAAGTATAATAAACGAAAGGTATCGAGAACATTACTGTGAAAGTTACTACCAAGATACCTGAATACTGAGAAAGTACTGCATCTTTAGCGAAAATCCAGTTTACTAATAATAATGAAAGCGAAGAATAAAAAAATCCTACAAATAACATCTCCCAAGACCTTCGTTCGGCCTTTTTTGGATTGATAAGCATTTCTAACATTTCTTTTTACCTCTTTTTTACAGTAGTCTTACAGTAATTTTAGAATAATAGCACTTAAATAGTTTTCTTAAGATATGAATAAATATTTAAACTTACCTTTCTAATAGTAATTATGGTTTTAGGTGATGAGGTACCTTGGCTTCGATCTTTGTATGGACCTTTCACTAATTGTATTCATTTAACTATGGAGGAATTCTCTGAACATTACTTTGGCGTATCACATAATGGTAATTCAAGCTTAACGAGTAAGCCATTTTCCGAAGATAAAGAGTATTTTTTAGCAAGAAATCAAGTTGAGAATTGTCTGGGTGATTGTTATCCTTTTGAAGAAGCATTATATGATTGGATAAATACTAAGGTAATTGTGAGCGACTATGGTGTCAAAGCCGCATAGTTTTTATATACATAAAAACTATCCATTGTATGGTTAATCTCAAGAAAATCACAAAAAAGGGAAGGGCATTATTTCTCGCTTATGATCAAGGTCTTGAACATGGCCCTATTGAATTCAATGATAAGAATGTTGATCCCAAGCAAATAATTGAAATTGCTAAAAAGGGAAAGTTTACTGCAGTGATTTTTCAAAAAGGTATTGTCGAAAAATATTCTGCCGAGATTAAAAAAAGCAAAGTCCCATTAATAATAAAGTTAAATGGGAAAACATCTTTGTTCAAGGGAGAGCCTATGTCAGAACAGCTTTGCACCGTCGAAGAAGCTCTAAAACTAGGAGCAGCCGCAGTGGGATATACAATTTATGTTGGCAGCGCCCATGAGAATGATATGCTGAGAGAATTTGAAGATATTGAGAGGGAAGCCCATGCAAAAGGCATTCCAGTTATTGCCTGGATTTATCCAAGAGGAAAAGGAATTGAAAGTAAATCAAGCTCTGAGTTAATGGCTTATGCTGCCCGTGTCGGCTTGGAGATTGGAGCAGACATTGTTAAATTAAAATATAATGGAAACTTAAAAGATTTGAAATGGGCAGTTAAGTCGGCTGGAAAATGCAAGATAGTTTTGTCCGGTGGAGAAAAGACAGGTGATTCTGAAGTTTTACAAGAAGCAAGGGATGCTGTTGCTTCTGGAGCAATGGGCCTTGCAATAGGAAGAAATGTGTGGCAAAATGAAAATCCTCTTAAGATTACTGAAAAGTTAAGAGAGATTATATTTAAATGATTATGAATTTAACT
>Ga0209542_10013262_pt1 | contig 14248 bp, 18 predicted proteins | sample RifCSPhighO2_01_FD_184028 | JGI IMG/M metagenome (GOLD analysis project Ga0209542, IMG submission 184028) | Soil microbial communities from Rifle, Colorado - Rifle CSP2_plank highO2_0.1 (SPAdes) (version 2) | ecosystem: Environmental > Terrestrial > Deep subsurface > Rock core/Sediment ...
TACCTTATGTTTTCTTTCAACAGCTTCTATGTAACAAACATCAAAAATCTCAGCATCTAAATTTTCCCTAATCTTTTGCTTAGAATAGCCCCTTTTAACTAATCTTTTTTTTAATTCTTTCAAATCACATTTACAAACAATACAAAGGTTAACGTATTTTTTAGGCAAATAATGAGCAAGATGTGAATCAATAACTAAATTATTTTTACTCTTTTTAATCAAAGCAATCAATAATTTATTCATTTTTTTAACATCAACATTATAAGTTTTAGCTTTAAAATCATAATTAATTAGTAAATTATTCTTTTTTAATAATTTTTTAACATTAATATATTGATAATTAAAATGTTTAGCTATTTTTTTGGCTAAGTAGGTTTTACCTGTTCCTGGTATTCCTGTAATAGCGATAACTTTAATCATTTATAACCGTTCCAACAAATGGTTTACCTTTTAAACAAGCATTTAAATTCTTTAAATTACTGTTTAGAATTATTGTTTTTATCCTTTTTTTACAAACTAAATTAGCAGCATATTGATCTAAAACAAAATGTTGCCCAGGGGTATACTTTAATTTTTTAACTGTTTTAAAAAAGTCCTTAAAACTAATCATAGAAATAAATTTAGCATTCTTATACTTTTTAGGATCCTTATCATATAAACCTCTAACATTTGTCATATTAATAAAAAAATCAGCTTTTAAATAATCAACGATTTGAGCAGCATCACCATCACTTGTCATTTCTGGTTGAAATCCTAAAGCACCTACACAAACAACCTTATTTTTAACTAAATTTTTTTTAACTTCTTCTAAACTATTTGGAACTAAACTAAAACTATTAAAATAAGAAGCAACTAAAGCTGAATTTAATTTCGTACTTTCAATTCCAACCAAACTTTCAAAATCATATTTACTTTTTTTAACATCTTTAATATATTTTCTAGCTGTTTTTCCTCCTCCACAAACAATAACTACTTGATTATTTTTTTTAACAAAGTGCTTAATAAATTTAGAAAATTTTCTTAAATAGATAACATCTATTTTATCAGGAATTATCAATGATCCTCCTAAAGAGATAACTACTTTCATAATATTTATAAAAAAATTATAGATTTTAAAGTTATTGTTCTTTTATATATTATCTAGGTTTTAACAAGCTTGATTATCTATCTCCCATAAACCAATACAATTTCCACTTGGATCAATGCAAATAACAAAATAACCCATAGTAGGTACTGCAGTCTTCTCCATAACAACTTTTCCACCTAAATTTTCACATTTCTTAGAATATTCATCAACGTTAGATACTAAAATATAATTTATTGGAACATGCTCGGGCATCATTTTCTTCATTAAACCCCCTTTTAAATCATCACCAGTATCTATAGAAAAATACTCTTTTTCACCCATAGGCATCCTTTCAATTTTCCAACCAAAAAGCTCTTCATAAAAAGTCTTGGCCTTTTCAATATTATTTACTGGTATCTCAAAATGACAAATTTTACATCCCATTTAATACACCTCCATGGCTTAAAATACCGAGCAGTATATAAAATTTATTTCAAAACAAACAACTGATCATCACCATCTACATCGAAAATACCCAACCTAACACCTGCATCTAACCAGCCATGAGCATAATTTAATGCAGCAAAAGCAGTGTCTTTGTCTCCTTTTTCATAAAAATGTTTAGCATCATCAAAATATCTTTGAGCCATATCTAAAAAATCCTCGGCTATTTTTTTAGAATTTATTTCAAAATTTTCATCAATTATTTTTATTTTTTTTAATGCTTTAGAGGTTATATTAAAATACTTCTGTAATTTATCTTCTTTAATCATTATATTTTAGTATAATAATAAACTTTATAAATTTTTATATGATGAATAAATTATGAAAAGTTTAATATTAATAATAATAATCTTATTAGCAACAACTGTAACTGCTTCTTTACAAGAAACAATAGAAAAAGGAATAATAGAAAATCAGATTCAAGTACCAGAATATACAAAAAGAATATTACCTATAACTGGAAGAATAGTCACAACAGACACAGAAGAAAGAATTTACGTACAATTAGACATAGATGGTTTAACAATTATAGAACCAATAGAAAATTATGATTTAGAACTAAAGACAACCTTATCTCTAATAGAAGAAATTCTTCCTATAAAAAATCAAGAAGAAATAAAACTAAAGATACAACAAAATAAAGATAATATTGTTTTAGAACCAAAAACATGGAAAGGAGAGATATTTACTAGTGCAGCAGAAAAAATAACTGGGATTGAACTATCAAAAGATAGAACAATAACAGGAAAGATTATTCAAAGAGCAGTAGCCTTAGGTAATATAATCACTTCTTGGTTTGGTTATCAATACTTTTAAATTATTTTTTTTATATTATTCACTGTCTTAACTAATTCTTCCATATCTTCTAGGTTATTATATAAATACATAGAAGCCCTAACACTTCCTTTAATATTATGTTGATTAAACCAACTATGAACACAGTGCGCTCCAGACCTAACACAAATATTATTTATACTGTCTAACATAATAGCCACCTCATGACTATCCATCCCTTTTAAATTAAAATTAAAAATTCCAGAATTTAATTCAAAATTATCAACTCCAACTCGCTCAATATCTAAATTATCATATAAGTATTTGACTAGGTTTCTTTCATGAACTTTTAAATCGTTAATATATTTGCCTAAATATTTTATAGCTTCAGAAAAGCCAATTATCCCTGCATAATCCTGTAATCCAGCTTCAAATTTTTTAGGTAATCCTTCTAGCTTATAAGAGTTATAGGTTGAATCGTAAACAGTTCCACCTCCCAAAATTAAAGGTTTCAAATTTTGTAACAAATCTTTTTTACCATAAAGAATACCTACACCAGTTGGACCTAACATTTTGTGTCCAGAAAAAGCTAAAAAATCCACCCCTAATTTTTTTACATCTACTTCCTTATGTGGTACCTCTTGTGCTGCATCCAATAAAACCAAAGAATTATTTTCGTGTGCAATTTTGATAATTTCTCTTACAGGCAAAGTATAACCATCTAAATTACTCGTCCAAACAAAACTAACTAACTTAATTCCTTTAATTTTCTTCTGATAATCTTCAAAATCAAAAGTAAAATCTTTTTTACTGTTCACTATAATTTTATTTTTCCAAGGAATTAAATTACTATTATGTTCTCTATCAGTTATTAAAACATTATCAAAATTTTTGGCTATTAAATTAATCCCTTCGGTAGTATTTCTATTAAAAATAATTTCTTCTTCGTATCTCGCGTTAATAAATTTTTTGACTAATCTTCTGGTTTCTTCAACACTATCCACTACTTCTTTAGCTAATTTGTATGAACTCCTCCCACCACAAGTAGGATAATTATTATAATATTCATTAATTTTATCAACAACCTGCCTTGGTTTTAAAGACATACAAGCTGAATCTAAATAAATAATAGATTTTTCACTAATTTTTTTATTAAAAATACTAAAATCTTCTCTGATTTTACTAATATTCATATAAGTTCAAAAGTACAAAAATATAAAAAGTTATTCTAAATAGTTTCAACACTTAATCTTTCTAGAATTTTGTTTATAAAACTCAGTTCTTGGTTTTGTTGCTGGGCAATTAAATCTATTATCCAAACTTATTACTAATTGTAGCCGTCTTGCATCCCAATAATCTAAATCATGCCCCCTGTATTGTAAATAATCTAACAATTTATGAGCATAATATCTTCTTGGGCTAACACATCTTAAAAATTCATAAACATCTAAAAAAAGTTCTTGGCTAAAACCATGAATCGGTATTCCTAAATCCTTGCTATCCATAGGATAAAATTATAAAAAGAAATCAATTTAAATCTTCCGATCTAACTCATAATTAACAATTGTAACACAATGAGATGCAAAATATATTTTATTACCTAAACTTATTCTTTTGGCACTCAATCTATCCAAAAGACCTTCAGTTTTTCTAGGCATTCCAATATAATCACCAAAAACAAAGACAACATCTTTGGGAAAATTAACTTTTCGAATATCTATACCTTCATTATGTAAATAATAAATATTTTTTCTCTCTTTAATTAAAGCTTCAAAACTTTTCTTAGCAATTTTTACACCTTCCTGAACATTTTTTTCTTCAGATAATTTTAAACCCTTTCCAACATTCAATGCATTTTTAAGAATTATAGCAATACTCTTTTCATCTAAACCTAACTTTTTTATTGTTTCTCCAAAAAAACTGACAGTTCTTGGAGGATCACCACTTCCTTCTAAAACAATATGTATTATAACATCCCTACGAACATTATTAGAAACAAACAAAGCATTAGAAATACATCTACAAACTAAATCCATTCTGCCTTCAATTAAATTATTTAAATTTATATCTAAAGTTTTTCCTTTTAACGATCTTAAAATAAATTCTCTCATTCTTTTCCTCTATGCCAACTTAAATGTCCTTGTAATTTAGTATTCACATTTAAAATTTTATTATTTAAATTAATTAAATATCCTCCTATTCCAAAACAAATAGTTAAATTAAACACAACTAAGGCAAGAATAACATCCTCAATCCTCCAACTTCCACCAAAAATAATCTTAAAAATCTGAATAATAAGTATAATTGCAAATACTAATACCACTATCAAACTAAAAATAAAAATTACTGATCCAAAATCCTTCTTCACCATAACCACCCGATTCGTTTGAATAATAACACAAAAGATAAGATAAGAACTATAAACAAAACAAACATCATCAAATTGAAATATAAATTAATTCTTTTCATAAAAAAAATAAGAAACAACACTAAATAAAGATATCTTATAAATACTTACATCCTAATTAAATATAGCATAAATCTCAAAATAACTCTATAAATTAGATTAATAATAAAAATAATTAATGCAATATTCTTCTCTTTTAATTTTACTCATAATATTTAAAACCAGCTTCAGTAAATTTATGATTTCTAAAATTATCAAAATCTTCTTTAATATAATTTAAAATTTTAATAAAAACAGTTGGTTCTTTAAATTTCTCACTAATCAAAGCAGCAGCTAATCTCCTATATTCTAAGGATGCACTGTTATATTTATTATACAAAACAACTGGTTTCATATTAGATAAAGCTTCTTGCACTTTCAAACTATCTTTAATAATCCCAACAACAGGTACACCAGTATAATCTTCTATGTCTTTAACACTTATCTCATAATTCTTACCTCTTTGTTTGTTTAATATTAAACCTGTAATTAAAATATGTTTTTTCTTAGCCATCTGAACTGCACGAACTGTCATTAATAGAGTAGGATAATCTGCACTAGTCACAACAAACAACTGATCACTGGCTAACATTACTGCTTGTAATTCATTAGAAACAGTAGGTGAAGAATCTAATAATATAACATCATAATTATTCCTTAATTTAGAAATTATCTGTTTTAGTTTAAAAGGATTTGTTTCTTTTAAAACTAAAGAGGAAGGTAATACAGAAAAACCATAACTATGCTCATAAATTGCTTCGTCAACTAAAGCATTTTCACTTAAAACATGATGTAAAGTAACATCTGGATTAACAATTCCTAAGTGTAGACCTAAATTTGATCCAGATAAATTGCCATCAATTAATAAAACCCTTTTGCCAAAATCATTTGCCAAAGAAGCACCTAAATTAACAACAGATGTAGTCTTACCAACACCACCTTTTATTGATATAATTCCAACAACCTTACACTTTTTCATAACATACCTCATTAATTAAATCTTTTTTTTGATTTATAAAGTTATCTTTAACTATTTTTCTTAACTCTCTTTCTTCAATATCTTTGGCTAATTCCTTACCCTTGCTAGTTAATTCAAAAATTCTAACATATTCTGAGCTAAAAACTTCTTCTACCAAACCCTTTCCAACAAAATAAGTTAAATGTTTTTCAACAGTTTTCCAATTAACACCAGAATCATTTGCAATTTGATTGATAGTTTTTCTTTTATGGCTCAAAACAAATAATAATCTCTCTCTAATCTCAATAAATGTTCTTTTTTTATCCTCTAGTGGTGTACTTAAAATCTTTCGCAAAGATTTAACATTTTGTATCACACACATCAAACCATAAAAAGAATCATTAAAATATAAAGGCATAGTATTAACTAACAAAGACCGATTACTAATAAAAAAATATATATTCTTTGTCACATTTTCATCTAAATGGATATTTTCCATAATATTACTAGGTAATCTAAAAGACTCTCCAACTGAATTTAAAGCTCCTTTATTAATAAAAATAATCTTCCCATTTCTATCTAGAACAAGAACCCCTTGGAACATATTACAAAACAATGCATCTAAAACCTCTTTGGAAACAAACATCTAAAAAAGGAAAGAATTAAAATTATTTAAACATTCGTAACTACTTTAAATCAATAACACTTTAAACAAACCAATTAATCGCTCTAAATCCCTAAAACAAATAATATTATTAGACTCTAAAAACAATCTCGCCTTATTAACACCTTCTCCACCCATGAAACAACAAACAATTTGTTTTTTACTACACTTATAATAACTAACAATAACTTTGGCAACCTTATACTCATTAATCATATCTTGGGGGGTTAACAAAACAATTAAAATATCAAAAAAATTACCAGTTAATCTATCTAATACCGCTTGATAACGATCATCTTGAGCATCACCTAAAATATCAATTGGATTACTTTTACTCCAAGCACTTGGTAAATTAAACCTCAAATTTGGTAAATTAACTACAATATAACCTAAATCTTCTAGATTATCTGAAACTAAAACACCTGGTCCTCCAGCATTTGTTAAGATAACTACCCTCTTACCCTTAAACTTTCCTTGAAATGATAAAAATTTAGCACTATCTATTGATTCTAATATACCCTCAGCAAAATATCCACCAAATTGTTTAATTGCGGTTTTATAAACATTATAACTTCCAGCTAAACTCCCTGTATGAGATAATATAGCTCTTGCCCCTTTTTCAGTTTTTCCTCCTTTTAATATAACAATTTCTTTTTTGTTCTTTTTTAGTAAATTTATAAAACGCCTTCCATCCTTAAGAGCCTCAATGTACAATAAAACAACATTAATAGAATCATCAGCTAAAAAATACTCTAAAACATCATTAAAATCTATATCATGCATATCACCTAATGAAATAAACTTAGAAAAACCAATATTATCTCTAACAGAATAAGCAGCAATACTACTCCATAAGGCACCACTCTGAGAAATAAAACCAATTTTACCAACAATAGGAAAATCCTTAGCAAAGGTACAATCAAAACCATTTCTTGCATTAACTAAACCAAAACAATTCGAACCGATAATATTCATCTTATCTTTAAACTTAAAAATTACTTTATTAGACACACCAGCAGTAATAATTATAACATTCTTAATACCTAAAAGTACACATTCTTCTAAAATTCCTTCAATAAATTTTTCAGGAACTGCAATAATTACTAAATCTAATAATTTATTAATTACTTTCAGAGATGGATAACATCTTTTATTAAACACCTTTTTCCGTTTAAGATTTACAAAAAAAATACCTTTTTTATTCACTAATTTTCTAGCTAAAGAATATCCTACCTTTCCATACACATCGCTAACGCCTACAACCCCTATAGTCTTTGGCTCAAAAAAATAATCCATATTTCACCTATCCAAACATATTAAAAAGTCCACTAGGTGGATCTTTACTATTACTTGTAAATTTTTTGTCTCTTAACTCTTGATCTCTAACTTGTTTAATCATTCTCTCCTTAAAATCCTTTCTATCTTCATCAGTAGCAATTCCATATCTTTGTTTATTTTTTATAATGGGCTTATTAAATTCTTTTTTTGTATAAGCTTTAGCATTAAAATCTTTAAGCAGTTCTGCCTTTTGGACATGAATGTATTGATGATTTTCTTCAGTAGATTTTTTATTCTTTGGTTTAAATATAAAAATTAATAGTATTAAAACAAGAATAAAACCTATTAAAAACCCTAATCCTTCAGTACCATTAGACCCAACTACATTTCCAGTTATACTACTAAACCAACTAGCCTTCGTATCTACTTGCACAGTAAAAAATTGATCATTAATCTTAATATCATGTTGTCCAACATTTAAATACTGATTTAAAGACACTTTTTTAGTATCATTAACATCAACACTTACTCGAATATCTTTCTCCACCCCATCACTAACCATATTTAAATTTTCTTTATATTTTACATTACCTAAATTAGTAAAAACCAAATATTCTCCATCAATAGAAACATTAATTTCTTTTTTTTCAAGAATATTGATTTCTTTTTCACTTAACAAAGCAGCATCACTAACCTTAAGATTACATAATCCAGGTTCAACATAATAAGGAACCTTAAAAACATTCTCTTTATTAGTTGTAACTAATACTTCTTTTTTATAATTCTTGCAAACAAAATTTAATAAAATATCTTTATTTAATAAATCCTTAGCTTGATCTAATAAATCAATTCTGTAACTAAATTCACTACCAGCAATAATAGAATCTGCATTTAACACTAAAGTTAATTCCTTAGAAATCCCTATTACTTCTAAAATTAATAACCTTTCTGCATAATTACCATTTTCATCTTCAACGACTATCAAAAACTGATGAGGCCCAGATTTAATACTATCGATTAATTTATAAGTAAAATCAAAACTTTCTTCTGTGATCTGGTTTTCATAAACATTTTCATCACTAAACTTTAAAATTACGTTTAAATCTCCAAGGGAATTACCAACATTTCCATTAACATTACCACTGACAATTATTAATTCACCTGGATAATATTCATTTTTATCTAAATTAACATTTAAATTTAAAGAATCTGTTACAGAAAATTTCAAAACATCGTCCAAAAATAAATTATTCCCAAAAGCATCTTTAACCTCTACATCTAAGATAAATTCACCATTTGTAATACCTTTTAAAACTCTATCATATAATAAAACTCCATCTTTAACATCTTCATAATCAGTAAAAACAATCTCACCATCTCTTATAAAATAGAAACTTGCAATACCATTTATCTTTTCCTCATTTTTTTTAGTAATCTGTCCATTCAAAACTAAATTCTCTCCCAACTGAAATGAATTATCATTTAGATTAATATCTCCTACTAATTCAGAATTAATTATAACTTCTGCTAAAACAACTTCTTTTTTACCTTTTAAAATAAATTCACAATTTCCCTCTAGTTTATTTGGTACAATAATCTCTTTTTCAACAAGAATTTCATCAGAATAAATAGAATTTAACATCAACAAACCTACATTAATTTCATTATCTCCACATACTAAAACTAAATTAACCTCTTCTCTGCCTGGTTCATCAAAAAAATAAGATCCTTTTAAAAGAACTTTATCTCCATAATTATATTCTAATCTTTCTGCAGTAACAGATGTAAGGAATAACAATAAAGCAACCAATAAAACACCTTTTTTCATAATTCTGGTATATAAAATTTCTTTATAAAACTTTCTCAAACAGTAACTTTAAATAAGATTATAATTTCTTCAATTTATATGAAAAATTTAGAAGTTATAAGACACTCAACAGCTCATCTAATGGCTGCAGCTATAAATAATTTATATAAAAATACCAAATTTGGTATAGGTCCAGCTATAGAAGATGGTTTTTATTATGATGTTGATCAAGAAATACAGGAAAATGACTTAAAAAAAATTGAAGAAGAGATGTATTCTCTAACAAAAAAAAATCTTAAATTTGAAAAAAAAGAAATTAATTATAAGAACGCAAAAGAAATTTTTAAAAAACAACCATATAAACTAGAATTGATAGAAGAATTGAAGAATGAAAAGATTACTATCTACTCATTGGGTTCTTTTGTAGACTTATGCAAGGGTCCTCATGTAGATTCAACTAGGGAACTAAGGACCTTCAAACTATTAAAATTAGCTGGTGCATATTGGAAAGGAGATTCCAAGAATAAGATGCTTACTCGGATATATGGAACAGCTTTTGAGACAAAAGAAGAATTAAAAAAATATTTAAGTCTAATAGAAGAAGCAAAAAAACGAGATCATAAATTATTAGGAAAAAAATTAGATTTATTCTCATTTCATGAAGAAGCTCCTGGCTTTCCATTCTTTCATAATAAAGGATTAATTATTTGGGAAGAATTATTAAAATTTTGGAGAGAAGAACACAAAAAAGCAAATTATTTAGAAATAAAAACACCAGTGCTCCTTAACAAAAAACTCTGGGAAACATCTGGACATTGGGAAAACTATAGAGAAAATATGTATACTCTGAAAATAGAAAAGGAAGATTTTGCAATAAAACCAATGAATTGTCCAGGTGGAATGTTAGCATATAAAGAAAAAATACACTCTTATAAAGAATTTCCTTTAAGGGTCGGGGAAATAGGTTTAGTTCATAGACATGAATTAAGTGGAGTTTTATCAGGTCTATTTAGAGTAAGAGCCTTTCATCAAGATGATGCTCATATATTTATGACAGAAATACAAATAAAAGATGAAATTATTAATGTTTTAAATCTAATAGACAAATTTTATAGCACATTCAATCTTAGTTATCATTTAGAATTATCAACAAGACCTAAAAAATCAATAGGAACAGAACAGGCATGGAATACTGCAATAAAGGGTCTTAAAGACGCTTTAGACATGATTAAAAAAGAATATAAAATCAATGAAGGAGAGGGTGCATTTTATGGACCAAAAATAGACATACATGTAAAAGATGCACTCGGAAGAAATTGGCAATGTGGAACAATACAGTTAGATATGAATCTTCCAGAAAGATTTGATTTATATTATGAAGGTCCAGATGGAAAAAAACATAGACCTGTAATGATTCATAGGGTTATTTATGGAGCTATTGAAAGATTTATGGGAATAATAATAGAACACTATGCGGGTAAGCTTCCTGTATGGTTATCACCAACACAGGTTGTTATTTTAACAGTTTCAGATAAACATAAAGAATATGCTAATCAACTAAAAAAAGAACTAGAAAGGCGTAATATAAGAACAGAATTAGATGACAGGGTAGAATCTATACCTAAAAAAGTAAGAGACAATCAGCAACAATACATTCCTTTTATAATCATTGTTGGAGACAAAGAAATAGAAACAAACAAACTAGCAATAAGAACTAGAGATAATAATATACAAGAATACACAAAAGAAGAATTTATTAAAGAGATTTTAGATATAATTAACAAAAAAACATGCTAAACATTCTTTTATTCTTTCCAAAGCATTGGTTAACAGAATTTCATAAACCAACGCAAGCTCCATTTGGTTTAATGATGATTTCTCACTTATTAAGAGAAAATGGTTATAAGATAAAAATATTTGATGAAAGATTAGAACAAAATACTGAAGAATTATTAAAAAAAGAATTAAAAAATACTGACATCTTAGGCATTAGTGCACAATCTGGCCCACAGATAAATAATGGTTTAAAAGCAGCAAAATTGGCTAAGGAAATTAATCCAAACATAAAAATAATATGGGGCGGTGTACATACTACATTATTACCAGAACAAACTTTAAAAAATAAATATGTAGATATAATTGTTTATGGTGAAGGAGAAGAAACATTCTTAGAATTAATTCAAACTATAGATAAAAACTTACCATTAAAAAATATCAAAGGAATTGGATTTAAAGAAAACAATAAAATAGTTATTAATGAAAGAAGATCTCTAATCGAAAATTTAGATAAGATAATCCTTAGATGGGATTTAATCAATCCAAGAGATTATATTCACGATTTTGAAAAAAAACAAGCAATCTCAACAATTACCTCTCGTGGATGTTACTTTAGATGTTCATTTTGTTATAACCAATCATTTTTTGGAGCAAGGTATTTTAGAGGGTTTTCACCAAAAAAAGTTTTAGAAGAAATAAAATTTCTACTATCTCAAAAAGTACAAACAATAAAATTTGAAGATGATAATTTTTTAGTAGACAAAAATAGAACAAAAAAAATATGTGATTTAATCAAACAAGAAAAATTAGATTTTACGTGGTCAGCGCCAATAAGAGCCCATTATCTTACTGAAGATTTTACAAAGGAAATAACAAATGTTGGTTATAAATATTGTAATATTGGAGCAGAATCTGGCTCAGAAAGAATTTTAAAACTAATGAAAAAAGATACAATATCTCAACATTATATAGATGCAGCTAGAATAGCAAAAAAATATGATCTATCTACCTCTTACCATTGGATGTTAGGTTATCCTACAGAAACGCAGGAAGATATTAATGAAACTATTTCAACAATAAACAAAGTAGAAGAAATTTATCCAAATTCATATCATATTTTAAACATATTTACACCATACCCTGGAACAGAAGCCTATGATTTAGCTATTCAACATGGATTTAAACCACCTCAAGATCTAGAAAACTGGACAAAAAATTTTAGAGAAGAATGTTCTAACTTATCTTATATTCAAAACAAAGAATTATTAGAGAACATTCGCTTAACTGCAATCTTAAAAACCTTAGGAAAAAGACCTGATTGGTATAGACCATTATTTAGACCTGGAATAAAAATATTTAGTTCTATAGCAAAAAAACGTTGGGAGAAACAAAACTTTAATTACCCTTATGATTTAAAACTAGTAAAAGTAATAAAAGATAAATATATGGAATAACTCATCAAATACTAATTCTTATTTTTTAATTTTTCTCAAAGTTAAATAGAAAAATATTGAACTAGTTATAGGTAATAATATTGATAATATAATTATATGTGCTACAGAAAGGTTCGTGTATAAAATTTGCTTTATTATAAAAAATAGTATAATAGTAATAATTAATTTAATTAAGAAAGTTATTAAAATTACTTCCGTTATTCCAAATTTAAGAGAAATGGGTCCATATGGAATAAGTAGTACTATCTTAAAACATTGGATGAAAAATTTATTACCTCCAAAAATTATAGGGGGATATGAAACATTTTTTTATGAAACAACCTCTAACCAATTAGATCGTTTGTGTAGCTTCGACCAAATCAACAATGAATTAGATCAAGAAGATTTAGTATGGATTGAAGAAACATCAGGTTATCCTCTTGAAATCTTTGAAATATTATGGTCTCCTGAATGTGAATAAAAATAATTATCTAGAAAATATTTCTATCAATTTATTCTGAATCTCTTTAATTTTTTCCTCTTTTAGTTTTCCAATTTTATATTCAATTCTAGAAATATCTGCTGTAAAAATAAGTGAAACCATAATGAAACTATCAAAATCTAAAAAACCAGAAACAAAATCCTTATTCATTAAACTAATTAAATCTTCATCATCTCTTTGATTTGTTGTAATTTGTGCTAAAATAACATTATTTCCCTTAAGTGTAGCAATCACAACAGCGGGTCTTTTTTTATACTTGAAAAATCAGTATAAGGAAAAGGTAAAACGACAACATCTCCTTTTACAAATCTTTCCATGCTTCTTCATCCGCTTTGGATAACCAATTCTTAGCTAAAGCCTCTTCACTAGCTAACATACACATGAAAGCTTCACTCATTATCTCTTTTTTTTAAAGGTCTTAATTCAACTCTATCTTCATAAACAATAATACTAATTTTAGATCCATCTTTAAATCCAATAAGACTCCTAGCACTATTTGGAATACAAATTTGACCTTTTTGTCTCAAAGTTACTGTTTTTATATCTTTTATTTCTTCTTTCATCTTACATATAAGAAAAGTAAGAACTATTTAAATCCTTCGTTTTGAAAATTAGTTAAAATTATAAAAGAACAAATTTTCAAAAGTATAATGATAGAAATAAAAGAAGCCTATCAAAAATTAAAAGAATCTGAAGAATTTAAAAAAGAAAAAGGATTCTTATACTTAGCATTCTCCTTACTAGATCCATTAGAATTAGAAAACAATTTCTGGCAATTAGATTTTTATAATAAAAAAAGAGTTAATTCTTATAATATCTCTGAAAAAGAAATAAAATTAGTAAAAGAAAATGAAAAAATTGAATGTAAAAATAAAATAGAAGAATTTAATTTAGATAGATTTAATTTAGATTATAAAGAATTATTAAGTTTAATGAAAGAAAAATTAGAATTCTATAAGTTTAGACCACAAAAATATATCCTAATCTTACAAGATAATTACTGGAATGCTTCAATTATTTCTACTGATTTTTTTATCTTA
>Ga0209542_10013263_pt1 | contig 14248 bp, 12 predicted proteins | sample RifCSPhighO2_01_FD_184028 | JGI IMG/M metagenome (GOLD analysis project Ga0209542, IMG submission 184028) | Soil microbial communities from Rifle, Colorado - Rifle CSP2_plank highO2_0.1 (SPAdes) (version 2) | ecosystem: Environmental > Terrestrial > Deep subsurface > Rock core/Sediment ...
GGCGGGCGTATTTAGCAAGAATAATACTCTATCTGGCTCAATTTACGGCTCGCTAGAAGGATTGCGTCTTAATCAGTCAATCACTCTGGTTCTTGTCGACAAGAACCAGCAACCGCTGACGTTTCAATCGCAATATCGAGGTCAAGACCAGGGTCGGCTCTACAACGCTAGGTTAACTAATATCGGGCCCACTTCTGTCAGTAACGGTGTCGAAACTGTGAACATTACCCTTCAGCTCGCTAATACCGATTACGGCACGCCACAACTAGCCACTAACCCAACCCGCTATGCCCAGTGGTCGGATGTCGATGTCGTCGCTGTTTTAGCGCCTCCGCAGTACTCAACCTCCAAATCCAACAAAAATGTCACCATTAACAGCGATGCCGATGGGTTAGATGTGACAATTGCCACCAGCTCTGATTGCACTATTTCGGCCCAACTGACGGCCTGTCCGGCGGTCGGTGATTTAATCAGCTTGACTAAATCGGGTAGCGCGCCGGTTTGGGGTAAAGTGACAAAAGCCAACTTTAACGCGTCTGGTTCGTTGCTCGATAGTTTTGTACTCGACAAACTCCGTCAGAGCCCACTGCCGACCCGCGAGATGGCCTACACATATTACGCCGACCCGCTTGACAGTAATAAACCAAAAATCGCCTACTACGGCGGCGAAGTGGCGATGAACGATTACGACGGTGGCTATGCTTCGGAATCCGATCAATTATGGATTTACAGTCCGGAGGCCGATAGTTGGACTTTTAAGACTCCAGGCGGTACCAGCCCGGGTCGGCGAGCGGGAGCTTCAATGATCTACGACTCCGTTAATAAGCGTTTGGTAATGGTTGGCGGCTACTATCACGAGTGGGTTAACGTCGGCGGCCAGGGCGATTGCGAGATTAGCCAGGCAACCTGTCTCTACACTAATCGGCCCGGTCTGCGAATTGCCAAACGGGTAACTAATGATGTTTACGCTTACAGCCTTGCCGCGAGTACTTGGGAGAAAATAGATTACGCGTCAACGTTTGATGCTTCTAAAAAAATTCAAGACGGCGTGTCTTACATTGCTCGAGTCACTTCAACGCTGGCCGATAGGTCGGCGCTAGAGAGATGGAATATCACAGCCAAGAATCTTAGGGATGATGCTCAGACATTCAAGGTAGACGGACAGTTATCTAGCGGTATTAGAATTAACCCAAGTATCGCCGGTCTGGCCAAAGGTGATGAGATTTATATGTACGGCGATAAAGTCGGTGGAGGTAATTTCTACAGTTGGGGCAAGATAGAGGGGGTTAACTACTCGGCGAATACTATTGATGTGCGCTTCTATGGCTATAAGGCCAGCGTAAACGAACTAGTCCAGATGCAGAACTTTGCCATACAGGTTGTCAAACGCCAAATAGCCACTAGTATCTGTACTGGTGGAACGGAGATAGTCAACTTCCAGACATATTACTCCTGCCAGCTGAACGACACCACTGGCTACGCTGTTGGCGACTCGGTGGTACTAGAGCAGTACACTGGCAATAACCTAACCAACACACTATCCGGTTTTATAAGTTACATCGATCCAGGAGCCAGTAAGGCTTATTTTGTGGCAAATGAAAAGAACGTAGAAGGAATAATTAAAGATTACTCGGCTCTAGATAACGACTTGACTCGTAAGATTGCCAACGAATCAGCTGTCGCTTTCCCATCGAACCGCTACGGCGCGACATTTGCCCTACAGCCAACGGCCACAACCACAGCGTCGTACTGGGAGGGAGCGGCCAAGAATGTCAATTACTATCACCGGTTTGCCGATCTGTGGAACGTTCAATTTAACGCTGGTTCGGGCGCAAACAGCGCTGTTTGGTCGCTACCAACTACCGACAACACCACCGATACTAACGCCACCTACAATTTCCAGATTGTTCGTCCAAGTTACTCGTACCAGATTTCTACAACCAATAATTCGAACTCGGAAATCATCAAAACCGACGTTACCGACCCAAAGACTGGGGCTGTGACTAAGGGCTGGAATAGTAATGATCGCTACTTGTTAGACATTAGTTCTAATGACGCTGGTAAAGTTGTTGTCGGCGCTTGGGTGACCTTGGAACGCCGACTTGAAAATGGCACTCGCGAAACTTTCCACGCTATTGTCGAGGATATGTATACAAACAACCCAAATCCATGCGGTGTTGCGTATGCAACCAACCAGCTTTGCGTAAAGCACAACCCTTCCTACGCAGGCGATTCCGGTTTTGCGACCGATTCGAAAAACGTTAAGGTCACGATGACTCCGTCGTTTAGAACCGACACAGTTAGCGGTGGCACTTTTAACGGTTCGGGCAGTAACTACGTTTCGCTCCAGAATGTTCCAGGCGATAAGCTTTCTACAATCCCGGGCGTTGGCGCGATGGTGATGATATGGAAAACTGGTGTCTTCCCATCTCCCACTTCCGCCTACACGTTTATAATTAACAGTCGCTCCTACGCCGGAGGACAAACCTTCAACTTTTATTACGATAAACTAACGGCTTCACCGCACCCGATAGGTTACAGCACCAGTTCTATAGCAAGCGACGGAACAACAAATCGTCTAGTAACCATCGCCGATCATCAGATACCGTATGATTATCCCAACGCGCCAGAGTGGTTCAAAGATACTGTCGGAGGAATCTGGAAAGTTCGCTTGGCCAATAAAAATCCCGGCATCCTCTATCGTCCAGCGTCAAGACGCGCCGGCGTAACAACCAGTTTATATGACCCGAACAATCCCACGTCCAAAAGCAAGCTGTTTGTTGCCGGCGGAACTTTTGGCCAGTACGGCTCGCTTTGGAAAGAAGAAGGCGCCGGTTTAACCACGGGGGCGACGCTCAAATGGGTACCGCAATACGTCTCCGCTGATGTTAACCAGGACATTCCCAATTTGTTCGGTGGCTCTTTAGTCGCCTACAAAACCACTGGCAACGGCCCAATCAAACTGGTCTACTTCGGTGGCAAGCAAAAAACAGATATCTCCAGCGCCGACTACGGCTCTTCTATCGGCGCCAAAATGCTGGGTCGTCCAGATTCCGGCTCGCTATCTGACAACAGCTTTTTTATCAGTGATTCCGGCTCTGGCGATCCGACCGCCGCTAGCTTCACAGATACAATAAAAAACAATCTCCCTGCCAATCGTCCGAATGTTGATAATTCTTTCTCTTTCCGCGGTGGCCCTCGAGCCAGTAACGAATCGGTCTGTTCTTATATTGGTCAGATCGGTTGTAATTCAAAGGAGCTCTTAAGCCAGCTGGGAAATATGGGTCGTCTGGACGACTCGCAACCTAACGATACCTACAACGGCTGGAGCTGGGGCCGCTCGGCCATTCTGACAACACTGGGAGATCGATTTAAGAGCCAGAGCGCCAAAGCAAGCTTAATTATGTCCGTCTTCACTCTGTCTGGCGCTGGCGCTAACGGAAGATGGGAGCAAGACGGCTATCGTCCCTACCTTAAGGACGATACTACCTACGGAAGCACTTTCGGAAAACTGGGTACAGACTTTGCCTCCGACAAAACTGGTGCCTTAGTCGCCTACAGCCCGATAAATAACGCCACAGATAAGGGTGGCGCAATTCTAGCCACCAGTGTCGGCGTCGGGACGGCTATCGCCAGCAGTCGAGGCGGTGTTACCGGTACACCGCTTGGCTGGCACAGTTACTGCGCTAAAAGCGACACAACAGTTGATGGTAACGGCGTTTACACTTGCAACAGTAATGCCAGTCGCTATCTTCCAACCCTGCCGGACGCGGAAGACTTGCTCTTTATGCTCAACGCCGCCCAAGCCCTAGGCGCGACCGATACCTATAAAGTTGTTGGTTACTACGGCGGCGTCAAACGCGGCTATCTAGTCACCTCGGTTTCCGGTACCTTGCCGAAAGTCTACGAGATTGTGCCGTAAGGGAAGACTATAGACTATAGAATATAGATTTTAGATTTTAGAATTAAGAGCAGTTGCTAAGAGCAACTTCTAACTGCGCGTAGATTACTGGAAGTCCACGAAATATTCTGTTAGCTTCAAACTAGAGACGATATTCGTCAAGGAGGCACATTGTGTTTGTGTCAAAGACAGTACTTTGCGAACTCGGAATGCTAATGGGGTTGGTTGGCATGTTGATCTACGAACTGATCAAATCTCTTTGCCAGGATCGCGACCTCTATCGCAAGCTCTGGCGACAATCTGACCAGCGAATGAGCGATGAGCTTGTTGAGTTGAGCCCCGAAGCAAAGGAGCTGGACTTAACAGAGTTTAACAGTCGATACAATCCGAGTCGGCTCAACTAGGCCAGCCCGTCTTCACCAAGTGAGGCGGGCCATTCTTTAATCAAAAAGACTCAACCTCAATAACAACTTCCCCCACACTGCTTATTACTTATATGTAATACGCAGAGTTAGAGATTGTACCCTAAGAATAATTCCAACCTCAAAGTTCAAATCTCAAAGTTACAACTCAAAGTTAAAAATAACCATCGCCAAGCGATACCGATATTTTGAGATTTGAGATTTGTATTTTGAGATGTTGCCGGCTACGCCCGCGAATCGTACTGACCGGTTTCCGTGTTGACGACGATTCTGTCCCCCATTTTTATAAACAGGGGGACTTGGATTGTGGCGCCTGTCTCTAAAGTTGCCGTCTTTTGCGCGGCGTTGACGGTATTGCCCTTCTCGGCCGGCTCGGCGTAAGTTACCTCCAACTCAACTTTCTTGGGGGATTTGACGTCTATTACAACGTCTCCCCAAAAAAGTAAATCAATCGGCTGGCCCTCTTTTAGGTAATTAAATCTTTCCGGAGATAGTTTAACGAAAACCTGCTCGAAGGTATCGGCGAGCATCGTTTGGGCTAGAAAATCTTCTCGGTAAAGATAGGTGGCATTAATGTGGCGCAATAATGCTTCTTCAATTCGGTCGTTGCCCTGAAACGTCTGCTCGAAAATCGCTTGAGTTAAGAGATTGCGCAATTTTGTGTCTAGTTTGGCCTGTCCGCGGCCGGCCTGAACATGAGTTGCCGACACAACTTCGTGCGGCGCGCCACGCCACAATATTTTCGAGCCGATCTTGACTTGAGCTAACGATAACATAGTTCAAAATGCAAATCTCAAATCTTGAAGTAAATAAGCTCGAGCAACATTGTTACTAGCGGTGCCTGGAGTACCAGAAGCTTCGCAACAATCTCGCTCTCGCCAATAATTTGGAAACATATTTTGAGCGTTTTTACCTTTTAGCGGCCGAAAGTAGTCCCAAATATCGGGCTCTTTTAATCGCCACTGCCAGTACCCGCTGATACTTGGTGGAAGTGTTGGTTTCGCGGGCTGACTTTATCTTACCCCAGCTAGTAATATAGCGGTTGAGCATCTGGGTATCTCGGTAATCGATCTCTTTAACTCGGTTTTTCTTAAAGTAACAGTCTACTCGACGCTTCATCTTTGAACAGTTATCAGTTTACAGTTATCAGTTATCAGTGAGTTTTCAGTTAAACAGTTTCCAAGCCATATGGTAATTAAATTATTGTTCATTAATTGAAAACTGAAAACTGAAAACTTCTCATCAAAAAGGTATATCGTCTAAGTTAATTTCTTCTACCGCATCTGTTTTTTCAGTCTTCTTGCCTTTAGGCTCATCCTCGGCGACAGTCGGCGTAAAACTACTGTCGGGTAGATCGCTCTTTGGTGAGAGAGGAATGAAGTTTTCGGCAATAATTTCGGTCCTACTTCTCTTGGCTCCGTCAGTTCCCTCCCAAGAGTTAGTCTGCAATCTACCCTCAACGTAGACTTTCTTGCCTTTTGAGAGCATCTGGGCAGCCAACTCACCGAGCTTGCCCCAGGCAGTTACTTCATGGAACTGGGTATCTTCTTTTGTATTCCCGTCTTTGTCTTTCCAGCGACGATTAGTGGCTACGGCAAAAGAACAAACAGTCTGACCGCTCGGAATCGCCCGAGTTTCCGGGTCTCTAGTCAAGTTACCAACGATTGTCGCGCGGTTTAAACTAAACATTCTTTTCTGCTTCTCTTTTTTGACGTTCTGCTTGATTTACTCTGAGCGTAGTCGAAGAGCGGCGCTTCGGCTCATCGAGTCCGGCCCTCCAGGTAGAAAGAAGATGTCGTTCAATTGTTTCGGCGTGCTTTAATTCGCCGTCTAACGTCTTGATTGTCTGAGGAGTGGCGTTGAAAAAGACAGACACCAAAGAAAGCTCGAGATGCTTATTTATTGGGAAAGCTAATCTTTTAAGCCCTAGATCTTCAGCTTTTTCAACCTTTGATCCCGCAGCCAAGACTAGAGCGGTTAGCTCGTCTAAGGCGCTGGCGGCGTCTTTGGCTAAGGCAGATAGCAAATACATCCGGCTCTTTGACTCGGTGGATTTAGATTCGCCCTCTACGTCAGTTTCTGGCGACTGGTCTTCAATCACTTCAACAACGTCCTCAACAGTTTCTTCAACTGCTGGGGATGTTTCAACGATCTCTTTTGCTTTAGTTGCCATTTATAGAAAAATTCTATCAGGATTATCGGTGTTTTTCAAGGGGTATATCGGTCCCAGATGAGTGGAATCGGCGATGAATGTCTCGTAATGACCGATCGGTAACGTGAGTATAGATTTGGGTGGTGGTAATAGATGAATGTCCCAACAGGGCCTGAACGGAGCGCAGATCAGCTCCGTTACGGAGTAAATCGGTAGCGAAACTGTGTCTTATCTGGTGCGGCGTGACATTTTTCGTGACCCCGGCCTTAACTGCGGCTTGGCCGACAAGTCTCTGCACCGCCCGATGGCTCAAGGCATTTTTTCTCGAATCAAGCCGGGGGTTTTTGAAATGGCGAATAAAAAGATTGGGATTGGTATCGGCGCGAGAATCAATATAATCGCCGAGAGTGTCAAGCGCGTTTTCGGAAAGGAATCCCGGCCGAACCTTCCCGCCCTTACCGCGGATACTAAACTCTCCCGTTGCTAAGTTGACTTGATTACGTTTCAGTCCCAGTAGCTCGCTGATTCGCAAGCCACTTGAAAATAAAACCGCGACGATTGACCGATTGCGCTTACCGCCAAGCGTTTGGTCCCCAGCGGCCTCGATCAAGCGCATTACTTCATCGCGCTCGAGAAAGCTAATCTGTCGGGACGGAACCTTACTTAAGCCGACTTTCTCTGGAGGCAGAACAGTTAGATCGCGACCAATAAGGTATTTAAGCAGCGATCTTAAAGCAATTAAGTAGTAGTTGACAGTCGCTCGGCTTCGTTTAGCTCCATTTGGGTCAAGCAGGGATAATTGGTAGTCTATTACGTCTTCACCGCTAAGTTGATCAATTCTTTCTACCTTGTTTGCTTCGGCCCAAGTTTGAAAACTGGTTAAATAATGTCTGTAGTTCTTAACGGTATGAAGCGAAGCACCTTTTGAGGTCTCTAAAAACCGCAGATAATCCTTAACGGCTCGGCTAATCGTCATTTAATCTTCCTCCCAAAACAATTTTGCCATTCGTTGAAGAACTGGAGTACCAGAACAACTCATAACAACATTGTTTTGGCTAAACTTTCACTCATGGTTGTTGCCTCCATCGCATATCGGCTACACTGTACCAGATATGTCACTACTAACGCTTGATCAAAACCTAACTGAAAGTCTCTACAGCCTGACTCGAGACAATATTGGTTTACAGAGAGTTGTTTATGACGTGGCTACCTACTTAATATTCTTACTACCTATTGTTCTTGCACTTCTTTTCATTAAACCAAACACACGCTATATGGCCGCTAAGATGTTTGGTGCGACAATTGTCACCTGGCAGGTGTTAAGCAAACTTGTTGGAGAATTTTTCTATGCCCAGTACGGGTTTCGTGACCGTCCATTTGCTTTCGGTGGACTAAAAGAATTACTTTTTGAGCAACCGCAAAAATCGTTTCCATCTGATCACGCGGCCGTTTTACTGTTTGTTACGCTAGCGTTGTTTTACTACCGTCAAAAGAGTTGGGCCTGGGTATTTTTGGTTGTCACTCTACTGTCAAGTTTCGCCCGAGTAACAGTTGGCTTTCATTGGGCTGGAGATATCGTCGGAGGATGGTTGATAGGCGTAATAGGGTTTGGGTTGTTAGTCATCTTTGATCATCCACTTCAGAAACTATTAGAGAAGATATGGGTTATAGTACGGGGAAAGAACTATACCAAGCAAAATATGCTTGGGAAGTCGCTTGCTAGCGACTGTGAGTCATCAAATGAGCCAGAAACTAGCTAAAATAGTTTCTTTATTAACCAATCCGGCGTTGGTAGTCTCGATTTGTGTAGTGACGATAGTCGGTCGCTACGCAGACTCGATTGAAAAGTTTTGGCAAGGTAGTCTCATTGGTATCGGCTTACTGGTTGTACCAGGAATAATTTATAGCATTTATGTTTGGCGTAAGGAGGGTGCGGTAGATCTGGATCTGACAGAAAGACACGACAGAATTGTTCCTTTGATGCTTTCAACTCTAGGTGCGGTTATCGGCAGTTTTATCGTTCAGTCCAAACTACAAAACGCTACATTTACAGAGATGAGCTATATCCTAGTAACGATGCTTGCGGCCCTGACAGTAATAACGACGGTTTGGAAAATTAGTCTGCATGCCGCAACTATCGCCGGACTAAGTAGTTTATTGGTAGTTTACCAAGGAAAGTGGTTTGTGCTTGGTTATTTGTTTTTGCTGCCAGTAGTTTGGTCGCGCCTAACGCTAAAACAACACTCTCCCAACCAACTTATTGCCGGAACAATTCTTGGAGCAGGACTGACTCTCGTTGTGGCGTGGTTTTTCAGCCAGTACAGCTAGATCTCCAAATCTTGAACTGATGCCTGGCTCTGAGGCGGTGTTGCTGCTGGTGTAGCGGTGGTGCTTACGGCTGGAGTATCTGTCTTCATTGTTGCTGGTGGAATCGGCAGGTCCTCCCCTGGATCAGGGATTGTTGTTGGAGGTTGGTCGAAGGCAATGCTGTCGGCTGGTTTGGGGTTTATCCCGAGCGGAGTCGAGGGAGTGACAATTGGAGTAGCTGGCGCGGCTTGAGCAAACGGTGCCGGAGCGGTTGTTATCGGAGGGGGCGGTAAGGTAACGATTGGCGCTGTTGTAGGGGGTTTGTTGCCGTTAACTGGAACAGGAACTGTTTGAAAGCTACTAGGAATTCTAGGCAGTGATGACGGCGGTGGCGGAGGTGGAGGGGCTACCATCTTTGGAAAACTACTCTCTGGGGCAACTGGTGGAGGCGGTTGAGGAACGCTCGATGGTTGGTTTACTCCGAGCGAAGTCGAGGAGTTAACTCCAACTGAACTAGAGAGACTGCTAGAAGGAACACTCAAAGTTGGTCTAGGTGGAACAGGTGTATTGACAGAATCCTTTGAGACCGAGGGTCTTGGTGGGATGATCGGCCAAGGGTTAACGGGAGGTTTAGGCAAAGCTGCTGGCGCAGGGCTTGTGGCTGTCGGCTGTCGGCTGTCGGCTGGGGATCCTCCGCCAGCTGGCGGATTTGCTGACGTCTGACTGTTTACCCCGAGCCCAATCGAGGGGCTAGAAGCTAGGGGCTCCACTTTCGGTTCTTCGCCCGTCCACGTTGGATTAACGGTTGGTTTAACGTCGTAGTTGCTCGGGGACTTTGACTCCATTGGAGTTTGGGTGTTACTAATGGTTGGGGTTGTCCGAGGAACTTCAAAACTAGGCTTTGGCGGAAGAGGCGGTTTAGGTGGTTCGATATCAGGCAGTATCACTGCCGGTGGTTTCGGAAGATCGTGAACAATTGGCTCGGGTTTTGCGTTTTCAACTGGTTTAAGAGACACGTGTGGTTTTGGAGCAACGTGATGGGGGGTACTTACGTGATGAGTCGCTTCGTGGCTAGTTTCTGCTCCATTACCTACCATTATTTCTTCCAGGTACTTAATGTTGATTAAAGCAATGGCCGGTTTTCCGCCTTTGGTCAAAACATATAACCCTTCAGTCAGGTTTTCGATATCACTAATAAGGCGACTAAAGTTGTCGCGGGCGTCAGTTAATGGCACTATTCTGTCGATTGGAACGCTAATTATCTTTCCCTCCTCATTCCAGACTACACAGGCGTAATTTTGGTGTCAAATGCCGTGCATTAGAAAGCTCGCTGTAGACACCCTCGCTAGCAAATAATATGGTTCTAAGTGTCCGGAGATCTCTTCCGTTACTGATGTTGACAAGATACAATATTCGAGCAATGCCCTCATTTGTAGTGGCAGAAATGTATCTTTACCACTACAATCAAACCCATGAGCCGAATCTCACCCAAATTTGAGACACTACCAAACGGTCTTCAGTTAGTGCTCATTGATTTGCCCTCCTTTCACTCCGTCACTAATTTTCTTGTTATCCGCAGTGGCAGTCGCTACGAGGACGCTTCTAATAACGGAATCGCTCATTTCTTGGAGCATATGGTTTTTAAGGGCACCAAAAAATATTCCAACACATCGCAATTGGCCGAAGCGATTGAAGGCGTCGGCGGATATTTCAACGCTTGGACTGCCAATGACCATACGGCTTACTGGAACTCGGTTCCGCTCTCCGCCTGGCAACGAGGAATTGAAGTGCCGTTCGAACTGGCGTTTAACGCCCTATTGCGTCCGGACGACCTAGAACGTGAGCGGGGCGTCATTATTGAAGAGATACGCCGGATGCGTGACGACCCGTCGAGCTTTGTCGACGACTTACTGGGAACTGTATTATTTCCCAATCACCCTCTCGGTAATTCCGTTATCGGTAGCGAAAGCAATATCCAAAAAATGACCATTGGGCAGTTCGAGGATTATCGTCACGCATACTACCATCCCTCCCAAGCGATGTTTGTCTGTGTCGGCAATCTAGCGGGCAATGATATCCGCACCGCGGTGCTTGAACAAACGAAGAACTTGACTGCCGCGCCGGTTACTCTGCCGCGCCACTTTGAGACCCCGAGTATTAACGGCCTTAATTTTTACAAAAAAGACACCGATCAAACGCATTTTATGCTCGCGGTAGCTGATCCAAGCTTTGCCCTGACTAGCGAGACGGGTAGCATCGGTCGGGTCATGAACGCCGTATTGGGATCTGGAATGAGTTCCCGATTGTTTCTTAATATTCGCGAGAAAAAAGGATTGGCCTACGCCATACATTCATCATCACACGCTTTTGAAGATACCGGATTAATCCAGATTGCCGGTGGAGTTAACACCAAAAAAGTTGACCAGACCTTGTCTGCCGTCGACGAAGAGCTCTCAAAATTAGCGACAGAATTAGTTGGCGCGGACGAGCTCGGCAAGGCTAAGGCCTTAATTGTCGGTTCGTATGATATGAGCGCCGATCAACCGATTGATCTGGCTCGTTGGTACGGCACCGGTCGCTTGCTGGGAGACAGAGAATCAATCGAACAAGCGCGGGAGAAAATACTAGCAGTGAAGGCGGAAGAGATTCGAGAGCTTGCCAAGAAAGTTTTTGTCAAAGACCGCCAAGCCCTAGCGGTTATCGGCCCGTACGATTCTGACAAGATTTTTAAAGACTTCCTTGGAATTTAAGCCAGTTTTTCGCTAGAATACACCTAATGTCACACATCGAACGAACATTATTTATTGTCAAGCCCGACGGTGTCGCACGTGGCGTAATCGGCAAGATTATTACCCAACTTGAAGAGCGAGGATTAAAAATCGTTGGGATGAAATTAACTACGGCCTCACGAGAACTGACGGAAAAACACTACGGCGACCTAGACGCCCGCCTCACTAAAAAGGGTTTGGACGGAGCCGCGATCAAACAGCAGATGATCGATTTTCTAATTTCGGGGCCAGTAGTGGCGATGGTTATTGAAGGAATAAAAGCAGTGGAGTATGTTAAGCGACTCTCGGGGTCAACTTACCCAAACGAATCCGACCTGGGCACAATTCGCGGACAGTTCGGCCATATAACGCGACTTCAAGCTAATGATTCTGGGCGAGCCGTTTATAATCTTGTCCACGCCTCTGATCCGGACGAAGATCCCGAACGTGAAATTGCGCTTTGGTTTACACCGGACGAGTTAGTAGAGTACAAAACGGTTCACCAGGAACACACCTGGTAATAATGACCGCCTACTGGATTTTTGCTGGAGTGGCGTTTATCTTCTCGGTTTTCATCAACGGTTGGCTTATTAAAATAAGTCACAAAAAAAATTGGTTTGTACCGGCTATCCGATCACGCGATGAGCATTCCAAACCGACACCGCGGGTAGGTGGCATTGGTATAGTCGTGGCATTTCTTATCACGATTGGTTTAACCTTAATATTTTCTTCCGGAAGTCTCAGCTTTGGGAATACAACCATTCTAGGGATTGATCGTAACTTGGTTGGTTTTTTATTGGCGATCATTTGGTTGAGTATTATCAACGCATTTGACGACTATAAGGGGCTTTCTTGGCAGAAAAAATTAGCAAGCCAGGTTGTAGCCGCAGTTATCATCACCGGTTTTGGAATTTTAATCCCTACCCTCTCGAACCCTTTTGGTCAGCAAATTATTATTGGAAGTTACTCATCAATCCTCGTCATAGTTTGGCTTGTGGTAATAAGTAACGTTATTAACTGGCTTGATAGTATAGACGGCGTTGCGGGCGGAGTTAGCTCCATAACCTTGATGATTCTGTTCTTGTTGTCAATCAACGTCGCTGTTAGCCAGCCCTCTAACGCCATGATGGCGATAATTGGCTTTGGTGCGACGCTCGGCTTTTTATTCTACAATCTACGCGGCAAGGTATTTTTGGGAGATACCGGATCGATGTTCCTCGGTTTTCTGATTGGGGTTCTGGCGATTATTTCTGGAGGTAAAGTAGCGACAGTTTTTCTAGTACTTGCCATCCCGTTTCTCGACGCATTAGTGGTTTTTGTTAGTAGAATTAGTCACCACCAATCACCGTTTCTAGCTGACCGTCGTCACTTAACACATCGCTTGCTTGATCGCGGTTATAGCAAGAAAACAATACTGATGGTTTTTTATGCCATTAGTCTGATTTTTGGCCTTATAGCACTGAATACACAAACGACTGGTAAATTTTGGGCGGTTCTGGCGACAATGGTAGTAATGGCCCTATTCATCTTGCCCCAATCCCGTAAAAAGCCGAACATATAACTATGAAGGATAACACAGACACCTATTCTTTCCGTGGTCAGCGTTCTGATGAAACGGTGGCGTTAGTTACCAAGCAACATATTTGGTTGTTGATGCCTATTATGCTGGTTTGGCTAATTATTATTGTTGTTGTCGGAGTTGCCTTGCTTGGCTTTGGTGCGTCAAAGATAACTTCAATCGTCATCTTCTCGACTTTGATAATTGGCGTACTTTATAGTTTTTATTTCTGGTTTATGTGGAACGGCTGTGACTATATCGTCACTAATCAACGGGTGATAAAAATTGACCAAGTGAGCTTATTTGGGCGGGTAATCTCGGAGGCAGAGATTCACCGGATTCAGGAGATCTCGACCGAAATTAAAGGGCCGGTTCGGACAATGCTTAATTTCGGTACAGTTAACATCAAAACTGCTTCTGATAATTCGCAGCTAAGCCTTGAGGACGTAACAGATCCGTACGACGTTCAGCAAGCAATTGTTCAGATCCAGAAACAAGCGCTCGAACCCACCCGAGTACCAAGACAAGTTTAGTTCAGAGTCAGAACCTTGCTTAGCTGATCTTTCAGATCGGCGGACTGCTTAACCCGTAGTTTAGTAGCCAAAACTTTCAATTGCGCTCCCTGCATCATGCGTAGCTCGACTGGAAGCGAACCGGGATGGGCCTCCAATAATTTTTTCAATTTTGCGATCATCTCTTTGTTGGTGGAATCTGGTAGGTCAACCACAAAAGTTTCTGTTTTTGGCTTGCTCGGCTCTGGTTTAACCGAGTAGCTATTATCTGCATTCGATCTTCCGTATCCACCATTGCCGTTAGCTGAGTGCATTTTTGGCAAGTTGGCTGGATTAAGCCCGTTCAAGGCCCAAGCTCGATCAACTAAGACTTTAACCGAGTTATCTTTATCGGAAATTTTTCCTTCAACCAAAACCATCGTATCTGGCTTCCAGAGGTGAGTCAGCTCTTGGAAGTGAGACGGGAAGACCACCAATTCCAATGTACCAGTCAAATCTTCCAACTCAATAAAACCCATCGTCTGGCCGTTCTTAGTGGTTATTTTTTTTGTTGTTTGGATTATGCCGCCAACCCTCACTACCTGACCGGCTTGACTAATGTCAAGCCCACTGATGGGGCTGGCAATTT
>Ga0209542_10013265_pt1 | contig 14247 bp, 7 predicted proteins | sample RifCSPhighO2_01_FD_184028 | JGI IMG/M metagenome (GOLD analysis project Ga0209542, IMG submission 184028) | Soil microbial communities from Rifle, Colorado - Rifle CSP2_plank highO2_0.1 (SPAdes) (version 2) | ecosystem: Environmental > Terrestrial > Deep subsurface > Rock core/Sediment ...
GGAAATTCCCCCCTGGTACTTTTGAATAAGTTGAGTACTGCTTCTTGCTGGAGTTATCATCTGGAAGATGAGAACTACTTTGTCAAGCTTCATCAAAAAGCAAAGCATGTCTTTCGTTTTACTGGTGATAAAGATTTCCTTCCCCATTTGGTGGAAAATAGCAAGGATGCCATTTTTCTCGGTTATCCTTATGGTTTGATTGCCATAGACAAACTCGCTCGGGTCAGCAATGAAGAAAAGAGATCCTTACGGATGAATTTTCTGTTGAAAGCGGAAAACAAGGACATCCTAGAATATCTTTCTAGCACTAATGCCCATGATATTTTGGATAACTTAGGCTAAGTGGAAATTTTCCTTCTCGATCCAGTAATCAAAATTCCAGCCTTAAGATGTTTCTTTGGAGTGCTGTCGGTCTTACTCCAGCGTTGTTCTAATTCAGTATAAGAGACGTAGGTCTTGAGGACGGATGAAAAATATTTTTTTGGTCCCGAAACGACGATTGCCTCATGAAAATATTTTTTCTGTTTGCCCTGATCATGCCACTGCTCTTCCAGATCTCGGTAAGAGATATATGTTTTTTTATATTGAGATTTTCAGAAACATTTATAAACGAACCAGTGAAGCCACTACTTGGTGGTAGATGCACTCTAAAACAGCGAGGTAATTTACATGTCATTTGATCTTTCCGTTGTGCAGACTGCCCATGAATTAAGCCAGTATGTAAAAGAAAATGCATCGCAATATCACCATTCAAGGCCGGTCGCGGTTTCTCGATGCAGTCTTTCCTTACCCAATGAAACCAGGCATGAGTTTGATGTCGTCTACGGGCTTAAGGATTTACCGCTCATCAGCGCCTATACTCAGAGTTCTCTGTTAATGACCGGCGGAACGGATATAGGGAAAACCACCTTTGCCAAGCTGATCATGAACGGATTATTGGGGCCGGAAGAAGTAGGCTGGCACAGAATTGATGTGGATCTGGATTTTGGCGCCGACATGTATGCCGACAAGGATTTTTCCGTGCTAAAACAGGGAAAGAAAATTTCTGAAGGATTCTATTCTCCGGTAGGTTTCTTAAAATTACCCGGGCTTATTGCTGATGAGATCAACAGGACCCATGCCAAAATAGGAAACAAGCTTTTGCATTGGTTTGATAAGGATATGAGCATGCCGGACGGATCCAGAGTGAAGCTTGGCTATCTTTACGATGGCGCGGACACCTACCAATTCCAGATTGCTGCGATCAACGAAGGCGAGGAGTATAAAGGAACTTTTGAGGTAGATAAAGCCTTGCGCAGGAGAATGATCATTGAACTTCCTATGGATCGCTTCCCCTTGACTGATTTAGATAGGAGATTGATGAAAGAAGAAGGAAGTAAAAAAATTGAATTGAGGAACAAGCAAAATAATATTGAAAAGATTTTAGAGATTTACAAAGCAGTAGAGGTCATACCTTTCCATCCCACCGCAGAGCTTTTTCACGCCTACCTGGAAGCTTTTGACTACTGCAAACACTCACCGAGCGGCGAAAAAGGAGAAGTCCCAGAAAAAAATGGTTCAAGGCGGCACATCTGCGATCAGCCGATAGAGATTGGCGGCCAGCGAGTTGCCGGCGATGCAGTCATGTCCTGCAATTTATTGAAGATGTTTGTCAACGAAATGTGCCCGCATGTCAGAGCTTTGTCGCCGGGCGTGGCCAGAAATCTTTCCAACGTCGCCCGAGGCTTTGCCTTATTGAGAGCAACAAAATTTGTAGAGATGCTTTCAGGTTATCTGGCTGGAGAGTATGAGCATAATCTTAGTTATAGATTAACTGAGCCAGACACATTTACCGATTCATTGCAGCGCTATACCGGTCGCATTACTATCACCGGAATGGATCTAGCTCGGGCAGCGGCTGAGAAGTATGTGCGCGAACTGGAAGTTCAGGTTGCGGATATAGAATCTGCCGTTCCCTTCGTCGGTTTCTCCAAGCTCGGCTTATCATTCCCATGGATAGCGAAGGCGCATCAGGGAAGCAGGTTTGAATCCATCAACTCATTCGTCAGTCAAGCCAAAGGAAAATTTGAAGAAGGGTTGGCCATCGAGCAGCTAGCCGACCTGAAGAGCATTCTTAGCGGCAATGCTCCTGAGAGCACAATTAGGGAAATAAAGGAGCACTGTGATTTTGAAAATCCCTGGCTTTGGAAAGTGCTGAGAACATATCTTGAGCGTGATCCTGCAGAGGTAGCGGGGAAAAGAAAATTACGGGTCTTGCAGATCTACGGTCATTAAATTTATACAAAATAAAATTGTACAAAAGATGATACAACAATGACAAACGACTTTTCACGGGTAAGAGAACTTTTCTACCGAACATTAGGAGAGCAGGCCGAAACTGCAGATCTAAAAGGATTATTTTCTCATGCTTTTAGGACCTTCCAGGAGAGGTATCTGATTTCCAGCAGCGGGGTGTCGCCGAAGGTCTTCACCTACAAAGCGGAGAAAGGCACCGGAGCAATATCGCTGCGTCTTTTAAGCCGCTATGGGCAGGCAGAATTGACGGCGCTGGAAATCAGGGGCGCAGCTGAGTCCGCGCATCTTGATGCTGTCTTGGATGGATTAAGCGGTGAAGTTGAGCTTGCGTATAATGGGTTAGGCATATCTAAATTGCCTCATTCTCTACAAGATAAGATACAAGATAGGATACAAGGTAAGCTTGGAGCTGTTGATGAAACAGGTAGTGAAACAGGCAGAGTAATTAATCAAGCTCATGTCGTTGATATGGAGCAGGCTTTATTCTATCTTGCGCCAGGTCCTGAAGAAAAAGTGCTGAAAAATGTACGATTCTATCTCTCTCAGAATAATGAGCCAGATACAAAAGCATTAGAAAGATACAATGAAAAATGTATGGGAAATGAAAAAGGCATAGGAAAATTCCGCGCCTTGTACGTTTTAGCTGATTTTATCAAGCTGCGATCTTCGTACTACCGCGATGATGATCCTCGTCTGGAATTAATCACCGAATCCTGCGAAGTCAGGCGGCTCCAGCAGGGAAAACAGGAAAAACATAATTTTGTATATAGCGTTGCCATCGCCAATGATCAAGGGATGCCGGTAAGCCTGCTTCCGAAAGTAGAACACAAGTTTGAACTGATACGATCTGATTTTGGAATATTATCTTTTCGCCGGGTGCGGATACAAGAAGGCGGTGCTGTATCACCATGAGCGAGGAAACGATGGATGCAGAAAATGTTGAACAGCACCTTGAATCAATCTGCAGAAGCATCATTGACAAGAAAAAGTGGAAGCCATTCAATGATATCTCTGTCGAAGTCGACGATTTTCCCGCGGTGGTTGGGGCGCATATCACCTTGCAAGACTGGAAGATCAAGATCATGGCTTCTCCAGAGCTGTACCCAGCAGTTGAGCGATTGCGAACTGACGAGAAACTGGATATTTTCTTCAAAGAAAACGATCAGGAAGCTGCCAATAACCAGATCATCGAAAAAATAATGTACGCGCTGGTCGTGCATGAGTACGGCCATTACCGCTGGTGCCCATCAACCCAGGAAGGCCTGCAAAGGATTCTCTCCGGAGTGCATGATGCGATCCACAAACGTGAATACAAAAAAGAACGCATTGAAAGGATCTGTTTTGAACTTCACAATCAGATCTCTGACGTTATCTTAAATACTCTTAATGCGCGCACCGATCCACAAAAAGAAAAGTACCGCGAGGGATTGGATTTGACATATCTCCTGATGGCAAATCATGCGAAAAGAAAATATAAACAGCGCGGCAGCAAGGATTTTGAACTCTTCCTTCATGCAAATCTTTTGCTAAGCGATACGCATCCCCAGATGTTTGAAAAAATAAAAAAGTACGGGCCCTGGCTGTTCTTTGGAAAAGAACGATATCGGAGGAAAGTTATCGATGCCTTCACCCAGAATAAAGAATTAACCGAAGCGGTTTTAGAACACCAGGTCACGCCTGAGCAATCTCAATACATAGTCGAACGTTTCAAGAATGTTGCAAATTGGTATCAGATCTCACGCGATTATGCAGAGATAGTGCATCCCTTCCTTGATGAACCTAACCCCTGGCTGGAAAATTCGTATTCCCGAAAGAATTCTGGAAACAGCAGCCGTAAAAACAGCGGCAGCAATAAAGGCTCTGCCAATCCTGCCAAAGAGGAAAAGAACAAAGAGGAAAAGAATAATGGCGGTAAAAATGATGGTGATAAGAATTCAAAAAATTCCGGTAAAGAAAATAACAACGATTCTGAAGACACTCCCTCAGGTAATAATGATGGGAAGAATGATAAGGGTGATAGCAGAGGGGGCCAAGGCAGGTCGAAAGATGGGAAGAAGGATGGCAATACAGAAGGCAAGAAGAGCGGCAGGAAGGACCATAAAAAAGACGGTGAATATCAAGACGGCAGTTCAGATGCAGGTGATGAAAATAATGATAATGAAAAAACGAGGCCTGATTCGCTCAGGGACTTCTTTGACCAGCTGGCTCGCGCTATCGACAGGAAACCTTATTCTTCTCCTTTCCTGGAATACTATCCGCGTTTAAATCAACTCTATGATCATCGGGCAGGAAGGATCATCCTCACTGCAGAAGAAGAAAACCGGTCGGGAATGTTTCATGAACTCTATGCGGGCAAGGAACCTCTGGCGTTAGATGATTTCTCTATGCGAAGACTTGCCTGGTCAGAAACAAGGATGTACGAGGGGAAAGACGGACTTGAATTGGAACTCTTTAGACGTTCCATGCCTTTGCGTTTGGATATTGAATCTATGGTTAATCCGGGCGGATTGCCGGACATTTGCTGGATCATAGATAGTAGTGGGTCCATGACTTTTAATCCGCTGGAAGGAGAAGGCCGGGGAGATTATCATTATGGCGTGTTGGGTGTTTATTCAATCCTCAACTATCTTAAAGAGATCAATCTTGCCTACGAACTTCGATACGACCTGATCAATTTTTCACTGACCACGGTATCATCCGGCTGGCGTTCCTATAGCGAGATAGAGGAAGTAAAAAGGACCTTATTTGATTATCAAGGCTCTTGGACCAATCTTGATCCTAAAGAGCTTAGGAAGATGAGAGAAACAAGGCAGGACAGCGTGATCTGTTTCATGCTCAGCGACACTATGTTTGCCATGGACAATGAACAGGAAATTATCCATGAAGTTGATCAGATGCTGGCTACCGGCGACATGGGATTTTATCTCTTCCAAATGGGAGGGCCGACTACCTTCTGCCGAGCCTTGGAAGATCGCGGCATACCGCCGACTTACATCACTTCAGCCCGTGATTTTATGAATCTCTCGATACATTTCACCAAAAATCTCTACGGGCGGGAGACTTCAGCATGACTAGCTACGACTACCCCTTGGTTACCTGGATCAATATCGGATTACATCGAGATTCACTGCATGCTGCTCTCGAGAGTATCAGGGCCGGAAAGCCTCTGGATCGATCCTTAACCAAAGAGGCGCCTTCAAATAAAAAATATCTGGAAAAAATCTTGCGGGAAGAAGTCCTGAAACAGTTCAAGGATCCAAGAAGGCCGCTGCTGGAAGTGATCCTCAATTCCGTCGATGCAAAACCCAGAAATTTTGATAAGCAATATGAAGTTGACATACGGGTAGGCAGATACAAATTCTCTGCCGCTGATAACGGAAGAGGGATGAATCCAGAAGACATTCTCCGCTTGCTGATCATCCCTTTCAGTTCTGATAAAAATCCTTTGGAAGACATAGGGCGGTTCGGAGTGGGGTTCCTCTCCACTTTCAACTATTGCCTGAAAGATCCCGGCAATAAAGTCATCGTTGATACCAGCGCTGCAGAAGAGCATACTCTCGCGCAATTCTACGCCGCCGGCAAAACGGTTGGCGATCTGCGCATGTCTTTGCGTCATGAGAATAAAAGCAGGAAGACCGGCACCAGCGTGACTATCAAGACCAGGATAACTGAAAAGGCCGAGACGCAGTTGTACATCATCGAACAGCTGAAAGGATTTCCAGCCTATCAAGCCAGGATCATGGTAAATAAATGTTTGGTCAATGAAGATGACCATGGTGTCTGGTATTCGGAAAGTGTCGATTTCAAGCTGCTGGGCCGCGATCTCACTCAGGAAGTTGGAGTAAAAGTATATGATATAGACCTTGATAAAGACCTAACAGAAATAGATGAGATAATACGGTCTTTAATACCTCCGCCCCCTCCGTTTATCTACCTCACTTCACAGGGAGTTAATGTAAAAAGCGTATCAAGTATCGGGCACGGCGCAACCATTTCCTTCCCTCCCGCAGTACAGCTGGTTGAAGGGCGGGATGAATTTAAGATTGATGCTAATCATCGATTGGCCGTGCAGGCAACCTTCAGGGCGCTGGAGAAATATGTGCGAGAGAAACATATGCTAGCTAGAAAAATCACTCCTGATGCATTTATCGAATTGACTGAGCTCATCCCTTCGGTAATGTCTGCTCTGGAAATGAAAAAGCTTGAAGAAATAAAAAATATTGAAGAATTATGCAGCATCCTTCTGCCGGGAAAAGAGTATGTCATGACTACTTCAGCCTACAAAAATACACGGCCATTCTTTGATGCTTCATTTGAAGAACTCTCCTTCCCGACTTCCACCACCGCGTTATCCTATTGGCAGGAATTATTCAAAGGCCACGACCTTCTTTTACGCGAGCTGATCACCACCACCGCAGCATCCCTGACTCCCAACGAGTTTGAAGAAGAACTTATGGAAAATCAGTATGAACTTCAAAACTTGCAGCATCTTTCCGCGATCGTCAGTAAGGTTAGCGAGATTGTGCAGAAGTACCGACGTATTAAACTGGTGGAAGTCCCTCAGTACGGAGAAAGCGCTCTTTATTTTAGTGAAGACCAGTGTGATCTATATATCAACCTTCTTCACCCCCATGCGCAGGGAGAGAGGAATCCCTTAAAAATATATTCTATACTGTCTGATTATTTCAGCCATCATACCGCCAGAAATAAACATGGATTTAAGAAAGCAGAAGAGGCTGAAAAAGAATTACATCAGCAGTTAGGAACTATGAGTGGAATACCGGCGGTATGGTGGCAGCGTCGTGGAGAGAGGCAGTATAGATAGAGAAGATGAGCCTAAAGAAGATGAACCTAGATAAAATGAACCTAAATAATAAACAAGAAGGAAGGCCATGACAAGAAATACGATGACCACGGTAGACCTAAGCCCTTTGGAACAAGAATTACGGAAGCTTGAGAAAGATAAAGTCATAAAATTGCCTCTCGCAGACTTGGTGATGATGCAGATGGTGGGAAATTTCCCTCAATTTCTGAATGCGCTCTCGAGAGATGTAGAGCAGCAGAGTGAGGAACAGCGCAACGCTGCGCTGGACATGATAGAAGATACGCGCAACGCCGTCACTACCCCAAAACTATTTCCGGGCATCGTACAGAAAACTATCACTGCTCAATTCGGCGATAAACATGCTGCCCTGCGCGAATTAGGGCAGAACGCTATAGATTCGTACAGCGTAGAAGCAGAAGAAAAAAAAGTTATCTTTGATCTGCGCACCGAAAAAAACTATCATCTCTTGCGCGTGCGTGATTCTGGAGCAGGAATGGACAGCGCTTCGTTAGTGAAGAATCTGCTCATCCCGTATAATTCCGGCAAAGAATTCGATCCCAACAAGATCGGCGAACATGGCATCGGCTGGTATTCTATCGTGGACCTTTCTGAAGTTGTGAAAGTCACTACTAAAACTGCTGAGATGGATGCATACGTGCAGGCATTGATCTACAAAGAAGGCGAGGAGTGGATGGCTTCCTTGTCTCCCTCTCCTGGAGTTCAAAATGAACTTCTTCAAGATAAATCTCTTCAAGATAAATCTCTTTCCGGCGCGGAAGCTTTCAGCACTGAAGTACTGGCGTATGTCAGTAAAGACACCACTTCGGTAGAAGGAATGAGAAATTATCTTTTCCAGCATTTGGGGTTGGTCGATACTCGCCGCGCCAAGATTTTTCTGGGAACTGAAGCTGTAAATACCGTTCGTGATCAATATCAGGCTGCCGCTCCGGTGAACGTGCATATAGATGAAAGTGTTGGACAATTGACCATGAGCATCTCCAAAAGGACGATCCGGGACCTGGAGCTGAAAGACTCCCGCTTTGTTCATAGAAACAAGAATCTTAACCAGGCTGTGTTTACTCAGCACGGCCTTTTCGTGAATTATGATAGTATGGGCTTCGATGCAAAGAGTATGCACCAAGAATTTCTGCGCAAGCTTCAGACCATGGGTTTAGACCTTTGGGTCGATCTGCCTGCCAATGTTACCCTTACCAAAGGGAGAAACAACATCATCGCCGATCACGCCGCGCCAGTTTTAGAAGCGCAGTATCAAGCCTTTGAAAATCTTTTCCTTGATGTCATCCTCAGCGACGACGAATTATTATATCATTCTTCTGGAATAGTGCTGGAGCAAATCGCTGATCTTTTTGACAAAACGTATAAGCGTCACGTTACCTCGGCGGAAAGAAATTCTTACAGCCTGGGTCGCAGAGTCCTTTCACGTACTGCGGCTATCGCGGTCGGCACGCTGGAAGTTGGTTATTATATGGCCTACGCGCTGTATAGAGCAGCAAAATATGGCGCAATAGAACTGCCACAAAAGATTGGCCGCGCTGCCATGAGTGTAAAAGCCGGTTTTGAAGAAGAGGAAGATAAAGATAAAATCAAACGGATTGCCGGCAAAACGGTAAAGATAGGCGTGCCCGCTGCGGCAGGAGTAGGCGCAGCCGGATATGGAATCTACAAACTTCAGGATACCTACGATTGGGATCCATTCATCTATACTGGCGCTGCTCTTGCTTCACTGGTAGCTTTTGGAGCAGTAGCGATGTATGGGCCAAGAGTTGTTAAAGGCATACCTCATGTCGCTCGGTCCGCAGGTGAAGCCGCTGGCTATTTTGGAAGAGCTTTCTATGAATGGGCAAGGAGTTTTGAACTGCCCAAATTTGGGCGGTCCGAGTCTGGAAAAAAATCGGAAAAAAGCCTTGAACAGCGCCTGCGCGAGGAAACTTCAAAAGAGGCTTTGCTGCCCAGGATAGGGCATTTTTGTAAAAGCGTTTACATGTCCGCGCTTAACTCCATGGGTTTGTATGTCGACGTAGAAGCGAAAAGAAGAGCCAAGCTTGAAAAAAAGCTGGCGAAAATATCCAAGCAGTACCTCTCCAAGATGCAGAAAGACCACTTCTTTGCCCAGCTTCTCAACAAGAAAATCATTTACGCTGAACGGTATTTCGATGCATCGATCCAGGACCACAAAAACAGTATAGAAAATAGTATAGAAACAGTCGGAGATTGGATGCGTTTCCCGATCGAGGGGCATTATGCATCTGCATCAGCTCGAAAGAAGAAAGTCTGGCAAGAGCAGCCGCTCCAGAAAACAGTCACTAAAATATCCATCGACGAACTGGTAAAACTTCACTTGGAGAGAAGAATCAAGTATGATGATCCACAGAAGAGGTTGTTGGATGCAAAATGCGGCCACGGAGATTATTATGTCAATTACAACAATCCTGTGGTCAGGAAGGTGGTAGAAAATTTGGAAGAGATCGCTCACAAGGTAAGGAAAACCTACGACGTCAAGGTGCTTGAAGACCGCCTGGATACGTTAGGTGAATTTGCGCAAAGCCTTGGACTGCTGGTCTACCTTTGTTCCGGAATCGGCGTTGTACATGCCATCTATAGCGAAACTTCCGACAAGGTTCAGAACCCTTTCAAAGATTTTAAACCCTACCGAGCCATCGTTAGTGGGGGAAAAGCAGTCGCTGAAGCATTCCGCGACAGAGAATGGGCTTCTGACCTCTACCAAAATGCCAAAATATTCCTGAAGTATGCTGTGCTTATTCCGACCTATTATCTGCCTAAATACAGTTTGAAATTAGGCGCGGGAGCGGTTAAATACAGCGCTAGAGAATGGTTTATACCGGGAGCAAAAGCGCTTAACCCGGTTAGGTATCCTGGATATGCACGGGATATCGCTCAGTATGTACGGGATTGGCAGGAAGAAAGGAGGAAAAAAGGGATAGAACGGATGCTAGCTCAAGCAGATCAAGTCAAACAGTTGTCACAGCATGCGCAGGAATCTGACCAGGAACAACTGAAAAAAGAACAGTCAGAAAAAGAGACGAAGGAAGGACTCTTCAAACGTTTACTCAACTACTGCCTTGAACAATTTACTATCAACTTCATAACTGGATTAGGTCCGGCGCCGTTTGATACACTTTCCGCGGATGATCTGAAAGCCATAACTGCAAGGGCTCATGCCGGACAGCTGTACGCCGATTTCACTTCCGCTCTCCAGGATGTCAATGAAATTGTCGCGCACTCCATGAGTGAGAAACCTTATTTGCTTTATCTATCATACCGCAGAAAGGGTGACGACTATGAGATTGAACATTCCAGCGGCATGCATCTTCGGGTCAATAAAAGAAGCAAAGAACCTAAACTCTATCTCGACCTAAGTGAATGCCATAGGCTTCTCAAGCTGACCCAGGATTTAACCGCGGAGCAGCAAGATCCAGCGGCATTGACGGAACTAAGCTATACTCTCCTTGATCTGGTCATTCATCAGCGGGCGCATGACTCTCTGCATTATTACCGTCATAAGTTTCATAACGACGATGATAAATCCCTGCACCCGCGCAAATTTCTGGACAGAAAAGAAAAAATCCGCCGTGAGGTAGTCAGTAAGATGGCGGAAAATAATATCTCCCTCCCGGAAATTATTGGCCAGAGAATACCTTACGTGGATCAAAAAGAGAATCCAAAGTACGTGCTCCTGGAAGCTGAGCTGGCTGAGCTGGTTCACCTTCCACGTTTCCGGCAGCCGCATTATCTGGAGATCAAGAGGAATGAAGAAAGAAAACGTACCGAAAGGCAGATCAGAAATCTTGGTCCTGGCGGCGGCCAGTACCGGAAAGAATAAGCTAAGCACGGAATTTTTGGTGAATGATATAGTAAACTGCGCAGGATGGAGGACATCAATTAGCGCGGTTTACTTATTAGATAACTGTGTAATTATGTGCTGTATCCCACGCAGTTATCTATATCTAGGGTCAGCTTAATATTCAGGACTTTCCGCGTACACTTTCCAGAATTCTTCCATAAATCTTTTTGCGATCTCTTCATCCCCAATAATTATTAAGTTTTCATCATTATGCTTATCACCGTTCGCGGTTGGATTGAATGAACCGGTGATTACCGTCTTTTCATCCACGATAAAAACTTTATGATGCAGATTGTTCTTGTTTCCATCTTTGCGCACCCCTACTTTGTTCTGCAGCAAACGGCCATACTCAGAATGTTCTGAGATCTGCCGTACTTCCATCACTCCTCTGACTTCAATTTCATCCAGATTCTTCAACAGTAGAACGTTCGCAATACCCTCATGAGTAAAGGAAAAAGTCATGAAATGGATCGATCTTTCTGCTTTTTGTAATTCTTCTTTAACCTGCGATGCACAATCATCTTCCGGGCAGAAATAGGTTTCGATTCGTGTAGATTTCTCTTCATTGTCTTTGAGCATAATCTCGGGATTTTGTACTTTACTCCCTTTCTTGAACGTTCCCTGCCACAATTCATGAAACTCTTCTTCATAATTTCGCGCTATCACTGCCGATTCGATCAACAGTAAATTATTATTGTTCTTATGGGCGTCATTTTCGGTAGGGTTCATAGAGCCGGTGCTGATTTTCTTTCCGTCAACAATACAAAATTTATTGTGCATTAAGCCATATGAATCTGCCTTGACAAAATGATGATTGAATTTCTTCAGATAATCATTATCAGTAACTATCAATACTTCTATCTCTTGTTGTTTCTGCAGCAATTTTTCCTGTACCGATTTCAATCCAATGTCAAACAAAGCGCAATGGATCGATTGCTCAGCGGAGTCTAAGAAAGAAACCAATGCTCCTTCGCAATTCTCATCAGGACAGAAATAAAGTTCCATTGTACCTTGATCTTGAAGATAGGTTTTAGTGTTGGCTATCCCTTTTCCAGTTGAACAACTGCTTAAAAGTAAGGTTAGCAGAACCAACACCACTAAATGTTTCATAAGATGGCAGAAATAATTTTCTTTATAAAACTATAGAAAATGAAATTAATTTCCATTAAAATATTTCATTTTCTAATAAGCAAATGAATGATTAAATTATCGATTACTTAATTCATTTGCTATAATCTCAAAATTCTGCTTACACGATCTTTTTCTTAGAACTGCTAACCAGGTACTTGAACATCAACGGAGAAATAAGTGTGGTAAACAAAGCCATTACCACTAATGCGGTGAAGATGGCCGGAGTGATTATCCCAGCGTTCAAGGCTATGGTAGCAATACCTAATTCTACGTCTCCCTTTGGCGTCAGGCCCCAGCCGATCATCATTCCTTCCCGAAAACTGCCGCCATTAAGCAAAACGGCGATAGTGGTTCCTCCTACCGTCCCTAGCAAGGCGATAATGATCAAGATTACCACAAAGAAAACATTCTCATCAATGGTACTGATGTCGGTATTCAAGCCGACCCAGATGAAGAATAATGGGATCAAAAATCCAAATGCTACGATGTGGATAGATTTCGCAATGTCATGTTCTTCCCAGTCAGGGATTTGCACTTCTTTGAAAATAGTCTGCCGCACGATCATTCCCGCGATCATCGCTCCGATGATAAAGCCCAAGCCGAACAGCTCAGAAAGCGACGCGATCAGCAAGACGATCAGTAATGAGCCGGTAAATCTTGCCGTGCTTGATTTCTCCCGGTCGAAAAACTTGATGGTATAAGGAATAAACCATAGCCTTGCTATTGCTATTGAAACGATAAAGAGCGATAAGCCCAACAGCAAATTAAGATTAGACACGTCGGTTATGGTGATCTGAAAAAAAGAAAGCAGGATACTCACCAGAATTAATTCTATCAAATCATCAACTGCTCCTGCGCTGATGATCGTTTCTCCCAATCTGGATTTGACCAACTTTAATTCTTCTAACATTCCTATGGAAATAGATTGCGCGCTCACCGAGAGCGCTACGCCGATGATCAGGCTGATGATGGTATTGAACTCAAATACAAACTTCATCACCACAAAACCGATGATAAATGGAAGCGTGGTGTTGACTAAAGAGATAGACAACGATTTTTTGATGTTTTTCTTAAAGACAGAAAGATTGGTCTCCAATCCAACGTAATAGAACAAAAGAATTATCCCTAGATTTGCCAGAAAAGAAAGGACGTCGAGGTTTTCTTGGTTGAATAACACCCTTTGGAAAATAGCTAAGCCTAAAATAAGCCCTGCTCCTACCTGCCCTATCACCCTGGGGACGCCTAACGTTCGCTTCAAGACTTCTGATATAGCAAAAGCTAGCAGAAGAGCGACTAAAATCATCACAAACGGCGACACCATCTTTTGAGAGAAGGATAGTTTTGGTCTTTTTTAACGTTTCTAAAAGGAGGGCTCTGTCCTAAATCTTTTTTAACTAAAGAATAAACCCTCCTCCAGCCATTAGGCTGGTGAGGGTGGGGAGTGGTACCTCCCCATGACGAAGGAAAACAAATTAGTTAAAAAAGTTAAGCGTCTGCTGAGACGCTTAGGCTGTCCGAGATGGTTACACCACTTTGGACCAAAGACATACGAATTTTACGAACATTTGTGCGCCTTGCTCATTCGTTTCTTCTGTCGATTATCATATCGCAGAGTACAACAATTCTGCGATTTGCTGGGAGTACGTTGCCCTAGCAAATCTGCGTTACAGTACACAGCAAAGAAACTTTCTGCAAATTTCTGGCAGAAAGTTCTCAAGGCAACCAGTGGTAATCCTTACATCGTTGCCATTGATAGCACTGGTTTGTCTCGCACAAATCCCAGCTATCATTATCTTCGCCGCATCGATGGGAAAATGCCAAAGATTCCCGTTAAACTGAGTGTAGCGATTGACACACGAAGTAAGAAATATTGTGCTGCACAAATTCGTGTGCTACCCGCACACGATCTTAGAGATGCGCCACAATTACTTACAGAAAGCTGTGCAAAAATTGCTGTGGCTGATAAAGCGTATAGCTCAGAAAATCTGTATCGCCACGCAGCAGCACTCGGTACGCTGCTGATGGTGCCACAAAAGAAAAATGCACGGCATGGTTTGTGGCGAGTGATAATGCAAAAAAAGTTCAGGATTAGAACATACAACCGTCGGCAACT
>Ga0209542_10013267_pt1 | contig 14244 bp, 14 predicted proteins | sample RifCSPhighO2_01_FD_184028 | JGI IMG/M metagenome (GOLD analysis project Ga0209542, IMG submission 184028) | Soil microbial communities from Rifle, Colorado - Rifle CSP2_plank highO2_0.1 (SPAdes) (version 2) | ecosystem: Environmental > Terrestrial > Deep subsurface > Rock core/Sediment ...
GCTCTGGATGTCGATGTGATCGGCCACAATCTGCGATGTCCCAGAAATTGTACCGTCGATCACCACTTCTTCGGCCTCAACATCAACATGCCCGAGAAAACGACCCCGCAGCACAATACGCCCCCCAGTGAGGATCGTACCTGATTGATACGTTCCTTCCACCGAAAGATCGCCGCCGGAAATACGAGCTTCCCCTTGAACAACGACTTCATCACTCAGACTAATGCGACCACCGGCCGCGAACAGGTCATCGCCAATGGGGCCTTCGAGCCGAATCTCTCCGCCCGCCAAACGTACATCGTCACCGACTGCACCGATAACGGTAATCGTACCGCCAGCAGCCGTCAGATCTTCTTCAATATCACCTTGGAAGCGCAGTTCTCCACCGGCGCTGACGACATCACCAACTACTTCCGTTTCAAATGTCACAATTCCACCAGCCGCGTAGACATCATCGGTTACAACTTCATCGATCCGAACATCATCACCAGCGCGAAACATTGCCGCCTGCGCTGAAACCGGGAGCAGAAACAAGACCAAGAGTGAGGCATACTTCACGCGGCACACTCTATACCTCTCGCTAGAGGCATTCCAGCGGATCGACGTCAATGATGACGTCGGTGAGGTCAATATGTTGCAAAACGGAGCGTGGATTTTTACCACGAATCAGGATGTGCCACTCTTTGCCGCCACCGAAGAAGGTCGGCGCGGCATGCACGTGGGTTTCTTCGTCTATCAATGCGTGTAGCTTCTGCAGCAAAGCCTTTGCTTTCGTAGCTGCGCCTGGGCCGCGCAGAAGCAATCTGATGATTTCAGTCGCGGGAGGATACTTCAAATATTCGCGCAAGCGCATTTCCTGCTCAAGGTACGCTTCAACTTGGTGCTCAGCAGCCAGTTTTACTTCGGGCGCGCTCGGTCGAAATGTCTGGAAGATGACGTCACCCGGTTGCGAGCGCCCGCTGCGGCCGGCGAGTTGCGTCAGCAATTGAAAGATTCTTTCGCCGGCTCGGAAATGCGGCAGACTCAAGCCCACGTCGGCGAGAAGCACTGCTGCAAGTGTCACACTAGGTAGATCGAGACCCTTTACGACCGACTGTGTGCCAAGCAGGATATCGGCCTCGCGTTTTTTCATAGTTTGGAGAAGCGTTCGCATCTGCTCGGGGTGCATGAGCGTGTCCCGGTCAGCTCGCAGCAGTCTTGCTTTCGGAAAATGACGAGCCACAATCGTTTCGATGCGCTGCGTTCCGGCACCCACGGCATGAAGTCGCTCCGAATTGCAATGTGGGCAGCGCTCGGGCAGCGCGGCGACGAGTCCCGTGCTGTGATCCTGCAGTTCCAGCGACCCATCCAACCGCCTGTGGACAGTGAAGGGGAGTTGGCTTTCAGGAGAAGTCACGCGCCGGCGGCAATCGAGGCAGAGCAGAGCTGTTGCCAAGCCGCGCCGGTTTAAAAAGAGAATCGACTGTTCCTTTCGATCCAACCGATTGCCGATCTCGGTCAATAATGTGGGCGAAAACGGGTAGTCCTCACCAAAACCAACGTCTGCTAAATCAATAATACGAACATTCGGCAAAGCATGATTACCGTACCGGCGATCCAAGCGAACCAGTTGAAACTGCACTTTCTTGACTGCATCCCAACTTTCCAGCGACGGCGTTGCCGTTCCCAACACCAATTTTGCTTTGGCAGCAGAGCAAAGCTTTTCTGCGAGTGGCCGAGCGTGATACCGCGGCATCTGCTCGTTCTTGTACGTCCATTCATGTTCTTCGTCGAGAATGACGAGCCCGAGGTTGCGCAGCGGCGTAAACAGCGCGCTGCGCGAGCCCAGGACGAGCGAAATCTCACCGCGGTGAATGCGTCGCCAGGTTTCCCGCCGCTGACCGATCGTCAGGCGGCTATGCCAGATGGCCAGTCGCTCTTCCCCGACAAGGTCGACAAAAGTAGCGGTGAAATTTTCCGTCAAAAAGATTTCCGGCAACAGCAAGATTGCTTGTTTGCCACGGGCTAAGCAGTCGGCAATCAGACACTGGTACAACGCTGTCTTCCCTGATCCGGTTACACCGAAGAGGAGCGATGGGCGCGAATCAGCTTGCATGGTATCACAGGCTTTCTGTTGTTCGGGGGTCAGTTTTGGAACATTGGTGCATTGGTGTTTGGTTCCGTCACTGACGGCAGACAGCACTTCAAAACATTCGATGACGCCTGCTTTCAGAAGCGTGCGCAGCGTGGCGACGCTCGCGCCGCTCTCAGCGCGCAGCTTTTCCTCAGTGAGTTCTTTACTCCCCCGCAGCGCTTCCACCACTGCCAACTGTCTTTTTCCGCGCGGTTCAGTGGCCTCGGAATTGAGCCCATACGTCACGATCGGTTCCGGCAGCAAGTTCCTCCATGGCGGTGCAGGGAGCCAGACTCGGAGCGCCTGACGCAGCGAGCAAAAGTAACGCTCGCTCATCCAGTGCAGCGTTTCGATCTGATGGGTTGCCAAGAGTGTGGTGCCGATTCCACTGATCTTTTTGACAGCCGCCTCGGTATTCTTGGATTTGAGCACTTCCAGCACCAGCCCTTCCACGATCCGTTTGCGCAGTGGGACGCGCACATGCGCGCCCGGCGCGATGTGCTCCTCCGCCTCATAAGTCAGCCCATCGCCAATGGCGCTGCTTTGGGAGGCCGTTAGAACGCGGTAGAACATGGGAGGTAATTGTATCGTATGTTTCGGATTGCCCAGCTTTTCTGTTGATACTTAGGTCCGGAAGACTACTGTAGCGCTCTTATGGACGAAAAGAAGCCTCTAACGTTTGCAGATATTAAGGCTGAACACGAACTTCGCTGGAACGTCCGTGAGGCAAGTTGGCAATATATGAGTCAGCTCGCGGATATCGAGGAAACTTATCAGGAGGCGAACCGCGAACTCAAGAGAGTAACGGAAGAGATTGGCGTATCGGTAATCGAGGGTGGAGCTTTTGATCCTTTGCACGTTCACCGCGGTCGAGAGCTGCAAGAACAAATTGAAAACTCCCGATTACAGAAACTTCAAATTCAGGATCAGGCGCGTGCTGCAATGCGATCTGAGCTTGTTAAAATGCTATCTCCCGAAACGGTTGAGGTAATACGTGATGAAGAGCTGGAAGCGTTCTTTAACAACCTTGAGGAGGCAAATCAAACCCAAATTACAGTCTCTAGGCTTCTTGGTAGGTGAACCGACGAGCGACGCCTGATGGTCGGGGTGACTGGACTCGAACCAGCGGCCTCCTGCTCCCAAAGCAGGCGCTCTAGCCAACTGAGCTACACCCCGTAACTTTATGGTATCAGTTCCTTCGTCTTCATTGGAGGCCATTATTTTCAGATCATTATTATTACTGCCCGTACAGTTTATTGAACGTCTCCACCTGCTTCTGAAGGCAGTCTTTTCGATCAGCGGGCAGAACACCTTTGCATGCGATACGAACGGACCTACGGACACCTGAAGTTTCAGAAGTATTCTCAGCCTCTTTCAGACGCAAACGACGATTGGTCCGATCCTGGAGCAGCCACTCACGGAGCATCGCATCGTCGGACAGTTGGACACCGCGCATGTATTGCTGGCGAAGCAAGATGCTTTCCTTGATTGAGCGCTGCACGGTCCGCGCTTCGATCTTAATCAAGCGGCGGGATTGTCGCTGAGAAAGACGAGCTGAATTGCGCTTCTGTTGCTCAGAAATCCGCAAATCGCGCTCTTGATTATTAAGCTCGTCAACCATGCAGCGCCGCAGGTTTGCTAGTGGCGCGCCGTTCGGTGGAATTTCATCCGGCTCGAGGCCTAACCGCTCTCGGCAAAGTGCCATCAGTTCGGGGTCTTCCCGGCCAGACAAAACAGTCGTTCGGTCATTCGGATCTGTCTCAGCAAAAACAAGTGTGCTTTGCAGCAAAAGCGCTCCGGTCCCGAGGAAAGTAATAAGCTTTTTCACGGGGAATAGTGTCGCGCAAACCTATTTTTAGTGCAATGCCGAGCTAGTTGCCGTTTCCGGGGATTCAGTGCATACTGCGTGTCTCCTTTACCGCTGTGCCTTTATGAAAAAATTACTGCCACTTCTGCTTTCGCTCCTTGCAGTCACGCCGACGTTTGCTGCTTTTCCAGATACGGGGAATCATCCCTACCGCGAAGCGATCGACTACATGCAAGCAGAGGGCATTGTCAGCGGGTATCCTGATGGCACATATCGACCTGACCAGCTTATTAACCGGGCTGAGTTTACGAAAATCATGATGGAATCGAGGCCTCCGGAAAATCCGGGGCGAGGTATTTGTCTTCCCGATCCCACGGGAGTTTATCTCTTTTCTGATGTGTTTGCTCGCGACTGGTTTTGGTCCTACGTATGTATTGCCAAGGGGCTCGGTATCATCAGTGGTTATCCGGACGGAACATTTCGTCCGAGTAATTCAATCAACGTAGCAGAAGCCGCCAAAATCGTCGTTAACACTTTCAGTGTTCCGGTTCCCGTGATAGTGGGATCTACCCAATGGTACGAGCCCTTCATGGCTGCGCTGCGCACAAAGAATGCGCTGCCGTATCCCGAGCCAGCCCCTAGCTCACTCCTCACGCGCGGCCAGATGGCGGAGATTATTTACCGAGTCCGGAACACTTCCGGCGGAGGGGGGAGAGATTGTGTGGTCAGCGGCTGCAGCGGTCAACTCTGTGTTGAAGAAGGTGACCCCGGTATTTCCACCTGCGAATGGCGTCCTGAATACGCCTGCTACCGTGATGCGCGTTGCGAACGGCAGCCAAATGGTCAATGTGGCTGGACCATGACACCTTCGTTGCGGGCTTGTCTCGATGACCCAATAGAAGAAGAATCAGGCCAGTACCTTCCGTACGCGGAAGGAGTCATCGGCAACGGCCGCCAATCAGTGTTATTTTTCTGGGCTTCTTGGTGTCCTTACTGCAAAACGAATGATGAGCGACTGAAAAAGTGGGAAGATGACGGGCTTTTAGACTTCAACGCCTACAAAGTGAATTACGACACGGAGTCAGACTTGAAAAATCGTTACGGTGTCGTGAATCAAGACACGCACATCCTTATTGATGGCGATGGTGATGAAATACGGCGCGTTACGTTCCCGTCGGAGGAAGCGTTGCGAGATCTTGTGCAATAAAAAGGAAGCTAAAGAGACAGAAGGATGCTAAGGATTCCTTAGCTTCTTTAGCTTCTGTAGCTTCCTTGCTAGAGTAGGCTCCCATGCGCCTCGATACCCCTCTCCAAAAGGTCCTCCGCACAACCAAGGATCACATTGATGTCTTAGAGGGGATGGGGCTGCGGACTGTTGAGGATATGCTCCTCTATCTGCCTCGAGCCCATGAGGATCTTTCGGCCATGGCCACGCTGCGTACGGCGCCGCGTGACGCCAAAGCCACGCTGCGCGGATTGATAACAAGTTTGAAGCGTGTCCGCACACGGCACGGCAAAAGCCTGGTGACCGGCCGCTTTTTGGACGAAGAAGGCGGCCAGGCCGAAGTCATCTGGTTTAACCAGCCGCATATTATGCGGATGCTTGCCGATGGTGATGAGGTTGTTCTGACCGGAAAAGTGGTGGAAGTCGGTCGGAAGCTGCAAATCCAAAGTTCTACCTTTGAACCTGAATCGGAGAACCTTGTCCACGCGGGGAAACTCGTGCCCGTGTACCCCCAACACGACATCATCAATACCAGGTGGCTGCGGGAAAAGATGATGCTTCTCAAAGACGCAGCCGCTTTGTTCCCTGAAACCTTACCGGAAGAAATCATCAAGGAAGAACACTTCCTCAGTCGCGCCGACGCTATTCGTGCGCTGCATTTTCCGGAGAGTGGTGTGGAAGTGGAAGAAGCGCGCCGCCGCCTTGCCTTTGAGCAAATGTACGATATGCAATGTGAGGTGCTGCAGCGAAAGATGGAATGGCAGGGGCAGCGGCACGATCGTCTCAAAACACCGATGGATGTTGAGCTTATTCGTCGCTTTTTCGCATCACTCCACTTCACACCCACAGCGAGTCAGAAAATTGCCATGTACGAAATCTTAAAGGACATGGAACGAGATATACCTATGTCGCGTTTGCTTGAAGGAGACGTTGGTTCAGGTAAAACCCTGGTGGCCACCGGTGTGATCGCTAATGTTATTCGTCATGGTGGCCAGGTTGCCTTGATGGTGCCAACCGAGGTGCTGGCTCGCCAACACGTCCAGTCCATCGGGAAAATGCTGATTCAACTCCAAACATTTAGTCAGGCTGCTGGCGTTCCCGTGACGCTTCATCCAACCGTTGGTCTTCTCACCGGATCGCTCCCCGGTGGCGAAGCGGACGACGTTCGCCGCCGCCTGGCAGCGGGAACCATTGACCTTGTGATTGGCACGCATGCTCTCATTCAGGACAAAGTCCAATTTAAGGACCTCAAGCTGGTCATTGTGGACGAGCAGCACCGCTTTGGTGTGGTGCAACGCGAGAAGCTGCGGGAAAAGGGGAGCCCTCACTTTCTGGCAATGACAGCAACGCCGATCCCCCGCACACTCGCGCTCACCGCGCACGGACATCATGATTTGTCGGTTTTGCTCGAAAAGCCCGGCAACCGCCGGCCGATTGACACCACAGTTGTTTCGCCCAGTGATCGATCGACTGTTGAGCGCTTCATTAATCATCAAATTGATGAGGGTCGACAGGTCTTTGTCATCTGCCCGCTCATTGCAGATTCTGAAAATGAAGATATGGCCGAAATTAAAAGTGTGGAGCAGGAAGCAAAACGCTTGCAGCAAAGTTTCCCCAATCGGCGTGTGGCCGTGCTGCACGGCCAGATGGTTCCGACTGGAAAAGAAAAAGTCATGGCGGCCTTTAAAGCGCGTGAGCAGGATATTTTAGTTTCAACGTCGGTTATTGAAGTCGGCATCGATGTGCCCAATGCTTCGATCATCATCATCGAAGGGGCAGAGCGCTTTGGGTTGGCGCAGCTCCACCAATTTCGCGGGCGGGTGGGACGGGGTGACCATAAGAGTCACTGCTTTCTCTTTACCACGACGCCGACACAAGCCACGTCGCAACGGCTCAAAGCCATGGAACAGTATGACTCTGGTTTCCAATTGGCGGAGATCGATTTGCAGCTCCGGGGTCCGGGCGAGCTCTATGGTCTCCGGCAAAGTGGCTTACTGGAAGGCAGAATCCAGGGTCTGCTCGACCCGGAACTGGTCGTTCGGGCCAGGCAAGCGGCCGAACGAACCCTTCAACGCATAAATCGGCGGGCAGAAGCCTTGAAGACTATGTAAGAGACTGGCACACTGCCAGGTGTACATGGCTGATCCACAACAAGCCGGCAATCCACCACCTCCGCCGCGGCCTGGTGACACTGTTCCAGTGGAAGGGCTCGATCCGTCGCAAGTGTTTGCCGCACCGCCAGCCCCGCCTCCGGCAGCCCCGGGTGCTCAAGGGGCGCAGGGTGATGACGGTTCAGCGCCTCAAGCTGACCAAGGACCGCCACCACCTCCAGTTGGTGTGGCCGCCGTCGTAGGACATGGTCCTGATGGCAAGCCGGCTCCTGCCGGAAAGAAAGGCTACGACGAAGAAGATGTGAAGATTCTCGCTCAAGTCGGCAACTACCGATTTGGCAGCATTGCCGCCAGTCTCCGTAACGACGGTATCGTGGTGCCCACGCATCCGGAAACGAAGTTTGACGAACAGATGTTTTTGACGCTGTTGCGCGGAAGCATTTCGCTCACGCGCGATGAAAAATGGCGCATTGTGCAGGCGATTCCGAAACTGAGCCAATTCCAAATCAGCGAGCTGCAAAAAATTCTGCAGGAAGAAAAACGAAAGTTTTCCGAACTGAGTCCCAAACATTTACTGCAATTACAGAAGCTCGAACAAAAGCACGCAGACGATTGGAAAGACCTTCAGGCAATTACCGCACAGCAATCGGCACGTCAGCAAGAAAGCGCGCAGGCAGAGGAAATTCGCAAGCAGCTTGGGCTGTGAATGTTAGACGTTCGCACGATACAGAATAAAAATAAGAATACCGCCAACAAACAGTGCGGGGCTGGTCCAGCGTGGCAAGTCATCATTTGTTTTGATCAGATGGTCGTACATTGTCGTTTCCAAAAGGAACAAAAAGGCAACAAGGGTCAGTGTTAACACGAGCGAAGACTCAAAAATTCCCCGAAGGTAGGGGATTTCGAAAGACGGTACACGCGTTATGTAGTAGCCACCCACCGCATACACAAGACCATACCAAGCCAGGAGCCAGCCTGCGTAGAGCCGGAGCGTCTGGTGAAGCGGGAAGTACGCAGCAGGCTCGGCTTTTGATCTATCCCTTTTAGCCGACTTTATCGTTGCTTTCTGAGTGGCCGCAATGGCTTCTTCTGTGAGAGCGGGGAGCGGCTGACCATGTGGCACCCCCACCACCGGGGCTGGAACGGGCGTATATTGTTGGTCAAAAGCCGTCACTGGGGGTAACGGGTGTCCCGGGGGTGACTCTAGCGGTGAACTCGCTCCACCATAGGAAATTTGGTACATCTCCTCCTCTTGTAACTGCATGCTCCGGAGCGCCATACGCGCTGTATCAATCGTCGGTGCATCGAGTGTTCCTCGAAGCAACGTCCCATTGGGATCCCGCGCTGTGTACGAGAAGAGCACCATCGGTGCATATCCTACCACATCTCCTTACAGGCTTTCTTCCTCGCTCGCTTCGATGCTTGAGGTGATATACCTAATAGCTGTTTCCAAACGAGCATCCCCTGCAACCTCAAAATGTCTATCATCGGTCCAGGCGCGCTGACCCGTTGCCACTCCACCAGACACATTCACTGCACCGTCTCCACCTTGGAGGGCACCCGAAACCAAGCGGACAACAAGCGGACCTTGACCCAGTGAGGTGATTTCTTCACTACTAATCTCTACATGCCAAAGGTTTGACGTGGTTGTGCCGAACGATTGGTACCACCAGTTGCGGTGGACGGGGAAGCAAAAGCCAATATGGGTGCTGCAGTATTGCTGGGTCCACTGACCTGCCGAAAGATCAGCTTGGGCCATGGCCTCCACGCGTCCGGCGGGGACTGCCGCACTGCTCGCCGCCTGACTGGCTGTTGCAAGGCTGGAAGCAGGGCGAACACTGCTCGCCGTTACCGGCGTTGATTCTGAGCTACGCGCAACGGAGGACGCAGCGGAAGCGGCTTCCGAAGCTGATGCACTGCTGATTTCGGTTCCGTCCGCAAGCGTAATGCGTTCAACGCGCATGATAACGCCGCCTTCCTCAACGGTCGGTCGGACGGTGCCGAACACTTCTGCTTGCTCTCCTACATATCCATTAAGATCTACTTCGTCGCTTTCCAACAAAATGAAACGGCCGTCACTTAAAATGAGACGGTGCGTGCCCTCCTGATAGACCGAAATACCGGCTTCACGCACGGTTCCGGTGTAGGTCACGTTCGCCGTTTGCGCGACGCTGCGGATGGATGACGAAGCGGCATTTCCATCTGTTTGTGGATCTGCGTCTCCACCTCCAAAAAAGGTACAGGCGGACACCAGGAGCGCGCAGAGCAAAACCAGTCGACGCTGTTGCATAGCTGACATGGGAAGATAAGAATTCCAGTATAACCTCCAAGTCAGACGCAGCAAGCCGTCAGAGGGAGTTTTTTCTCCCTCCAACGGCACTGGAGAAGACGCTTAGCGAAGCGCTTCAATAGCGGTTTTGAAGGCCTCGACGCCTTGGGCGCCCGAGACGAGTTGGGATTCCTCTGTTTCGTTATTGATGACGATGTTGCCAGGGGTTCCACGAACACCGGCAGCCGTGCCTTTGGCCATCTGATCATTGATCTTGGTCAGGTGATCGTTATCTTCCAAGCAGTTCGCGAATTCGGCGGTGTCCAAGCCGATTTCGGCGGCATAGCCGGCGTAGGCAGACGGAGCCGATCCCTTTTCAAAGACGATATCGGCGAATTCCCAGAACATATCCTGGTCAGCTGCGCATTCGGAAGCAATGGCTGCTGGCTGTGCGTTGGGGTGGAAGCTCAGTGGGTAATGACGGTACACCCAGTTGACGTCCGAGACTTCATCCAACACCTGTTTCATGGTTGGGTGATGACGCTGGCAGAACGGGCATTCAAAGTCGGAGTATTCGATAATCGAAATCGTGGCGTCCGCGTCACCGCGGATATGGTCCACATCTGGATCAACAGGCGTTACTTCACCCGTTGGAGTTGGGGCGGGAGCGGATGGTGCGGCTGGGGCGGCTGGGGCGGGGTTATTTGCAACCTTGGCAGTGCCACCGGAGTTACCACCCATCGCGGTGGTTAAACCGACACCGACCACAAAGCCGGCCAAGACCATCGAGATCGCAAACCACGGCGTATTCGTGTTACGGAGAGCAGAATTAAATGAATCACTCATGGAAAAACAGGAAAAGAAATAAGAAATGACGAATGAAAGCCGGCTGATGCTACTCCCGCTTGAGGAGAACGGAAGCCAAAAGTCTTGCCTCTTCGTGGCGGGGGCCGTCTCGTGCTAGAGAAGGGGGTTCTGATCGCTCAGGACATGCTGCTGGCTGGAGTGGTTCTGGCAAAGTGATAGCTGCCGCCAGTAACAGCGGAGCCCGTTCTTTACTGTTAAAGGCAGCACTTAACAAACACGCCTCGCCCTGAGCGCAACCGTTTGATTCAGCGGGCTCAGAGCGATCCTCTTTCTCCTCCGCTGCCACCGGTGTCATAAAGGCGCAGAGCGATGTGTCGGCTACAGCCGGAGTCATGGTAGCCCCCTGATCCAAGTAGGTGCGGCTAACATCAATCGCTAACGCCGAACTGATAGACAGAAGGCCTCCCGTGCACAGGGAGAAATTCAGTCCAGCACAGAGAATCACGGCGATGAGGCGCCGAAGCAACTTCACGGGGACATACTAACTGTTTCACTTCCGGGGACACAACCTGATCTGATAGAGTAAAAAGGGTGACCCGGGCCGACTCCGTCCCGCGGAAGGGACTTCGCCGCACGAGTCACTCTATAGATCTTTCTTCAAGTTGACTGGTATGTTGTACATGTGGCCCGGTAGCTCAGTTGGTAGAGCACTCGCCTGAAGAGCGAGGTGTCGCCAGTTCGATCCTGGCCTGGGCCACCATTACTTCGCGAAAGAGAAACCAAGGTTTCTCTCTCGCGGGCTCTCTCATCCTTCTAAGGTATCGCTCCAGGCAAGCAGAGCTCGCCTTCGCGAATATTTTTATTTGATTAGCTCGATCCAAAAGGCACGGCGAAACGCAGTGAAGCCGGCCTGGGCCACCATATGGTGTTTCAAACCTCGTATCTCTTCAAAAATAGCCCCTCTCCGCAGAGAGGGGCCTGAAGCGAAGCCGAAACAGCATCACTTCTTCGCGAGTTCCTTCTTCTTTTTAGCAGCCTCAGCACGCCGTTTTTTGACCGACTCCAGCACATTCCCTGCACCAGCCTCGACAGTGTATTGTAGCGTGGCTGATACTACAGGAAGATCCTCCTTGATCTGTGCGAGCAGCGAGACTAGAAGTTCCTCCGGATCGTCCCGCAGCTTCTGTTGGACCTCCTCGTTGTCTTCATCGGCATAGATCGCGCGGAGCAGCTGGATGACAGAATCTGGCAACATGACATTCTCCTTTCTGTTGGTTACCGCACTAGGCGGTGAATGACGTTCAGGTTCATCGTGAAGAGACTGGTGACCCAGATCTCTTCTTCATACATCTTCTCTTTGACCACCTTCTCCCAGAACTTCCGGACGAGATAGTCGAAGAGGAACAAGCAGCAGTCATCGACCCATTTTTGCGCCTCCTTGGCGATGGCCGTGAAGTGCCTTTCGGCGAATGCGCGCTTCCTTTTGGTCCACGACGTGTGGTCGCGGAGGAAGAGCGTGCGTTCGGCAGGGGCCCAGCCCGTTTCCTCGTCGATCCGTCCGAGTCTCGTGATGACCCAGTAGAGGATCGGTCGCAACACATCGCCACAACCGGCTTCCTCGGCCTCTCTACGGAGTTCTTCGTACCGCGCAGAATACACGAAACGAACCATGAGCCGGACCACTTGTGTGGCCTCCTCAAAGACTCTGCTGCCTTCACCGAAGAACACGCCATCGACGCTGTACGTGGACCACCCTTGGAAGGGTGACACGTACATGGCGATGCGGGCCTTCACATCTTCTGCCGAGAGACGCTTCTTCTTTCGGACATCTGATTCGTACTGACGAGGATCGAGCAGTCCTGGATAGCCCTGTAATTCTTCGAGAAGCACTGCGGCTTTTCTATCTAGATATACTCGCACCACTTCAGCGTCGTACCCCTTTCGCAAAGCATCGAAGATCGCGCCGTAGTAGGCAGCTCTCTTCGGGAAGTAGATCTCCGCGAAGATGATCCTTTCGCTGATACTGAACGGATAAACAATTGGCATGCGTCCACCTCCTTTCTAGTGGTTTGAAGGAACGCGCTTTGTAAATATGTAATTAAAGAAGAATTGCGTCAAGGAGTTTGGCCCTTTTCAGCGCAGTCTTATGCCTCACGGAAGCTATATTCACCTTCACCACGACCAAATTGATGATTTGGCCACTGTGTGACCTAGCAATACGGCGTTACAGTAATTTCGTTATTTCACGCTCGCCAATAAAGATGCGTGCGTCGTCGTTCAAGCGAATCCGCTTGATGGCTTTGTAAACACCGATGCGTTCAAGAACGTCACGCCAACGGCGTACGGCTCCTTCGGCTTTGAAATCAGTCATCACCGTAAATTGCTCCAGGCGTTTTCCAGAAATCCAAATCGATCCGTTATCACGCTGTTCAATCCGGTAGGAAGCCATCGCGTTATCCTCCAGGTGAGGCCGAAGTACTGGTAACCCAACCGGCGTGTTCTGTTCTGCCACTTCGCGTTTTAAGCGTTCTTCGAGCACAAGTGGCAAAAGCGCAGCCTTGAGCTGATCGATGCCATGGTGTGTTGCTGCTGAGATCGAAGCTGCCACAGTAATGTTTTGCTTCTGAAGGGTGGCTATAACGTTCGCAACATCGTGAGCTACCAAGTCAATTTTACCGAGAACGACGAGCTCGCGTTTTGTGGCTAACGCAGGAGAGTAACGCTCAAGTTCACGGCGAATGACCTGATAATCGGATACTAAGGCTTCGCAATCAACTTCGTCACCCTTCGTTGCTCTGCTGATATCGAGCAGGTGAAGCAACAGGCCGCACCGTTCGATGTGCCGTAAAAATTTGTCGCCGAGCCCCTTGCCTTCGGATGCTCCGGCAATCAAACCGGGAACGTCGCAAACAACGTAGCGGCGTCCGCTTACTTTGACGACGCCAAGATTTGGCACGAGCGTTGTAAACGGATAATCACCAATTTTCGGGCGAGCGTCGCTGATGACGGAGATCAGCGTCGACTTACCAGCGCTCGGCAAACCAATGATGCCGACGTCCGCGACGAGTTTGAGCTCGAGACGCAGTCTCCGTTCTTCCCCCGGCTCACCGAGTTCCGCAAAGTCGGGCCGCTGACGCGTGGATGATTTGAAATGCTCGTTGCCAAACCCACCCCGACCGCCCCTGGCAATCAGCGCTTGTTCGCCAACTTCCCGAAGGTCTGCCAATGTTTCGCCACTTTCAACATCCGTAATGATCGTCCCCGGTGGGACGGTTAACCAACGGTCTTCGCCGTCAAGGCCGTGCTTCTTTCGACCCTGACCGTAGCCACCGCGTTTTGCGGCAAACTTTTTGCGGGCGGCGAAGTCAGACAAGGTATCGGTGTTTGGATCGGCGACAAAAAATACATCACCACCGTGGCCACCATTGCCACCGTCGGGGCCGCCTTTGGGCTCGTACTTTTCGCGTCGCCATGAAACGGCTCCGCGTCCGCCGTGACCGCCCGAAACTGTAATAATGGCTTCGTCTAAAAACATAGTTGGTGAAATACCAAGGGACAAGATACAACATTATCTTTCAGACCGATGCATTTGTTGTCCCTTGTATTTTGAGGTCTGAAATTTGTTGACGAAGTCAATTTAGCACTCTACACTTTAGAGTGCTAATGACGAAAATATTAGGCATCGACCTCGGCACCACAAATTCCTGTATGGCTGTCATTGAAGGCGGCGAACCGACTGTTATTCCAAATGCTGAGGGGAGCCGTACCACACCATCCGTTGTTGCTTTTAAGGAGAACGGCGAGACGCTCGTTGGCGTGCCGGCCAAACGTCAGGCCGTCACAAATCCGAAACGAACCGTCTTTTCGGCCAAACGATTTATCGGCCATCGTCTGAGTGAAGTTCGCGCGGAG
>Ga0209542_10013268_pt1 | contig 14244 bp, 20 predicted proteins | sample RifCSPhighO2_01_FD_184028 | JGI IMG/M metagenome (GOLD analysis project Ga0209542, IMG submission 184028) | Soil microbial communities from Rifle, Colorado - Rifle CSP2_plank highO2_0.1 (SPAdes) (version 2) | ecosystem: Environmental > Terrestrial > Deep subsurface > Rock core/Sediment ...
CTTCGCCTTTTTCAAGCACTATCTTAAATTTCATATTAATCACAATTAGTTATATTCAGCAATATTTAAAAGGGCTTTCCATATTTCATCAACCTGCTTTTTTGTTTGCGAAATGCTGCTGTTGTCTATAATGTAATCGGCATATTTTATTTTATTTTTTATAGGCATCTGATTTTTCATCCTTCTTAAAATGTCACCCTTCTGAAAGCCTTTTTTCATAAGCCTTTTTATTGCTTCTTTTTTGCTGCATTTTACGATAATCAATGCATCGAGCTTTTTTATCAGCATATCCGATTCTATGAGCAGCGCAGCGTCAATGACAATTGCCTTTTTTTTGTTTTTTGCTATTATTTTGTTTATTTCTTTTCTCACAACAGGATGAATCAATGAATTGAGTTTTCTTAGTTTTACTTTGTCAGAAAAAACTATATCTGCGATTTTTTTTCTGTCGGCTGTAAAAAAAGCTTTTTTTATCTCTTTTTTCTTTTTTTCAAAAACTTGCTTTGCTATTTTGTCCGCGTCAATGATATATGCGCCTTTTTTTGCCAGCATTTTTGCTATGGTTGTCTTTCCTGAGCCGAAAGAGCCTGTTATTCCGATTAGCATAAGATTGGTTGGGGGAAAAATCTTATATAATGAAACAACAAAACAAATGATATGGCAAAGAAAACATGGTATGATTTTTTCAGCGAGAGAGCGAATCCCATGTTCACAAGAAAGGAGTTTCAGGAATACAGGGAAATGGCTAAAAATGACCTGAAAATATACGGCAAATACCTGAAAAAAGGCGCAAGGATACTTGACATAGGCTGCGGCATCGGCTGCACGGCAGTTTCTTTGTCTGCTTTGGGCTACAAAGTTACAGGCGTTGATAATGACAGGAAAGTTGTGGAAGCGGCTAAGCAGAACGGCAAAAATTTCGGCAAAGGTATAAAAATTTTGTATGGCGATATATTCGACATAGGCAAAATCTTCAAAGAGGATTCTTTTGATGCGTGCATAAGCGGCGGGGTTCTTGAGCATTTCACTGAAAAGCAAATCAGAAATATAGTAAAGCTGCAATTAAAATTAGCGCCAACAGTCCTTGCAGACATGCCTGTAAAAACAAAGGCGACATTGAAGCATTATGGGATAACAGAAAAAAATAATGCAAATAATGTCTCACCCGATGGCATATACAGGAACCTATGGACAGAAGATTACTGGGTAAATCACGTATTGAAGGGCTTTGATGTTTTTTATCATGTTGTGAAAAGAAGCCATCCGTCAATAGGAAATTTTGACATTCTTTTTGTGGGAATAAAAAGATAATCAGGCAAAAAAATCATAAAAATGGTGCTTAGTTATAAATATCATAACTTATAAGTAATAAAATAATATAAAGATTTATAAAGATTTCTTTCATATTCATTTATATGCCGCTGGAAATGAAGTTGTATTTAAAATTGGAACAACAGCTAAAGCTGTCGCAAAAGATAGAGTTTTCGAATTTTCTGTCAGTTCCGGATGAAGTCCTAAGTACTGTACTTGGGGCAATTTCATTCAATCCTGACAACACGGAATCAATTCTTCGGGAAGAAAGAAAAAAGCACATCAACAGAAAATCCGGAGTTAATGTGCTTTATCCTTCATTAAACCCGTTGAACGGAAACCCTGACTATAGAAGGGGCGGCATTATAGTTAATCCTGATTTAAGGGCTATTGAAGGCTATCTGGAAAATTATAAAATAAATGTAGCGCCTGATGTGACTTATATAGGAAGAAAGAACCTAAAACCTGAGGTGGTTTTTTCAGACCATATCAAAGGCCCTTCAATGATGATATCCCTTGAATTAGAAAAAACAAAATACCCCGAAACTGTAAAATTGATGAATAATTTAAGAAGGTTTGATGAATGGAAAAGGTCAAAATTAAGGGAAATCTACATAATCCTTGGCGATGCCCAAAGAGATTTTTTTGATGATTTTGATAGGACAAAATGCAAGATTCTTAACATGGAGAACTTGGCAGATGAAACAGATATTTCGTGGGGTACGGCTTCAAGGATAATGTCCAATAGGTATGTTGAAGTCAGAAGCGTTTCAGGCGACCAGAAATATTTTCAATCCAAAGAACTTCTGGTGACAAAGGATGAGCTAAAAAAATATATTGTTTTGCCTAAAATAAATGAGTTATTAAGGGAAGAATTTGAAAAAGGAGCGGCTTATTCTGACAAAAAAATTATCCGAAGGGCTGATATAGAACTATCAAGAAGAGCTTTGGTAAAATACAGAAAAGAATTTGGAATACCTAATTCTTTGGAAAGAGACAAGGCTTATAAAAATGGCGATATGCTTGAGCCTTACAAATTTTAGGTAGTTTATAAAAAAATGAAACCAGATAAACTTTTTAAACTATCCCATAAATGTAATTGTGAGATTTATGGCGAAAAAAGTCAAGAATGCAAAGAAGGAAGAAAAACCAGAGAAAAAAGTAGACGAAAAAAGCGAGAAATTAAGGAAGAAAAAACTGGAGATAGCCAACAAATTCAAGGACGAAATATGCAAGAAATACAAGGATTTCGTCAAGGCAGTCGTGATTTTTGGCTCGTTCACGCGCGGCGATTTCCACGAAAAAAGCGATATTGATTTATTGGTGGTGATAGACGACACCATCGCTCGTTTTTCCCCGGAGATGAAGGAGAATTTTGATGATAATCTGCATGAAATAGGCAAAAAGATATCCGAAGATATCACTGTCCAGCCGGCATGGACGCTGACAGAGTTCTGGGAAATGGCGAGGATAGGGCATCCTTTGCTTTACACTATTGTCCGCGACGGGTGGGCATTGTATGACACGGGCTTTTTTATTCCTATCAGAAAGCTGCTGGAAATGGGACGAATACCGACAACTCTGGAAGCGGTGGAAAAATTCATGGAAACCGCGCCGCAAAAGATAAACAGAGTAGAGACAGCAAAGCTGTATATGATAGCAGAGGACCTTTATTATGCAATGTTGAATTCATCACAGGCTATATTAATGTACATGGGCGAGAGCCCGCCGTCGCCGAAGCACACGCCTGCTGAGGTAAAAGAGCATCTTATTGATGGCGATTTATTGGAGCAGGAATATCTCAATGACCTTCAGAGCGTTATTGACTTCAGAAAGGGCGTTGAGCATAAAGACATAAAGGAAATAACAGGGCCTGACCTTGACGAGATGATTAAAAAAGCAAAGAAATTTGTCAATCGCATGGAGCAGCTGCTGATGCAGCTGCAGAAGAAGAAAAAAGAGACAATTGTGACGAAAAACTACGAGGTGATGATAAAGGCGGCTGTGACTGCGCTGAAGAAAATAGATAGGCTACCGCCTGACCCGAAAGACCTGCCAAATGCCATAAAAAATGACCTCATAGACAAGGGCATGATCAATCCTTACTTCTCTGATATATTCAGGAAAGTCATCACGATGAGAAAAATGCTTGACGATGACAAGGTAAACGAGATACCGCAGAAAGATATTGAGCTAACGCGCGAATATGTAAGGCGTTTCGTGAGGGATTTGACGCCTTTGATTGAATCAAAGGAAAAGGCCAAAAAGAAAAAGTAATATCACAGATTAATCATTTCATTAAAAACTTTTTTATAGAGTTTTCTTACTATTTCAGCCTGTTTCTTTCCTTCAGATGCATAGTTATCAAGCCCTGGGGAGGCATTGACTTCAAGTATGCTGTAGTCTGCCTGCGGGTCTCCCAAGTCAGAGCATGCAATGTCAACCCCGCATAATTTTAATCCCATTTCATATGTTATTTTTATGCACAAATCTTTCCAATGCTGATGGATTCGGTTGCTGTAATCTTCAGATTCCCCACCCAAAGAAAGATTGGACACATCGAGCAATAAAACATTTTTATTAAATGCCGGGATACTTTCTAAATTCATATTAAGCTTACCGAGTTTATTTTTAATTCCCTTATATTCAACATCAATGATTGTGTCCCTTCCCTGAACATTGTATGCTTTCTGTTTTTGGCGAAGAAGCTCCCCTATGGTTGAAATCCCATCACCAACAACATAAAGGGGCTTTCTGAGATAACAGGAAATCATTTCATCCTTTAAAATTACAATCCTATAATCCGGCATATTTATTGCCTCTTCAAGTAAGAGTATATTTTCCTCTCTTTCACGAAATTCATTGATTGCTATTTTAAGGTCGTTCCAATCTTCGCATTTTTTTATTCCCCTACCCTGCGACCCAAAATTCGGCTTTGCATAGCAAGGATAACCGAATGTGGACGATACCAAATTATCCGCTTCTTCTATTGTCTTGTATGACACGGATTCATGTTTTGAAAGGGTTTTTGATATTTTTTTGATGTATTCAGGCATTAAGATAATTTCTCCCCGTGGAGTTTTGTATCCAAGTTCATTCAGAAAGAATTTTGTATAGCCCTTGTCATTGGAAATTTCAGAGGCACCAAGACTGTTGACGCCAAGATTCTGGCTCCTGAACATATGAACTCTGCTATTTTTGTATTCTATGCGCCCCACAAACCCATAGACGGGCTCAATCAGTATGTTCCTGACATTTGAAAGCCTATCTTCATTGAATAAATCAATGAGTATTTTAGTGACAAAAGGATACCAAGGCTTTGCCTCTACACTTTTCATAAACAGAGTAAATATTTTAACTATTTATATTTGATAGGTTTTTGCATATTACCAAAACCTTTTTAAACTTTTTTACTACCAATAAATAATGGATTTTGAATTTTATGTGCATGGGCTGTGGATACTGGGCGCCGTATTCTTCTTCGTGGGCGGAATGATTGCAGGCAATATCGAATGGGTGCAGGGCACCACACAATTCTCATATTGGCTTTCAGCGCTTGTGGGCTTCCTGATGTTTGCCGTCGCAGGCATGTGCTGGATTTCTTCAGCGGTTAATGCACGAGAGGAATTGAGAGGCGACAGGAAATGAGCGATAAAATTGTAGATATTCCTGATGATTATGAGCTCGTACAAAGAGAATCGACTCGTACAGGCATTGTTATATGTTCATCGATAATTTTGAAATTTTATGATATGCACAAAACGGGCAATGCACCTGATGCTAAGCTGATTGACGAAAGCCAGACATTTCTATTGAATGAAATCAAAAAAGGCAACATAGAGCCGTATTTGGGGCTGGGCTTTGCAATACTTTCAGAAGACATGCTCAATGTCACAAGATGGGATAGCGAATACCCGATAGTCCTGAAAAACCAGATATATGGCTATAAAAAAGATTTTGAGAGCGCTGAGCTGCTTGATATAAGAGATGTTGGTTCTTTCTGCATATATGAGCTGGGCATTGTAAATCATGAAAGAAATGCATGGAAAAAGTATTTGGAATCCAAAAGACGTGGTATTGACAAATCCAAATACTTGAATTCTTTTTTTGAAGGGCTTCTGTAAAGGATTTAATGTCAGGAAACTAAATTATCCTCATGAAAAAGCTCTCCGAGAACATGACAATAGCGGTTTCTTTCTTGGCAGGCATCATATTCTACAATGCAGTTGTTTCCCTGCTTTCAGGGCAATATGAAATTGCTTTCATGTCGTTTGTTGCCTTGATTGTAGCTTTTTCGGTTTTGAAATACACAAACTGGGAAGCGAGCATATAGAATCAATGTATAAATAAGACAGAAAATAAATTAATTTATGGAATATAATGTTAAATTAACGCCGACAGCCGAAGAAGACCTTAAAGCATTTAATAAAGAATTGCAGAAACGGTTCATTAAGAAAATAGAAAAACTAAAGTTTTATCCACATATTCATGGCAAACCCCTTCGCGGACCGCTTGCAGGCAGATGGGAAATCAGATTTGAAAAGCGGTGGAGAATAATTTATGTGATAAATGAAAACACAAAAGATGTGGAAATAATATCTATCTGGCATAAAGATGATTTCTAGATGCCTAATTCATTTTTTACCTGTTCCAATGATTTTAATTTCCCTTCTAATATTTCTTTTTCGCCTTTTCTGATTTTCTTCATCGCTTCGGGATTAGATAAAGTTTCTATTGTAGCCAATAAGCTTTCATACTCGTCAGACGAGATCGTTATCCAAGCTGTTTCATGCCTTCCTTTTAAACTCAAATCCTTCATTTTAAGCCACCTATAAATATGATTGAATCTATTGTTTTTATTCTTTTCTATAGGGATATTTTTGTTATAAATTACAGAACTTCCGTCTTCCTTATCTCCAACTGCCCTACAGGATAAATCTTGCTGACATGCCTTTTCAGTTTTTTCTGCAGGTCGCCCTTTATGACAGAATTGATGAAATCCTCGAAGTCCATGTTCTTTGCCTCTTCATCGACCAGAGAAAATACCTTTTTCCTTGCAGCGCTTTTTGTCGCCGTGTTGACGCGCCTAACAAGAGAAAACAACGTCTTGACCTTTATTTTCTTCCCGTCTTTTGTTTCCACGTCCTGGATAACATCCACCCTGCGCATCCTTCGCTGGACCATTCTGTAGACAGTCTCGGTCATCACGCTATGCCCGACAAATTTTGTGTAAACCTTTGAGCCATTTATCTTCTCTACCTGGAACTTTAATTTCACAAAAAACCTTGAGTAATTATTCATAAAGTCCAGAAGGCTCACTTCGATAGTCCTGCCCATGAGCTGATTTGGGTCAGCTGCCAGCGTTTCGTTCACAACCTTCTCGCCAAACATCTTCGGCGAAATTATTTCATACCATTGTTTTTTCAGTGCCATAATATCTTCCTTAAATTAATTAACAACTTTTATAAAGGTTTTTTAAGGCATATGATGAATTATTTTTATGCGATATTCAGAGATTGCCGATATCTATGAAAGGCTGGAGGCAACAACAAAAAAATTAGAGAAAAGGGACATACTGAGCGATTTCTACAGGTCGTGCAGCGACAGCGAATTGCCCAAATCCGTGCTGCTTTCTATGGGTCTTGTGTCAACAACAGAAGAGCTGGGGCTGGCGAAAGAGCTTGTGAAAAGGATAATAGCAAAGTCTTTTGGTGTTGAAGGCAAAAAAATAGAAGAAAAATTCAGAGAATTGGGCGATTTAGGCCTTATAGCTGAATTCTTTGCAAAAAACAAGAGACAGATTTCTTTAGGAAAAAAAGAGCTGACAATAAGTATGGTTTTTGAAAATCTGAATAAACTGCCTGGTATTACAGGAACGGGCAGTCAGGACAAAAAAATTTTGATTGTTACAGAGCTGCTTGCTGCTGCAACCCCAAAAGAGGCAAAGTATATTGTCAGGGCTGTTTTGGGCGATATGCGCATAGGCGTTGCCGCAGGCGTTGTCCGCAACGCTATAGCAAAGGCATTTGAGAAAGAGACGAAGGACATAGAAAAACTTTACGATGTTACGGGCGATTTCGGCATTGTGGCAGAGCTCGCAAAAAAGGGAAAAATGAAGGCAGTTGTCATGGTTAATAGCCCCGTAAGAGTTATGCTGGCTGACAGGGCGAAGGATTTGAAGGAAGCAATGGATGAATTTCAAGAAGCGGCAATAGAAAAAAAATACGACGGGCTTCGTTTGCAGATACATAAAGATGGAAATAGCATCAAAATATTTTCGCGAAGGCTTGACGAAGTCACAAGGCAGTTTCCGGAAATAGCAGAATGGAGCAGAGATAATCTGGCAGCAAAACAGTGCATTGTCGAAGGAGAGGCAATAGCCATAGACAAGGAGGGCAGGCCAAAGCCGTTCCAGATTTTGTCAAGGCGCATACAGAGAAAATATGACATAGAGAAAACAGCAAAAGAAATACCCGTGCAGGTCAATTTGTTTGACTTGATTTATTTCAACGGTTCTTTCATGGATAAGCCATTAAAGGAAAGATGGAATAAGCTGAAGGAAATATTAAATGAGACAAAGAGGTTTCGCTTGGCCGACCATATAGAAACAAAAGACATAGAAAAAGCAGACAGATTTTATAAAGAGTCTTTATCAGAGGGACAGGAAGGTGTCATAGTAAAAAACCTTTCAGCGCCATACCAGCCTGGCAAGCGAGTCGGCTACTGGTTAAAAGTAAAGGAAATTTTAGAGCCGCTGGATTTAGTAGTAACAGGCGCGGAATGGGGCGAGGGAAAAAGGGCAAGTTTTTTAGGCTCTTTGCTTCTTGCGGCAAAAAAAGGTAGCGATTTTTTAGCGACAGGCAAGATGGCTTCCGGCCTGACAGAGGAGCAATTGAAAGATGTCACGAATAAATTGAAGCCATTAATAACAGAAGAGGAGGGAAAGTTTGTGAAAATAAAACCGCAGCTCGTGATAGAAGTCGGCTACGAGGAGCTGCAAAAATCAACAAAATACCCGACAGGCTATGCGCTGCGCTTTCCTCGGCTGCTGCGCATCAGGGAAGAAAAAACAAAAGAGGACATAAACACGGTAAAGGATATTGAGCGGCTTTTCAGGCAGCAGAGGGGGAAATGAAAAAGCTTTTTATACATTTCTCATATTGATTAAAAATGGCAAAAAAAGATTTCAGTGTATTAATTGTAACGCCTATTAAGACAAATATAAAAAATATACAAGAGGCTCTTCAGCATTATGGTATTTTCAATACAGACAGCGCTGAAAATCCTTTTGATGCTGAGAAAATGATACTGGAAAATAAATATGATTTTGCATTAATTCATGCCGAGCTGAAGGGCGGTCCTTTTGGTAATTCCTACGGATTCGACATTGCGGATTTAGCCAAGAAGAAAAAACCCGAAATACATGTTATAGGAATATGCTATTCTGATAGCTGCGAGCTTGATTGCGCAAAAAGGTGGAAGGAAAAAGGATATGATTTCTTACTGACGCCTGTCAAATACGAAGATATAGAATTAATCATGAGTAATTTGTCTTTATAGGGGCTATAGAATGAAGAAAAATAAAAAAATTGAGATAACCAACGATGATATTGAAATATTTCTCGATCATCTGAATTCGCATAGAGAAAGGATGTATGAGTCAGAAGATGTTATATACCCAAAAACGCGAAAAGATGTATGTCTTGTCGTAAGGAGCATAGAAGGCGGCTCGACAGACGAGACGCTCTATATGCTTTGGAAAAACAAAAAAGGCATTGATTATGAGCTTATTGCAGACCCGAAAATAGGCAGAGTGAAAATTGGCAGATTCGCTTTGAGCAGATACAACATAGAAGTTGATGCTTCTGGTTCTTCTAAGGAATATAAGTTCATCATAAAAAAATCAGAATTAGGGTTGAGATAGTTTACACAATAACCATTTTCCCAAATTTTCCGGCGCTGACCTGCAGCGTGTTGTTCCATTCCTTGACAAAGCCGTTCTCTATCTTAACGGTGTCGCCTTCGTTTACCTTGTCTATCTCGTCGCCCCAGAGGACTAAAGTAATAGAACCTGAATCGTCTTCCATTGTGGCGTTGGCAACGCGCGTATTGCCGAATCTTGTGTTTACATCCCTAGGCTCTTTTTTCTCCGTAATTTTTCCCTCAATATTTGCCTTGCTGCCGTTATGCAGTTCTGAAATCTTCATAATAAACAAGTATTTTTATACGATGAAATATATATAAGCCTATGGTTGAGATTGTAATCGGCAGGAATGACGACGATACAAAGCAATACGGCAAAACCGGAACTATATTTATAGGCAGGCACCTTGTTGGCACAGGCGAGGAAGCCCACCTCACAACACCTGTTATGCTGGATGTTCTAAGGCCGCACATAATCGCTTTGACGGGCAAGAGAGGGGAGGGAAAATCGTTCAGTATGGGCATTCTTGTTGAAGAGCTGCTGAACCTGCCGCTGGAAAACAAAAAAAATCTCTGCTCGCTGATAATAGACACGCAGGGCATTTTCTGGACAATGAAATCTGCCAACGAAAAAGAAATATCAGAATTAAATTACTGGAGCATGAAGCCAATCGGCTTTGATGTAAAAGTGTATATACCGCATGGCATGGAAGACATTTATGAAAAATCAGGCGTTGACTATGACGCAACATTTTCCGTGAAGCCGTCAGAAATATCATCAAGCGACTGGCTGGATGTTTTTGAATTAAACCCCAACGACATGCTTGGAATTTTACTGCAAAAAGCTGTCGGCAGGCTAAAAGGCGATTACAGCATAGATGACGTCATTCATTCAATAAAAAACCAGGAAGGTTTTGAGACAGAGAAATTATCTTTGGAAAGCATGCTGGATGCGGCAAAGACATGGGGCATTTTTGGCGATTCAGCTATGCCAAACATCCTTGAGCCGGGAAAGGCGACCGTGCTTGATGTAAGCCTGACGCCATCAAATGTCAGGTCGCTGCTGCTTGCAATGGCTGCGAGAAAGATTTTTCACGAAAGGACAAAGGCAAGAAGGCAGGAAGAATTAGCCGAAATAGAAATGGCAAAAATAGTCCGCATACCGATGTGCTGGATTTTTCTTGACGAAGCGCATAACTTTATTCCTGATACCGGGCGCACAGCAGCCACAGATATAATCTTGAAAATTGTCAAGGAGGGGCGCCAGCCAGGCATAACGCTTGTGCTTGCGACGCAAAGGCCAGAGAAACTACATCCTGACGCTCTTGCACAGACAGATATGATTATTTCTCATCGCCTCACAGCAAAGAATGATATTGATGCATTGAAGATGATAATGCAGACATACATGGAATATGACATTGTAAAATACATCAATGAGCTGCCGCGCCAGCGCGGATCTGCAATAATACTCGATGACAACTCAGAGCGCGTGTACAAAATAAAAATGCGGCCTAGGCAGTCGTGGCATGCGGGAGAAAGCGCTGTGGCAGTATAAAAAATAATCATAATCATATTGCTGTAAAATTCAATATTTTTACATCATCAATCCGGCCCTGGAAATGCCCGGAAAGGATTCCAGCTGATTCATAAGCGCCTATTATAAGGTTTTTTGTCGTTGTTGATATTTTGGTCCCTGCCGGAATGGTTGGCCCTGATGTCAATTTTTTCTGCCCATTCACGTATAATGTCACATTGCCTGTTTCAGTATTGTATCTCGCTGATACATTCTGCCATGTGTTTGCGGCTAATACATTCTGGATTGTGTATACTTCGTATTGTGATGCGCCGTCGCCAATATAGAAATGCAAATCATCATCATATTGCAATAATAAATAGCCTTTGTTTGTTTCCCATTTCCCTGCAATTCCGCGGTATCCTGAAAGGTTTGCCGGGTATATTGAGGCATTGATTGTTATGTTTTCTGTGATGTCAGGGAATGAAGAGACATTGACATGCCCGAAATCCTGCGCGCCGCTGAATTCCAGCGCATACCCGCTATCCTTGGGAGCCCATTCGGCGAATTTTGCCGCATTAGCTGCATAATGCTCGGACACTTCCTGAGCCGACAATGCTTTTGAGTAAACAGCCGCTTCATCTATGGTGCCGTTGAAATAAAGATTCGGGAAACCACTCCAGTTCAGATGCCCTATTTTTAAGTCATCTATATTTATTATGCTTACATTAAGTGGATTGCTTGCTTGAAGAACTCCATTAACATATAATTTTATGTATTTATGGTCATAGGTACCGACAACATGATACCATTGATTTGGATTTATGTTTTGATATTTTGCGTTTGGAACACCTGAAATTTCATCTCCCACTGCAAAATAAACTGTTAGCGGATTTGTAATAGAAGGAGAATAAATAAATAAGCCATAGCCTATGAAACCCCCGGTGCCAAGGCTTTTTGTTACAATTCCACCCCATGATTGTGGGTTTGGGTATGTGCGCGGATATATCCATGCCTCGAGGCTTATGTCAGCATTGCTGCCGCTGATGGCTATGCTCGCATTGTCGGGCACTTTGATGTAGTCGTTAATGCCGTCAAAAGACAGGGCGTTTCCTGTCTTTCCTGAAACCCACACAGGGCACGATGCGCCTGAGCAGGAGCCGTTGTTTCCATAGTTGGTTTTGTCAGAAGTTTTTGTTCCTGAACCTTCATCGAAGTGCATCAATAATCGCGTGTCGCCGTATATTTTTCCCTTGATGTTATTTGCAGAATCAGTGGCAGTGGCATTGTCGCCTTCGCCAAACCTCCAGTCCGCGACTGTGGTGTAAGCGTAAGAGATTTCGGCAGGGCAATCGATGCTATCAGCAGCGTCAGTCAAGCCATCACAATCATTGTCAGTGCTATCAGAGCATTTGCCTATTTCATTGCCGCATGCGTCTGGATTTGTCAGTGGACATAAATTATAGTTACCATTCGATGTCCTTGAGCCGCAACTGTTGCTGCTTGTGGAATCACATTCATTTGAATATGTAGGCGTGCATAACGGTTGATTTGATTCATTGAAGACAACGCTTTTTTGCTCTGTGAATCCTGAGGAAGAAACTTTTAATGTTCCCGCAACATTCGTGCCCGGGACATCGTTTTCATCCACAGTAAATATTCCGACGCTGTTTGGCTGGATTGTATTAGGGCCAGAAATCACATCTATTTTTTTGTTATTCAGATAGAAAGAAATTGATGAATTTTTCAACGGAGCAGTGCCCCTGTTTCTTATTACAACCTGATAGCCGTTTACGGATTCAACAGCAAAACTCTCGCCGAAGGTGCTGGTTTGCTTTTCTAATTGCGTTGATGTCTCATTTGTCGCTGTCTGGACAACACCTGTCAGAAAAAAATAGGCGAAGCCCACTATTGCTATGCTTATCATTAGTAAAAGAATTACCGCTATGATTGCTGTTATGCCACGCATGTATAGATATTGGTTTTCATTTCAATATAAGCTTTATCATAGCCATCAGCACAACCAGAACAGCGGCCGAAGCAAAAATTATCAGCATGCTTTTTTTCATACCTTTTGTTTTAAAGCCGAAGGCCAGACCAACAAAAAGCCCGCCGAAGTGAGCGATATAGGAAATGTTGCCGGCAGGAAAAAAGAACCCGTATATATTGTAAATTATGTAGCTCATTCCGAGCAGGGCCAGGGGCATTATGCCTGCGCCTGACAGCGACAGGTCAAAAGGACGGACAAGCATGCCGGCGCCCACAAGGGCGAAAATGCCCGCGGACGCGCCAATAGCTACGGCATCAAAAGGATAAAAAAACAGGGAAAAAAAATCGCCTGCAAATGCCCCAAGAAAGAAAATCACCAGCATTTTTTTCACCCCTAATTCTGCTTCGACAGCAAGCCCAAAAAAAATCAGGACAAGTAAATTGGATAAAAGATGCTCAATGCCACCGTGCATGAATATTGATGTAACAACAACATAGGGGCGCTCGAGAAAATTTTTGCCGGAAAAGCCAAAGGTATTATAAAATCCTTCTATGTCCTGCACAAAAAACAAGGGAACTGCAAAGCCAATTATCATGATGGCTATGAGCAACAGCGTCAGTTTCATGAATAACTATTTTATGGCTCAATATAAATATAATAGTGTCGAAAGAAGTTTCCATTGCGCTTGCTGTTGTTATTGCTTTTATAGGCATCGCGCTGATTTATACAAATCTTAATATTTACATCAGCAGCGGAACTATGTGCATCGGAAAGATGTGCGAGATACACCTTACAGGAGCCGCATTTAAAATAGAGATGGACTGCGCTGATTATGGATATGAAATTGTTGCGACAGTAAACGACACGAGCGTCGTGGATATAATCTCAAACGGCACAAAGCAGAGTGATATGGAATTGTTTGGAGTGGCACCGAAATGCTACTATGAGCTCAGGGGCAGGAAAATCGGGATGAGCGATGTTGTTTTCTCCTACTGCAATGCCACTGACTGCAGCAATCCTATAAAAAAAGAAATATTTCATGTGATGACGCAATAACCAACCCCAAAGAAAAAATAGAAATATTATAAAAATAAAAGGTTTATCAAAAGAAATAGCAGAAATCTCATTTTTTATGCCTGGCTTTTTTTAATGCAATAATTATCGCAATATTCAGGATGAAAATTACTATTCCTGCCAGAAGGATGAATAATGATAAAATGATAGAGAGCGCGAGCTGTATAATCGCATTGGCGTAAAAATATTTCATTGACACAATTCTTGCAAAAAGCAGCATTATGCTTGTCAAAGAGAAAACAAAAAGAGCCGCGGCTATAGCGAAAAGCAGGGATGACGTTGATTCAATGCCCAATTTTTCATAGCCTGTGTACATGATAACAGCAGAAAAAATGAGAAGATTGACGTCTCTTATAATTTCCAGCATTTTGTACAGCTTTCTTATCATGATATCTTTTTGGCTTGTTGATTATTAATAAGTTTTTCAGCT
>Ga0209542_10013270_pt1 | contig 14243 bp, 17 predicted proteins | sample RifCSPhighO2_01_FD_184028 | JGI IMG/M metagenome (GOLD analysis project Ga0209542, IMG submission 184028) | Soil microbial communities from Rifle, Colorado - Rifle CSP2_plank highO2_0.1 (SPAdes) (version 2) | ecosystem: Environmental > Terrestrial > Deep subsurface > Rock core/Sediment ...
CTCCAAAAATGACAGATGGCAGGCGAAAAGTAAGCTCGGAAACTGGGAGGTTCAAACTTGTCCACAATGTGTACCAGCCTTTTAAGACGATATGAAAAAGGGGCGGGTGAAAGTCGCCAAGTGAATAGTTAAAAACAAGTTCCTGGAGATTTAAAATCTTTATAACATTGATGTTTATTGCCTCGTCCAACCAAAGGCTTTGATTAATACCAACTAAGCGCAAAATAAGGGAAACGATTAAAACGAGTACGAGCATTTGAGAGATATTCTACAACTTTTTGCAGCTTAGCTTGAAGACATCTTTGATATTGTGCTTAGATATATGTAGGCTATGAAAAAAGGTTTCAGTCTGGCGTTGATCCTAATCGGAGTGGGAATTCTGGTTTTGGCCGTAGTAGGAGTTGTTGCTGCCGTTAATATTGGCAACAACCGCAAGATCGATAGAGCAGTTTCTTCCAAAACCGATGACAATTTCGGGTTCTTGGATAAATTGGAGGCTAAACTAACAGACCAACCGGACGAGGCAGTGAAACCGATTCCAGCCGCTACCCCGACACCCAAACCGACACCTACTCCCACGCCTACCCCCCAACAGGTAACTGGGGGATCAACTACCAGCTTTACTTACACACAGCCACAAGGCATTTATACAATTACATTACCGGCTGGTTGGGTAGTTGGTAGTACTTTTGCTACACAGACCTATTCCACCACCACATTTAACGGTTCGCAAGGAAATGTCGCCATTACATTTGGGACGGGAAAAGATCCACTTGGAGGCTGTTCGGAAGCAAGCGCAGTGGTTCTGGCAGATCGTACAATTTCCGGCTGTTATCTATTGCAACAAAATGGTTCAAGGATTTTAACAAGGGCTTATACAAAAACATCCGGTAATCTGCCTTTAACAATTGAGGCTTATATCAATCCACCCCTTGCCGCAAACCAGCCGGTATTAACCCAAATAATCGGCACGATTGATATCCGCTAAGCTACATGAATTTGCTTTCCCCGAAGAAAGATTTAACTACAGAAATCCATATACCCAGATCGTAAACAAGTTTAAAAATAAGAAATCGCGGTTGAACTTTAATGATGGATTTGCAAATTCCAACAATTATTGAGAAAGGTAGGCTGTATAGGACAAACGACCTGGCTTTTCTTAAAAACGTTCCTGTGATAAATTCGTTTTTACCAATCCATCTTGCTTGTTTCCAAATTTCTCTCGGACTGTTTGGGTTCTGGTGATAATAAATAGCACCCAGAGCCAAAGTTGATTCGATGCCAAGTTTTCTCGAAAGTGACCAATCATCTGTATATCTGCCGTCTGTGTCAAATCCGCCGACTTTTAAAAACTTGTCTTTTAAAATAGCGCGGAAAACTGGGGCACTGTTTGGATAATTTTTCCCAATCATTCTATCTGCCGGCAAGTTTCTATTAATATTCCAGCAAATCGACCAAATATTGTCTTTGTTTGTAACAAACTCGTTTTTAGAAAATGTTCCAATGGATTTTCCGTCTAGGATTGGCTTTACAAGATCCTTTACAAAATTTTTGTCGAAAGCCATGTCTGCATCTACAAAAACAAGAATGTCGCCGTTTGCTTCCGATGCACCCAGATTACGCGCTACTCCAGGCCCCATATGTTTTTGTAGATGCAGACATGGCTTTACAAGATCCTTTACAAAATTTTTGTCGAAAGCCATGTCTGCATCTACAAAAACAAGAATGTCGCCGTTTGCTTCCGATGCACCCAGATTACGCGCTACTCCAGGCCCCATATGTTTTTGCTCTAGCAATTTCAAATTTCCAATTTCAAATTTCCAATTTCTAATAATTTCTAATGTTCTATCGGTCGAACCATCGTCAACCAGGATTACTTCAAGGTCCTTGTAAGACTGCTTTGCAAGTGATTCGAGGCAATTTTCTATTACTTCCTCTTCGTTATAAATGGGGATAATTACAGAAACTAATTTGTTTTTCATTTCAGTAGCTGATCTATTGTTGTTTTATAAGAAGTTCCCACTTTGTTCCAACTAAATTTTAACGCTTGTGCGTAGGGTTTATTCTTGAAATTGCTTCTGGCAACAAATGACAACGCTTTGGAATACCTATTTAGATTTTTTGTGTTTACCAGTATACCGGCGTCCCCCACTATTTCTTGCCTGGATTTATCCTTTGTAGTAACAACGGGCAGGTTACAAGCCATTGCCTCCACGTAGGCAATACCGAAAGCTTCTGTTTCGGAGGCAAGGGTAAACAATTTTGCCGATTTGTAGTAACTTGGCATCTGATTGTAAGGTACAACAAGCCGCAGATATTTTTTGCCAAGTAAACGTTTACCTAAACTATCCACTGCCCCTTTGAGTTCCCCGTCGCCTATTACCAAAAGCGACAAGTTCTTCGCCATGGCAATTGCCCTTATTGTTAAATCGACCCTTTTATAAGGAACCAGAGCAGAAGCGCATATTACTATTGGTTTTGGTAGAGAGATCTTGGCTGGTAAAATTTTGGGGTTAAACTTGTGTAGATCCACACCGTTTGGTATTTGGACCACTTTAATGTCGCCGGTTAAACGTTTAGCCCATTGTGCTTGAGCGTATGTAAGTGCTACAAAAATATCCGGCTGCCACAATAAATTCCATGCATCATCACTGCCGATTCCGGCATGCCCTGTAATTAGCATCTTTTTCCCGAACAACCTTGTAAACAGCCTAATAATTGCTATTTGCCATCCACCGTTTACGGGAATTATCAAGTCATATTTTCCTCTGGTTAAACTTGGAAGTGCGGATAGGGTAAAAATTAATACCTTTAAAGACTGCAAGTCCAGGTAGAATTTTCCAAAAAAGCCTTTGGAGGATTTAGGCTTGGCGATCCCATGATTTATTTTCCTGACTCTCAACTTGCCATAATGCGGCATGTCAAAACAATACACAGTTATGTCAAAGTCCGCAGAAAGCCTTCTGCCAATTTCCAACACAAAAGTTTCTACTCCCCTGTCCACGACACCCGTGTAACAACTTAAAATTGCAATTTTTTTCATTTCTTTTTGAAAAAGTATAAAAGAAGCACAATTATCGTGGCAAAAGTAATTGTTTTACCAACAGAATAATTCTTTGGCTCGTACTTTAAAATCGCCTCTTCTGTTTTTGGTGCAACAGTAATTTCTGTAAATACATCTTCGTGTTTTTTAATATCTTGTTTCTTATTGTCGTTATAGTAGACCCATCCGGGAAAATAGTTTTGGGAAACAATTAGTATTCTGCTGTAATTTTTTGCAGGAAATTTTAATGTAACGACGTTTGGCGAATAATATTTGATTTCTACTGGTTCATTGTTTTCCTGAAAATATGCACGGCTTTTAACATTTTCATTTCGGTAAAGATAAACTTTGTCGAATTTCTTAACTAGTGTTAATTGGGATCTATCAATTTTGTAAGTGGAAGCTACATATTTAACATTTGCTTTGGAAAGTAAATCTAAGTTTGGAATTGGCGGCTTTTCTACTTGCCATACTTGGTAGGGAGGAAAGATTACGGCAAAGTTTGAGAATTGATAATTACCAGCAAGAGCTAAAAATTTGGTAAAGTTTTTTGTCTGTATAGGTGTCTCTCCGTGCAAGACTTCAATATTGTAACGAGGTATTTGTTGTGGGTTAAAACAATAAGTAGTGCAGTAAACCCTATATTGCCCTGGGTTGCCTGCTAAAAATTGATAAATATCCGCCTTTTTAAAATCTAGAACTCCAATGTCAGAAATCTTAGTGTGCCCTATAAACAATGCTTCGGCTAGATATATTAAGACCAAGGCCAAGATAACCTTTTTGTCCTTTATTTTGGAAAGCGCAAATGCCGCCAGAAGAGCCACGATTAGCGCCACGATAAACCAAGGCCTGGTCGTGACACGCATCAGGCTAAGTAGAGGTATGGCTTTGTACAAAATTCCAAAAACGGGTGTCGAAGTACCTGCGATAAAAATTAAGGTAAAAATGCCAAATACTCCCAGCGCGATTTTGGAAATTCTAGGTAAAAACCAAAAGCCTACAACCGCCAATAAGGTTGGAACTAATCCCAGATAAAGCAGGGTCTCATGGTCTAGACTATCTAAGATGGGATAGGGAAAGACAGCACTTAGCAGTAATTTCTGCTGGTTCCAGATAGGGACAGCGACTTCTGCCAATGTAAGATTCGCCCGGGTCGAAAGGCTACCTAGTTCCAGCTGGGGTAACAAGTAAATGGCAGACAGCCCCAGAAAAACTAGGAAAAAGGTAGAAAACGCCACAAGTCTTTTCCCAAGCGTTTTCTTTTCTTTTAAATAATTTTTAGAAATGATGATTTTGTATAAGAACAAAAGCACCACAAAAGCAAAGCTATAAAGAGCAATGGTTGGGAAATTAAAATAGATTAGGGTAAGCGATACGGCGGAGGCTATCACCCATTTAAAAGCAGGTGCTTGCCACATTTTAGAGACAAAAAGGACTAACCAAGGGAAATAGGAAATGGCAGAAACAAGCGTGATGTGGCCAGCAGAAATATGCATTAGCATTTTTATGGAAAGGCCGTAGAAAATGGCCGCCGCAAAAGAAGAAGGCATGTTGAGGTTTTTGCTGCGGGCCAGAAAATAAGTGCCGTAGGCGGCAATTAGCACATGTAAAAATAAGTAGACTACGGCCGCAAAATCTGTAGGCAATAGTAGAAAAATTACGTTTCCGGGATAAAAAAGCGAGGAGGTAGGGTCGCCCACAAAGGTTTCGCCCATCATCTGGCCGGGAGTCCACAAAGGTAATTGACGGTCCACCAAAACGCTTTGTTTGAAAAAAGCATAGTCAGGCATTGAACTACGCCCCAAATCATTGTCTTTCTGGGTTAAGAGGGTGGGCTTGACTAGAAAGGGTGCAAAAAACAAAGCAACGGTAAAAAGTATGAGAAGCAGATAGTTCTTGTTGTCCCGGATTAATTTATTCATTGGCAAGTTTTTCTTTTAAGAAAAGGTTCCCACTTATTTTACTTATCACTTTATAGTTTTTTTCTATGTAACTTGCAATCATCACGGGTTGGTAAGCCCCAAGTTGGAATTTTGTCCCTTGAGCATATGGATAAGAAACGACAAAGTCGGGTTTACCATTTTCCACCGCTTCCTGGACTTTCTTTTGGGTGTTTTCGTACTCCAAATACCAAGGAAATTCGTCGGCCCAAGGCTTTACCGGCAACCGGCCGCTTAAGACCAGTAGTTGGTCCGGACTGTTTTGCAGGTATAAAAGATCGGCAGGTTTAGTCTTTTGGGAAATTTGCTGGGCCGCTTGGTAAATTTCAGGCTCAAAAAACCTGGTTTTAAACCCTAAGTCGGCTTTGTATTGTTTCAGGGAAAATATTATTACCGGTATAAAGAATAACAGGAACAAGGACCGGCCTTGCGGTAAACCCCGCAAGGCCGGTCCTTTAAAGTTGGAACTTGCCAACAATGAAAGTACCGCCACAAACGGAACCAAGTGAAAATAATCAAAACGGGGATAGGCAAAAGGCAACAAAAGGACAGCGGTTGCATATATGCCGATATTGCTTTTGTGTTTGATTACCGACGGGACAAACGAAATAAGAAGAACGGCAATAAGCAATACTTGAGACAGAGTTGGCAGCAGAATGTATCCGGGAAGATCTTTGGCTTTAAAGAAAGGAAAGATCACGGTCCAAGAAATAAATTCGGGATATGTGCCAAACGCCATAACCAGCCCAAGATTGGCCAGAGTTAAAATGACGACCGCGGCCGCGGACTGCAGAATAATCTTGCCAAAATCCTTTTTAAACAGCTGGTAATACCGAAACGCGTAAAACCCATAAACGGGCAAAATCCAGATGGTTTGTTGCTTGATAAAAAATGCGATTGTAAATAACCCTAGGGCGATGGGAAAATTGCGCGGCTTTTTGGCAGAAACCAGAAAATAGATACTAGCTAAAATAAACGGCGTTTGAAAAAGATCAAACCAAAGTCCGTTGACTCCAAAAGGGATAGAAAATAAAACAAAAAACAAAGTGTTGAAAATAGCTGCTTTGCGGTTTTTAAAAAACTGCATCGAGAAATTAAAAATCAGAATGTCGATTGCGACTATTACCATATAAGTTAAAATGCGCATCGCTATTGGTGTGTATCCAAAAAAACTTGTAAAGGAACTAAGAAAAACAGTAAACAGCGGCGGGTAAGGATTTATCAGGTCTTGGTAAAGCAAAAACCCGTGGTTTAGGAGATATGGATAAACAACCATCTCGGGCCAGAGTGTAAATTTTGTCAAAAACAAAAGTATTAAATGAAGCCCGATTAGAAAATACAAAGGGATGCGCCAGGACATTTAGTTATTGTTGCGGAATTTGTAGAGCACAAAGCCAGAAAACAATAAAAAGGACCAAACTTCCGTCAGTAGATAGGCTATGCTCGCCCCTATTTGAGCATAAGACGGGATTAACAAAAAGCTAGAGAGTATCCAAAAAACAACAATAGCTGCGGTTATATAAAAAGAAGCCTTTGGGTCCTTAAAGTAATAAAGCGTTAGACTAGCAGGAACGGCAGTTATAAAAGTAAATGCGGAAGAAACAGCAATTATGGCAAAGACCGGAATAGACTGCAGGTAACTTTTGCCCAAAAGTAAGTTGACAATAAATGGAGAAAGTAAGGCCAAGATTAGAAAACCAACAGCCACAAGAATCGCGATTGGAGCTGTGTTTTTTAGAAGGTAAATAACTCTGGAATTTTTTTCCAGGCTGCCCATTTTTTGGGCCAATACCCGGCTATAATTGCCAGCCAGTTGGTCGACAACGCTAAGTAGCTTAAAAGGCGCAGCGTATATACCGGTAGCCACTGGGCCGGCAAATTTCAAAAGCAGGTAGTTGTCGATTGGGAAAGAAGCGATAGCCAGTGAGGCGGCAATCCAAAGGTTAAAACCAAAAAAACTTTTAAATTCCGTTTCATGTCCTTTCACTTTCAAAAAGTCTAGTGGCATAAAAATGCGCCCGGTAATAATGGAAACTATTGGCACAAAGAAAAATAATACTGTTAGAAAATAAAGATTAACAGAATAAAAATATGCGGCAATAAGAAGAATTACAATTCGTGCAATATTGCTAGATAAAGACACGATCGTTGCTTGCATGAACTTTTGGCTTGCCTGAAGAGTAGCTGTAAAAAAACTTGTGAGAAGCAAAACAATTGAGCCAAAAAAGGCAATTTCAAAAAGGCTTGTTAGCCCAACATCACCGAAAAATTCAGCAAGTGGTTTTGCCAACAGAAAACCTAGGAAGAAAATCGCAAGTCCGATTACTAAATATGAATAAAAAGCAAGTTTAAGGACTTTTTGCCTTTTTGCGCTTTCTGGCCCGCTGGCAAAACGCAGTATTCCGGCGTCTACTCCCAGATTGGCAAAGGTGGAAACCATGATACCAGTGGAAAGGACGACAGCAAAAAGCCCGTAGTTTTCGGGGCCGACCAACCGCGGCGCGGCAATGAAAAACAAACCACCAACTAGAGCGTTTAACGCAGTACCCGCAAGTACAATAACAGCGTTTTTGTTTTCGCGGGAAAGGTAGCCCTTGAATCGACTAAGCATCAAGAAGATTATACCCACTTCCCCCTTGCTCGCAATAGCTACGTCTTGCATTCTGCGGAGTAGATGGCAATTTATTATATTGTTCGAGCGAACACAGTGAGTCGAGAACTTACCACTTTTTTACTCGCTTTTGTTTGAATTCTATTGACAAGATATCTATAATGCCGCTACTATGAAATTAGCCTCTATGTCCAAAGTAAAGTCTGCTCCAGAAAAAAGTTTTGTACCAGGTACAAAAATCCCAATATCTTTTTTACTTGATTATTTTAAGGAAGGTTTAACTATAAACGACTTTATCTCTGCTTATCCTTGGGTGAAAAAGGATAAGGTGAAAAAAGCTTTAGACGAAGTAAAGAGCAGAGATTTTGCGGCTCGTAATGTCCTCTAAGAAACATCACCTGCAACTTTATGCGGATGAATGTTTTCCTTATACCACTGTAACCTATTTAAGATCTAAAGGTATTTCTGTTGTTCACGCTCTTGATAGGAGAACACTTAAGAAAAACGACGAATATCATTTAAAAGAAAGTAAAAAACTTAAGAAGATCTTAATAACTTTAGATAGAGATTTTCTTTACTACGAACAAATAAATTTAAATCACAATCCTGGTGTAATTGTAATATCTGTTAGCTCAGCAATCAGTTTGAATATAAACAGCGTATGCGATAAATTATTTCCGAAAATTAAGCCCGAATTAGTAAAAGGATCTATTATTAAAGCAACTATAGACAAGATGACTAAAATTAAGGATGGAAAAATAATCTTTGAAAAAGACTTATGAAATTAAGATCTATTTAATGTTTTAATTCGCCTGATCGTCTTCGTTGTGGATTTTGGGGTTTCTTCCTTGATTACTTCTTTAATAGATCCTTTTTCGCAGATCTGCGGCTTTTTCGATCGCTTCCATTACTTCCTTTTTAATCTCCGGATCATCCGGAACATTTCTGGCCTTACCGGCCAGGGCTTGCATCAACCTTTCTTGCGAAGCTTTGATTCTTTCTACAATCTCTTCTTCTGTCGGCGCAGCACTATCTTGCTCTTCCAGGACTTTTTGTTTTGGTTTTTTTGCCAATTTGGGAACCACTCTATTTTTTACAGTTGCGGAGCTACGGTGAGAAAGAAAATTATTGTGGCCAGTATCATCAAAAACAAGAAGCCAAGGGTATAAGCCAAAATCGCATCTGCTTCTTTCGCTTTTTTGTTTACTACTGCCAAATAGACAGGATACCCAAAAACCAAAGATCCGGTCACAGCAGCGGAGAAAACCAAAAGGGTCAATATCAGAAAAAATCCATAGAAGCCGGGTTCTGGGAGAGCTTGGACGACGAAGTTAAAAAAGATTGCGACAAGCCCACAATAGAGAGAAACTAGAAGCGCCTGGCAAAGCCCAACTTTCCAAGCTTTTTCTCTTTCTAGCTGTTTTAACACAACCTTAAAATACGCCTAAATTATAATTGTGTCAATTTTTGAAATATGAACTAAACTTCGTTATTTAGGACTCTTACTACTCTAATTCCACCTGCAGTGATCGAAATTAAATGACCATTTTGTTCAGTAGGTGTTAACCCCTTGAGTGCTTTGCAAATTTTGATATCAGCTTGTGCGTTTGGCAGGTTTGTAGAAAGTGAAATCACCGAAGGCGTATCTTGTCTAATTAACTTCTTGAAGTCCTTTGTATTAAAGACAACTGCTATCCGATTGCTTTTGATTGCCTGTGCGTAGACTAAGGAATCCTTTACACCTCCATGCCTTAAATCGTGCTTAATATGCTTAACGTTATGGTAGTTGTTCGCCAAGCTGTATAACTCCTTGGGAGGAAGACCCTCATCTAGAAGAAGTTTGTATTTTTTGTGCTTTCGCGAAGGCATCTAAGCCTGCTTCCATCAGGTAGGAGATTGCGTACTGTATCTTTTTTGCCTCAACATGAGGGTATTCTTTTTTCAGGCTTTCGGTGGAATAGCCTTGGCGGACCAGATGATAAATTCTTTCTAATGGGATTCTTGTTCCAGCAATAACTGGTGTACCACCCAGTATTTCCGGATTAATATTAACGTATTTTGCAAGCGCTTTTGGCATATTCACATAATTGTATCACACGCTTTTTCCTCCGTCATAGTGCATATTCAATCAGTTGGTCACATTTTGTGACGACCTCGCGCCCTTCTTCAGCTATTTTGTTATTAGCATTTTCACTAACCAATTACCTCTCTAACCTCTTTTATAACTTTGTCCGTAAATCCCTCCAGGTCTTCATAGGTTTTATGAACTACCCTCGTAACGCCTCTGGCCTTGGCTTGATCGTTATATTCCGGGATGGAAGAAATAGAGATGATTTTATCCACCCCAATACTTTCTATATCCAGAATATGAAACGATCCTCCCGCCTTGCAATCCCGATCTAAAAGTATTACGTCAAAGTCCGCAGTTTTTGATTTATTAATATACTCTTCAACTTGCGTATATTCGGAAAGGGTTACAACAGAAAAATCTTTCAGAGAGGCTGAGTTGGCCAAATTTTCCTCAAGCAAATGTAGTTTTTTGAGAATTAGGGATAGTGTTTCCAAGTCATCTTCTAGAATTAAGACTCGAACTGTTCTCATATATTGTTTTCTACTTCTTTTACAGCCTCCCGGTATTTACAATAATCACAATCTTCACCGGATTGCGGGAGCTTGTCGGATTTTAGACATTTGATGGCATCATTTATTGTTTTTTCTACCCAGTCCGAATTGCCCTCGTACGGAAGCAGTTTAATGTCAAATTCCAGTTTTGCGTCAAAGGCCTCTTTGTCCGCATCACCGTTACAATAGACAAAGTAACCGGTGTTGGAAACTTTAAAGCCATTTTGGCGAAATAGCCATTGATATATTTCCATCTGGCGCTTGTAACCAATCTGCCAGTCGGCATCAAGCGAGACCTCGTCTTCTTTACTTGTTGCCTTGTAATCAACAATAAGAAATTCTCCGTCCGGTTTTACCCAAACATCATCTACGCCTCCGGTTACAATAACGTTTGAACCCCCAATGTGAACCGTAATGCCTCGTCTTAATGAATCACGCCACTCGTCAATTTTTTCGTGAGCAAGCGGTATAGCATCCAGCCCGTAAGCCTCCATAAGGGGATGAGCTGTGCCTTTAGCGCGATGAGTGTCGAACTCCTTCTTTAAAAGCTTATCAACGGCAGAATTCAAAGAAAATGGGTATCCTGGTGGCTGGGCAACCCCAAGTTTGCGGTCAAGGTAAAAACAGCGGGGACAGTTCAAGAACAGGTCAATCTTTGAGCGACTTAAACGAAAAATATCATTTGAGTCTTTGTCGTAAAGATTTTTTGTACGGTTAGCATTGTAATATTTAGACATTTTTAGGAATTGCTTTCGTAAATTGATACTATTTTTTTAGCACGAGCAAGTATCTCATCATAGGTAATAATTTCTATTCCATGCAATGTCGAATTAAGTAAACGTAACGCTTTTCTTTCTTCATAGTTAAGATTGCTTGACCTTCCGATCACAACTTTCACTCTTGGTTTCAAGATATCTAAATCATCTCCTTCTTTTAGTATGGCCCTATGATCTTCCATAACCTTGATGTAGTGTATTGCCTGACCAATAACCTGGGCTAGGTCTTTGGAGGGATAATAGCAGTTTCTGCTTACGTCTTTTTCAAAAAGCACAACACTCGACTTTTTAAGTTCAATAAGGTCTGTAAATCCGTCCAAACTTTCCACAATAAAATCGGCCTCTGAGTGTATTCCAATCTTGCGTGTATCAAATGTTTTAATATATTCCGTGCCAAAAACCCAGGTGTTTAGTTTGAGCCATTTTTGAAATTCAATTTCATTAACAGAAGTATCTATAAACTCCTGCAATTGTTGTACTGCCTGTTTATTTTTTGCGTGTTTAACGGAAAGAAATAGATTATCTAAATCTTCTTTGTCTAACTTTAGTAAAAGTTCCTTCGCCTCAGGTGATTGAAAAGATTTTAATATTTTTGTAGCAAAATCTATATTATCGCTGCCGACTTGTTTAAATAAATTTGCTTCTTCAGGGTCAAGTATTACCACTTCCGAATCAGTTCTCTGATAAAGGTCTTTTTGAGCTTTTATTGCATTGATTAATTTAATAAGACTTTGTTGCGGTTCATCTGTTGTCAAAATTATTTTGGAAGGAATCGCCTGCACCCATGATTGAGATGGTTTTTTGATTTCCTTAATTACTTCTAGGGTAATATGGTGTAGAGATTTATCTAAGTCTGGGATGTATTTGAAATCAAGAGTTATTCTTTGCTCCCTTGTTTCATGTATCACGAAGTTCGTTATAAATTTGAAACCTTTTCCGGAAGAGATTTTAATAGCATCATCCATTTGCTAGGATTTTAGGCTTGATTGCTAAGAAGTGTCAAGAATTCTCGAATCTTCCGCAATTAGAAATTTATAGTTATGATTAAATTTGCATACTGATATATAATCTTGACGGAAATAAATGCACGAAACTAAAAAACTCTCATTTTCAATTAAAGATCAAGTTTTTGGCAATGAATTATCCCCAGGAAATGCTACTTTACCTATAATCGGCGAATTTATAGAGCAAATTGCAGCATTCTTAAGAGGGTCAAGACACCCTGACTTAAACGAGGTAAAAACGAGCATCCAGACTGGTTCGGTTGCTGTTCAAGTAGAGGACAAAACTGGCCTTTTGGCTGATGCTTATAAAGACTATGAGCATTTGAGACGGTCAAATGATTTGAGTGGAATCGACCCTTCGAGAGCGAAGGTAGTAGAAAAATGGCAAGCAGAAGTAAAAAGCTACGAGTCACGCGCATATTCTTTATTTGTGCCTGATGAATCAACGGATAATATTGTGCTTATTACAAGAGAAACAGAGTTTGCAACAAAAAGGGTCTTATGGGTAGAGGAAGAATTGTATCTATATGGGCGTGTTTATGATATGGGGGGCAAAATTAAGCCCAATGTGCACATAGATCTGGAAACCGGTGGTTCAATTAAGATTGGTACTAATGAGTCAGTGTTAATCAGAGATACAGAAAATAGGCTCTATAAAGATCAGCTGATCAGAATCGAGGCAAAGAGGAATATTAAAACTGGTGAGATAAAGGACGAGAGGTTGATTTCTTTCGAACACTACAACCCTGAATTTGATGAAGATGAGTTTCAAAAAATAGTCAAAAAAGCAAAAGTCGCCTGGGAATCGGTAAAGGATCCAACTAAATGGGTAGAGGAGCTAAGGGGGAATAGTGGCTGATATATCGTTGCTTTCGGTTCTAGTCGATACCAGTTACTTAATAACTCTGTATGATGATGGCCGACCTAATCACAAGACTGCCAAGACATATTTTAAATATTTATTAGAAAACAAAATAAAAATTTATCTTTCAACTATAGTGATTTCAGAATTCCAACAGGGTCAGTCTGTGGTTGACTTAATAAATAATGGTAAATACATTGTGCTCCCTTTTAATTATGAAGATGCCATAAAATCAGCTGAGCTTGCATTTAATCTTGGAGGCCAAAATCGTAGTCAAGGAGGCGAGACTGCAGCAAAACAGAAAGACGACATTAAAATTATGGGGCAAGCTGAGCAGAAAAAAATTGATTTTATATTGACGGAAGACGAATCAACCCTTACTAGATATGCTGGCCGACTATCTGGTGCCGGCATTTTTAGCCCAAAAATTATAAAGATGTCTGATAAATTTGATTCAAGCTGGTTTAACAACGGCCAGGCTTCATTGTTAACGAACAACTAGTTTTACCTTCCACAATTGCAATTTCTTCCGGCGCGAAACCGTAGAGTTTATACATTTTACTTAAATAAATCTTCCAACGCTTCGTTTATCTTTGTTTTTGATTTTGCTTCAGTCAGTTTTTTGACTACAACTTCGGTATTTTTTTCAAATAGGGGTAATAGTTTTATTTTAGTCAATTCTTTCGATACTATTTTTATTTCAACTTTGGGAATTTCTTTTAACTTTGTGTTTTGTTGCCACTCCTGCCAATGTTCTAAAACAATATTGAGTTCAGGTTCCAACCAGCTTTCTATTGAACTGCTGTTTGTTTCAGACTCATTCACGGCTGCTAAAAACACTGGATAATCTAATTCTGCAAAGTCTAGCTCACCGATTAAATTTTCAATGTCTATTTCTCTTACTTTCTCTAAATAGAGAATCGACATCTTTTGAGACGAAGTTTGAGAGCCTCTTTGCTGTTGTCTTGTCGAAGTTCCTTTCTTAAAAACTCCTCTAGGCAAACTAATAATTGCCTTGACTTTGCAGTACTTTGATACATATTTTCGTAGCACTTCGTCACTCGAATTGGAAAAGAATCCTTCTGGGAGAACTAAACATATCTTTCCGTTAATCTTTGCACTTGTTACAGCTTGTTGGATTGATAAATTGTATTCAGAAAGATTGTCATTTAAATTCCCGTTGTTGTCTAAGTCTCTATTCAGATTTTTCCCTATTTTATTCAAGTCACCCTGTTCGTATTTGCTACCACCTGCAGGATTTCCAATTACCATATCCCAGTTACTTCCTTGGTAATAAAGACCGTTATCTTTTTTAATTGGTAATGTATCAACTGCTTCAATACCGGTCTTTGCAAAATAAATAGCCAAATAAGTCTTGGCAATAA
>Ga0209542_10013271_pt1 | contig 14241 bp, 13 predicted proteins | sample RifCSPhighO2_01_FD_184028 | JGI IMG/M metagenome (GOLD analysis project Ga0209542, IMG submission 184028) | Soil microbial communities from Rifle, Colorado - Rifle CSP2_plank highO2_0.1 (SPAdes) (version 2) | ecosystem: Environmental > Terrestrial > Deep subsurface > Rock core/Sediment ...
GCCAGTCCTACATCTTCATAGGGAACCCATAATTTGGTTGGAGGAGTTATAACAGGCTCAGGCCTTTCTACTCTTGGATATCTTGTTTTTGTTGGCATTTGAATATAGTTTAGAGACTTATTAGTGATATATAAAGCTTTCTATATTGTTGCTACTTTAGAAAGGTATATTCTTATCCAACATATCCAGGAGGGGTCTCCTTTATGATAGCTGTCCTTGTGCTTCTTAAATTTTCTTGCTCAAGCTTTTTGTAGATGTTCATAGCTTCTTTCGAAACAGATGGCTTTACTTTCTTTACTGCTTCTTCAAATGCCTCAAGAGTAACTTTTTTTGCGGAGATGTTCTTTCGTAAAGTTAAAATTGCTGCTTCCCTACAAATAGATTCAATATCAGAGCCAACGTATCCTTCTGTTTTTTTTGCTAATGCTCTTAATACATCCTCTTTTTTCTTTATAACAATGCCTTCAAATATCGGTTTTACCTCTTCTTCATCTTCGAAATCAAATTCTTCTGCTACTTCATCATTTGCCATCTTTTTAGCTGTTTTAACAGAAATCATCTTTTCTTTTTTCGCTTTTATTTTTAGCTTTTCTGTGTCAAGGTCTATTGGCATTTCTTTCGTGTGAATATTAAAAATATCAAATCTTGCATCTTCATCAGGCGGAGGAGTTAATAATAATCTGTCTAATCTTCCTGGTCTTAATAAAGCTGGATCAAGGATATCTGGTCTATTAGTGGCTGCAATTACTACAACATTCGTTAGTTCTTCTATGCCATCCATTTCTGCTAAAATAGTATTAACAACCCTTTCTGTCACATGGCTTCCGATTTCAAGACCTCTTCGCGGAGCAAGAGAATCTATTTCGTCAAAGAAAATGATAGTTGGCGCAACTTGTCTTGCTTTTTCAAAGATTTTTCTAACTCCTTTTTCACTTTCTCCAACCCACATATTCAATAGAGAAGGGCCTTTAATCTGAATGAAATTAGCTTCTGATTCTTTTGCAATAGCTTTTGCCAATAATGTTTTTCCTGTTCCTGGTGGACCATATAATAAAACTCCTTTTGGCGGTTTAATTCCTAGACGCTTAAATGATTCAGGATACTTTAATGGCCATTCGATGGCTTCTTTTAACTCTTGTTTAATTTTTACTAGACCACCAACATCTTCCCATTTTATGTTAGGGGTTTCTACTAGAACTTCTCTTATAGCTGAAGGTCTTACTGTTTTTAATGCTTCAATAAAATCATTATGAGTAATTTGCAATTTTGCTAAAATCTCTTCTGATAATGGTTCTTTTTCATCTAAGTTAAGATTTGGGTATACTCTCCTTAAAACTATCATTGCGGCTTCTTTTGCTAATGCAGATAGATCTGCTCCTACAAAACCATGCGTGATACTTGAAAGAGAATTTTGCATTTGGTCTATTGAACTTTTGCGAATTTCTTCATAAAACTCATCAGAAACTATTCCAGCTGACTCAAAATCATTAATTATTTGAGAAACTTCATCTTCTACATTTTTTACACTATCCCTAACAAACTTTTTTCTTGGGTCTGAGTCCTCTCTGGATTGTAAAGTATGTCTAGCTTCTTTCAATCTCTTCTCAATTTTTTCTAAGAGTTCCTTTTGTTCGTTAATCTCTTCTTTTCTATTATTTATTATGATTATGGTTTTTTCCTGGGTTTTAATATCGTCTCTCAACTTTGAGATTTTTTCTTCTTGATATTGCACCTTTTTGTCGAGATTTGTTACCTCATCTTGTTTAATTCTTAGTTTGTACAAAATTCTGTCAAGATTGATTGTGTTAGTCTGCTTTTTTTGCTTTTCAAGGTCTTTTAGTTCAACTTGCAAATTTTCTAAAATCTTTTTCTCATCGTCCAAACTAAGAGTTAGTTCTTTAATTTTTTTCTTTATATCCTCTATCCTATTACGTGCGTCTGTTTCATGCATATCAATTTTTTTCTTAATAATTTTTAAAGCAACTTCACTATCCCAATGAACTAATGGCATATTTCTTGTATGAATCTTAAGAATATTCAGACGTGCTTTCTGATTTGGAACACCAATTATTAGTTCTCTGTCAAATCTTCCTGGTCTGCGTAAAGCGGGATCTATTGAATTTGGTCTATTCGTAGCTGCAATTACAATTATTTTTCCTCTAGACTTTAGGCCGTCCATTTGCGTCAAGAGGGACGACACGACTCTTCTCTCTACCTCTCCATGAACATCTTCTCTTTTAGGAGCAATTGCATCTATTTCATCTATAAAAACAATAGAAGGGGCGTTTTTTTCTGCCTCTTCAAAAATAGTGCGAACTTTTTTTTCTGAATTATGAACAATAAACCCATTTGCTATAAAATTATGATCTTTTTGAACTGTGAAATCGTAAACGTGATTCTCTGCTTCTTCAATTAGTTTAATTGGCGAAAAGATTATGTCATTATCTCTTAAAATTTCTATTTTTTCTATAACTTTTTTATCTTCGTTTTTTTCTTTTAGTATATTAATAAAATTATTTAGCTTTTCTCTTGTGTAACTATTAACTTTTTTATTAGTTCCAATTTTAATTAAATCTCTATCTGAAATTTTATGTTTAAGCTTTAATTGATTAATTATATTTTTAATAGGTAATCTATTATAAACTGGCTTCTGATATTTATTTTCATTTAATTTTGATAAAGCTTCTTTTCTTTTTTGGTTAATAAAATTGATTTTATCTTTAAATATCTTTAATGAAGGAACATCGCTTATTGTTAATTCATAAGTCCTGTCTCTTTTGTATCTGAATGTTGATTGGATTCCTAACCTTAATAATAAATATTTGACTCCAATCATCATTTTTTTACTTGCGGTGTAATAAGAAACTTGCATTCCGCTTGGAACTAGATGAACATGCCCATCTGTATCAAACAATCCTCTTAAGTAAGATGCAATAAACTCTTTTGGTAAACTAATCATGTAACTTGGAACAAAAAGTGTTTTTGATTTACTTCTTACTGGAATTCCGAGATTTTTTATTAAGTTGCCAATTGGTCTAGAATTAAAATAATAGCCGTAATTTCCATCATATTTTATGTCTTCAAGATTAAATAGCTCTTTTACTATTCTTTTATAATTTTTTACTATGTTTTCATCTGCATTTGTTAACGATATTGTTGAAACTCCTTTATCTTTGTAATTATATCTTAAATGACCATCTCCGGCTAACAAACCGAGTAAGTATAGCAAATCTTTTGTTATTTTTTCAGGAATTTTTCCTTTTCTTATTAATTTAAAACTATTTTTAACAAATCGAGTAGTTTCACCAACAAAATCTAAAATATTTGGTACTATTTCTTTTATTTCGGGTAAGGCATTTGCAATTGCAACTTTGTCTTGAATTTTTAAATCTTTAGCATCAACCCACTCTAAGTCTAATCCATTTAAGACAAGCAATTTAGAAGTTGGAGTTAATTCAATTATTCCGTGGGGTGTAAACATCTTTAGTGTTTTCTGTAATCCTTTGTCATAAATATCTTCAATTAGAAGCAATTCTATTTTTTGCTTTTCCATGTTGAGAGCTGCTATTTTATGTGTTTCAGTATTTTCAGTGGCTTCTTGAATTGTAGTTAATCCTGCTCCGTTTGTAATAACCAGGGAATCTTTAGCAACACATTCGCCATAAAATTTGTTCATGACCTCCGGAGCATTTACTAGAATAAATTTAGCTTCTGACTCGTTTGCAACTGCTTTTGCTAATAATGTTTTTCCTGTTCCTGGTGGACCATGCAATAAAACTCCTGCAGGCGGGTCTATGCCGAGACGTGCAAAAATTTCTGGATGCTTTAAAGGAAGCTCCACCATCTCTCTTATTTTTTTTATTTCTTCATCTAAGCCACCTATATCCTCGTATGTCACTTCAGGAACTTTTTCATCAGAAACCTCGACTGCTTTAGGGTTAATTGCGACATTAGTAGATTCTGTAATTACAATACCGCCTTTAGGATTTGTGTCAACCACAATGAAACGCAAGTTTCCTATATTAAAGCCACCAAAGAAAGAATCTATGTTAAAAACATCATCAAAAAACGGGGCTTCTAATGGAGATTCCGCCAATGTTGAGCGTCTTCTTCTAGTGCCGCCTAAAACAACTATATCGCCTTTGGCAAGGGCTCTTCCCAGTAAGCCTCTTTTGAATAAAGTAGGGTTTGCCTGAATCATAATGCCTTCTTGTGCAGGAGCTATTGTAATATCTTTTGCTTCTTTGACTTCTGCTTTTCTTACTTTAACAATTTCTCCAATGCTTGTTCTTGCATTTCTTCTTAAAATCCCATCCATCCTAATAACTGCTTGACCGACATCAGTTGGATAAGCTCTGTCTACAATGCCTACTGTTTTCCTCTTGCCTTCTATCTCAACAATGTCGCCAGGCCTTACTTCAATGGCATGCATGGTTTCTGAGTCTATTCTAATAATGCCTTTATAGGCTTCTTCCTGCAAGGCTTCCATAACTTTCAGATTTGTTTCTTTTTGCATAGATTGAGGAATATTTTTTAGATTAATAAAGCTTATGGAAAATTCTTCTTTTTGGAGATTTAGGAAAGTTTTTAAAGTGCCTTCTCAAGAAAGGAGAAAAAGAGGTATATTCTCTATGGGACTAATAGATGAAACATATGAAGAAGCAAAGAAGATAATGCATCGGAGCATTACTCCGAGAGGTTTATACGCTTCTGGAACTAAGTACGGATATTTATCTATTTGGCCGAGAGATAGTATGATCTCTTTTCTGGGGGCAAGCTTATACGAAGACAAGGCAATTCAAACGTGTTATCGCAATACTTTAATCACCCTTAGCAGATACCAGAGCAAGCAAGGGCAGATTCCTAATTGTGTAGACTTTAAGAGAAGATTAGTAACTTTTGGAACTATTGACTCTAGTTTATGGTATATTATTGGACAGCATACTTATGCAAAGAATTACAGAGATCATGGTTTATTAAAAAGATATAAAAAGAATATTGAAAAGGCATTGAATTGGGTGCAATACCAAGATTCTGGAGATGATAAATTACCTGAGCAACAACCAACAACAGATTGGGAGGATGCTTTTCCTCATAAATACGGGCACACAATTAACACGCAGGCTCTCTATTACTATGCTCTTCGCTTAATGGGAAAGGAAAAAGACGCGAGAGAAGTTAAGTTTCTTGTTAATGACGGTGGGAAAAAACCTTGGTTGAGCTTATGGAATAAAAGAGAAGGCTATTATTATGCTTATGCCTGGAAAGATCATGCAGGTATTAGAGAGGAAGGAGCGTGGTTTGACAGTCTAGGAAATATCTTAGCAATTGTCTTTGGATTAGCAGACAGAGAGAAAGCAAAAATGATTTTGAGGTATATTCAAAGAAAAAAGATTAATAAGCCTTTTCCTGTAAGATGCTTAGATCCTCCTTTCCATAGAAATACAAGAGAGTGGCAGCCTTATTTTGATAAATGCATTAGTAAACCACATCAATATCTTAATAGCGGTGTCTGGCCTTTTATAGGCGGGTTTTATGTTGCTTCTTTGGTTGCAATGAAAGAGCATAAGAAAGCTGAAGAAGAATTAAAGAATTTAGCTTTAGCAAACATGAGTAAAGGCATTAAATGGCGTTTTAGCGAATGGCTCAATGGAGAAAATGGAAAACCTAAAGGAAGCGAGTTTCAGAGCTGGTCTATAGGAATGTATTTGTTTGCGTATCAGTGTGTAAAAGAAAGAAAAGTGCTGATAGCCTAAAAAATTTGGAAGAAAGATTAAGTATTTTTGTGGAATATGCTTTTTCTATACGGCTTTTGTAATAAACTTCTCTTTTTCATTTCTTCATATTCCATCCATTTTAAGTATCTGTTAACTTCAATATAAGAGACTTCTTTAGAAAAATTTTTCTCTATTTGATCTGCGAGTTTAATCCTTAAGATGTATGTTTGAGCATGTTTCATATAAGCAAAAGAGCCTTGCATGCTTTCATAAATCTTATCGTAATCAATTTTGTTTTGTAAGAAATTATTATAAAATTTATTTAGCCTGCTTTGAATGCTTTTCTGGTTGAACTTCTTTAATAATTTGTAGTGATAAAATACTCTAAATCCTACAAAAGGGAGTGGTTTGTTTAATGAGATAATTCTTGTTTTATCTGGATGAAGCTCTATCTTAAGCTCTTTTTGAAGAAAAAGATTGATCTCATCTTTCCATGTCCTTAATTGCTTTTTAGAAGAATGCAAAATGACAAAATCATCAACGTAACGAATATAATATCTTATTTTTAGATGATGTTTGATGAATTGATCGAGCTCATTTAAGTAGATATTTGCAAAGAACTGAGATGTCAAGTTACCTAGTGGCATTCCTTTTGATGCATTATTATTATGATTAGAAAGTATTTTTTCAATTAGGCATAATGTCTCCGGACATGTTATCTTTTTATTGATTATTTTTAGGAGAATTTTATGATCTACTTCCTCAAAATAATGTTTGATGTCTGCTTTAAGGCAATAACCTTTGATTTGATTATTGTTAAACCAGCCATTTGTTTTTCCATTTCTAGAAATCTTTCTTTTGAAAACATCAAATCTTTGCAGGGCAGCTAAGCTTCCTTTACCCTTTCGGTTTGCATAAGAATCATAAATAAATGAGCTGTCAAATATCGGCTCTATTACATTACATAAAGCGTGATGGACTATTCTGTCTCTGAAATCAGATTTGCTTATTTTTCTTGTTTTTGGATCTCTAATCATGAATGTTTCTAAAGGCTTTGGTTGATATGTGTGAAGCAAGAGTTCTGTTCTTAATATAGAAAGGTTCTCTTTGAGGTTCTGAGAAAATTCTTGTACATACTCTTTTTTTGATTTTCTTTTCCTTGCTTTTTGAAAAGCTAAGATAAGATTATCTTCTGCAGTTATTTCTTGATATAGTTTTTTGTAAGTTTTCATTGAATAAGTCTTAGAGTCTAGGGCTATTTCGAGAGCACAACCATCCGTGTTGTTGCCATGATTGTTGCCATTGACGTTAAGCCTATGGTCGTTCCAATTGGAATTCAACGCGGACAGTTATGTAGCTCATTAATTAAAAGTAAATCACCACCACTTCATGTTTTCGGTTTATCTTACTAGATGTTGTGGTTGAATTTTATGGCTTCAAAAGCGCGATTAATGAGCGTGTAGCCCTAGTCTAGCTTAAGCTATGCTAAGACAAAAAAAGAAAGAATTAAATGATTAATAAAGCTTTATGTTAGGCAGATATAAATTTTTTGATGCCTTCGGCACGTATTTATACCCCGAGAGCACAACCATCCGCGCCGTCGCCACGATCGCCGCCACCCACGTCAAGCCTATGGCCGTACCAATCGGCATCCAACGCGGACAGTCTTTGTTCAGAATCTTCTCCTTTATCGACATTAACACCAAAAGTGAATGGCTTTCTTCCATCTCTAGAAAGAATCTTTTCAGCAACCTCTCCAAGCGCTTTAGCACCATTAATCCCATAACTTGCAACTACAAAACCATCGCTTGCCAAAGATTCTGGAGTATGTTCTCCTAATCTATAGGTTTCTCTTGGAGCATATCTAATGCTGCCATCTTGACTGAATCTTATGCCATTTAGTTCAGTTCCATCGACTAAAATTGATTCTAGTTCATTTGTTGTTAAATCTTGGCTTAAACCAACAGCATTTGGATCATGAGCAACATAAACTCCATCTGGAATCCATAGAGCTCTATTGAAAACCCAAAGCCATTTATCTCTTATAATGTCTTGAACTTCTTTAAATTCTGGCTCTTCGGATTCATAGGCTCCTTGGGCTAAGTAAACTGTTTGCTCTCCTGTTGGAATACTTAAATTCCTAGCTAATATTCCTCTGCCAACGGTTTGATAATTGTGGGGGCCTTGAGAAAGTGAATCGAATGCCAGTCCTCCATCTTCATAGGGAACCCATAATTTGGTTGGAGGAGTTATAACAGGCTCAGGCCTTTCTACTCTTGGATATCTTGTTTTTGTTGGCATTTTAATCTAGTTTAGTAATATCTACCATTTTATAAACCTTTCTATTTTGTTACTACTTAAAAATTAATCAACCAATATAATCTGTAGGCTCTCTTCTTTTTATCTTTCCAAAAGCACCTATCTTTTTTATTTCATCTATCTTCTTCTTTGATTTTTCTATTTCTTCTATTTCAAAATTTAATTGATTAAGATCAAGATCCAATTTTAATTTTTTGCTTAAAAGCTTTAATATCTCTCTTGCTTCTTTAATGCCAAGATGAGCAGGATGACTATAGGTTTCTGCTAATAATGCTATTGCTGGGATATTCTTCTGCTCTGCTAACCCAACTAATAAGCCTGTAACTCCAATTATCGGGCCTACTACTCCATGGATATTTGTGTGCAGCTCTTTTGCCGCATACTGCTTGATTATTGATTTAGTGTTCCCAGTGCAAAACACCTTTGGATTATCTGGGATCTTTTGCTGGCCAATTCCCCCTAAGGTAATAATCTCTTTTCCTTTATGCTCAATTAAGAAGCCAAGAAGCATCTCGCAGAATTCGTAGCATGAAATTTCGTCCAATGGCTGGATATCTCCTGCTAATAAGAAGAGGGTTTTATCTTTTAGGTTTTTTTGATAAATCTCTATTTTAGGCAATTCAACTAAGTTATCTTCATTTACAAAGACGCAATGAGGAAAATGATGAGAAGTAATCTCTAGGACTTTTTCTGCATTCAAGTTTTCAATCATAAAATCAACTGCTATTTTTCCTACATTCCCCATTCCTGGAAGTCCCTCTACTAAGATAGAATTCTTTGCCTGAATCTTTTTTAATTTTTTAAGCTGCCATGTCATGTTCTTGCTTATATTGGCGCCTCCAATAGCCAAATTTGTCCTCTGGAGAAAATTTTGCTGGTTTAGGGTTGATAGTATTAATATTGCAGTAAGGGCATGTTTTTTGCAGGGTATATTTATTACACTGCGCGCATTTGAAGATTTTGTTCATTTTTCCTTAGTAATGCTTCCCTCGCTGTTAGTTTTTTTGAGGGATTGCTGAAATTTTTCGGTTAATTCTTTTAAGTCCAATTCAGCCTGCTTATAATCAGTAGCTTCAATAGTTAGCTTATATACTGGTGCGCTAATATACTTAATTTCTGTGTTTTCTTTATTTAGGGATATAAGCATTTCTTTGATAATCTCAATTCCATCTGTGCTGCTGTTTTGTATCATGATTTTTGCTGAAATCCTTACTTTGATTGGTTTAATCTTTTCTTGAATAATCTCCAGCAATGCTGTTTCTGTTTTTTTTGATATCTTTAGTTTTTGAAGTGAAGAGGGATTGTCAGCAATCTCCTGCAGTGCGGTGTACAATAATCCATATTCTTCCAAGAACTTATTACCAACTTCATCGTAAACTTCCTTTAGAGTTTTATCAAGTTTTTTAGACAAGGCCTCTAGAATTTTCTCTGCTTTTTGCTCTTGTTTATACTCGTTATTTTTGTTAATGCGCTGTGATTGATTTACTCTACGCAAAGACAATTCAAAATAATTTCTTTCTTTATTGACATTTAAGACCTTGCACACAATTTTTTTCCCTTCCTTGACGAAATCGCGGATATTCCTAATGCGCCCTGGAGAAATCTCTGAGATATGAATCATGCCTTCATAATTTACATATTCATCTAGAGCAACGAAGACCGAATTATGCGTAACGTCCTTTACTGTGCAGAGAACAATGTCTCCTTCTTCCGGCGGTTCTGCTTTTTTATAAAACATTTTACTTTAAAACTTCGAGGATTCTTGATTTGATGCGCCCTTTTCCTCCAGTTGGCTCAGAAAGAGTTTTTTCGCAAACTAAGCATTTCACTTTTGTTGCATTTTTTCCAAAGATAATCTGCTCGTTCTTGCATTTTGGGCATCTTACCTTGATGAATCTTGAGTTTGGTTCTTGTAGTTGCATTTTTATTTCCATTCTATTTTTTTGGCTCTTTCTGATTTGCTTGAAGTATGGGCTTTTTTGCAGACCTCGCATCTCAACAAGATGCTTATTTTTTTGCTTATCTTTGAACCAGACCTCTTTGGCTTTGTTGGCTTAGATCCCCAGCGACCTTTATTACCTGCCCCTCTTCCTCTGCCACGCCATCTAGCTCTTGCTATTGAGCCTCTTTTTAGCGTGCCTCTTGTCTTGCCTTTTACTTCTGTAAGCTTATGCGATGTATGCTTTTTGCAGAAAGGGCAATAACTTTTTTGTGTTTTTGGGAGTTTCATAATTTAATCTCTTCGGCGCGTTTTTTCTCTACGATTAAATCTGCTATTTTGCTTGGCAGAGAGGCAAGATCTTCTTCTTCGAAAGGACCATAAGTTTTTAAATCTGTCCCTAGGAATTTAGGAAGAGGATTTAATATCCTTATGAGTTTTGTCTTTTCCTCATCAGCTTTTATATCTTTCGCTTTTTCCATATCAGGCAGTTTTGTTTCAAGAAGATTTTGCAGTATCTTGTCGCGATACGTGTTTAGCAGATTAACTATCTGCTCGTAGAATTGCTTTTCTTCAGGAAGAAGAGAGGATATGGGTTTAGTTTCTTGTGATGTTCTTGAGCATATCAATGCTAATTGCACTATTTTGGATTCTCTTTTCTCATAAAGCTCTTTAAAAATTTTCTTGATGCTTTCAATTTGCTTTTTTGTTTTTTGGATTTCGGAGGAAGAAAAGATGTTGTCCTTTGTCTTTTGAGATTGCAGGATTGATTCTTTCTCAGAAAGATAATTAGTTATTTCCTTGAAAAAATTAGGATCCAGATTCTGGAGCTCTGCTTGGTATTTTTCTCTTCGAAATATTTCATAGAGAGTATCATAAGTTATCATAACATCCTTTGCCATAGAAAAAAAGAATAGTATAAGATTTTAAAGGTTTTGCATTCTTAAGCAACTTGTTATTCCTTCTATATTAGTTATCTTAGTTTTCTTGAAGAGAAATTCTCTAAAAACTGTATCAATTTTTACTCCGTTTCTCTGTAAACCATGTTTCAAAGCAGAGTAAATTTTCTTTCCTTCTCTATCTAAATCAGATAAGATAATGCATTCTTTGTGAGATTCTGCAACTAACTCGATAATAGAGAAAATTGGTTTATTAAGAGTGAGTATATTTTGAATACCAAACTGCTCTAATGCTAGTTTATCTTTCTTGCCTTCAACAATAATCAATTTATCTGTGTTCTGCAATTGAGTAATCCAATCATGCAAATCTTGCATTTTTTTATTAAATTAAATGATTATATAAAAGTATGGGCCCGACGGGATTCGAACCCGCGACACCCTGGTTTCTTCTTAATTAAGAGCCAGGTACTCTAACCAGACTGAGCTACGAGCCCACGTATAAGATAGAAGTGTTTTATGTAGATATAAAAAGTTTGTTCTTTTTGGTTTTTCTATTTAGAAAAAGTTAACCAGAGATAAAAGAAGATAACTAATACTAAAAAATAAGTAATATTCAAAATCCATATAAATATCTTTTTAAATTTGATGAGCTTATAGACAGCAAGAATAACTACAGTAGTGATTAGTGCTATAAGGGAGGCAAGGAGCGCTTTTTCTTTCATTGCAGAAAATGCATATTCTTTTAAGTCAGAACAGTCTGGGTTTAAGCACCTTTTAGTAGATTCCTGCTTGGTTGCTGAATCAACGACAGTATAATCCATTAACGCATTCATATAAAAAAAGATTAAGAAAGTTAAAGTAAGCAAGGCTAATATTCCTAATCCGATAGATGCCAATTTTAATATTTCTTTTGAGTATTTCTTTTCCTTTTCTTGAACCTCTTTTTTTGGCTCTTGTATTGGTTTTTGCATTGGAATCGTATAAGGAGTAATTTCTTGGTGCGATTTAAGGATATTAAATGCTGTATTCACTTCTTCAAGAGGCCAGCCCTTATCTAGGATGCTTCTTCTAATTAAATCATCTTGATATCCTTTGCTGCGTGCTTGTTTGATGAAATCAATAAGAGATTGATTAGGCATTCTTCTTTTTTGATTTTCTTCTTTTTAAGGGTTGCTTATTACTCAAGAATTATAAATAAATTTAGTTTGTGTAAAATCAGTAAATGAAAAGATATATAAAGAAAGAAACTTTGTGATAAGATAGTGATAGAAATGATAGATAGTGCTGATCAAGAATAAAAGATATCAGGTGAATGATTTGCAAGTCCATCTAAATAAAAAACCACAAGGCGGAACCCTTATCGAGGGATTTCCTGGATTCGGATTAGTGGGGGTTATTGCGACAGAATTCTTGATAGAGCATTTAGATGCGGAAAAGATAGGAAATGTCTGGAGTGATAAACTGCAACCAACTGTAGCTGTGCACGGTTCTGAAGTTATTGATCCTATTGGCATTTATTATGATGCAAAAACAAAGATTGTTATATTGCATGTGCATCCTTTTGCTACTCTTGCCGGGATTGAGTGGAGATTGGCTGATCTAATTGGAAAATTGGCTAAGGACTTGAGAGTAAAGGAAGTAATAAGCTTAGAGGGAGTAGGCGCTTTTGGAAAATCTAAGGAATCATCTGCTTACTATTACAGCAAGGATAAAAAGAAATGGGAAAAGACTGGAATTAAAGAGTTAAAAGAAGGAATCATTATGGGAGTAACAGGGGCTTTATTGTTAAATCTTAAAGAAACTCCTTTATCCTGTATTTTTGCTGAAACCTATTCTGGGTTGCCTGATTCAAGGGCTGCTGCTAAGATTATTGAGGTATTGGATTCTTATCTTGGATTAAAGGTTGATTATAAGCCATTATTGAAAAAAGCTGAGGAATTAGAGGGGAAGGTTAAGGAGATTATGAGCCAGAGCAAACAGGCTACTGACTTGAAAGAGAAGAAAGAAGAGATGAATTATGTTGGATAAATATGCAAGCTGTTACTAAAGCAAGGTTTTTGTTTGTAATTGGTGTGTTGGTTTTGCTGGCTGGCTTATTGCCTATTTTGCGAAGCAGGGGAGTTGCTCTCTTAAGCAATATTCCTACAGAAGGCATTGTCTATAATTTAATTGTTGTTGTTCTTGGGGCAATTGCAATTTTGATTAGTCTAGGTAGGGAAAGCTTTAGGTATTGAGGTTTTTGTTAGCTTTTTGGAGAAATCCATTTCTTTTGAGAAAGATTTTCTATTATAAAAATTATAATGCTATCTATTCAAGGATTATATTAAGATCTCTGTTTTTAGTTCGCTAAATGCATAAAAAGAAAGACGCCTTTAAGATAAATGAAGGCATATGAACCATAGAGAAGTCGTAGAAGCCTTAAAAAGAGGTTTTGAAGAGAATGAAGAGAAATACCTAGATGCCTTAGAGAAACTAGGGATACTGCATTGGGCAGAATATGAAGAATGGTGGAAAGAGTGAATAGAGAAGAGATCTAGGTTTCTGAAGTGTTATTTTTCTAGCGGGAGTTGGCTCAAAATTTTATTGTTTTTGATTAAAAGTTTTAATCTTTAAATTGATTAAATATTTTAAGCATATCTTATAAGTTTAATTCTTAAAATCTTTAGGTATTTCTTAAATTTTTTGATTGTTAATTTCATCCTTTAAAAAACTCTCGTAGATCTCGAGAAGCTTTTTGTTGAATATAGACCTTTCTCCACCCTATAAGCTCTAGTTTAGATTTTTCACTGCAGTTAGGGCATTTCTTAGGATTTTCTTTCTCTGTCGTATGAGATATCCATTCCCAGCCACAGTGATGACATAGCATTGTATAACGGATAGCTTGCTTTCCCTTAAGCAAAGGAATCGTGCTCCATCGTTCTAAATATAGATATGTTAAAAAGAAGAGAATCGAAAAAGTAGAGATGAGCAAGGCCAAAACCAGAGCATTTATCCCTTTTCTAGAGAGGAATATTGTAATATATGCAAAGAACAAGGCGAGAAGATAGAGAACTATAAAGAAAAAGGTTCGTTTTTTCAAGAGAATTCTGGAAACTCCCATAATATGATAGGGGGGATAAAAATATTTAAATTAGTGGTATTTACCGTTTCTTAGCAAGGAATTCTTCTCTATAGAATATATTACAAAGAAGCTTAGGGAGTGAAAGATCATGATAAAAATTATCCTCAATTTCAGGATTTCTGTAACGGAGTGTGTATCCTCTGCTTTCAAGCACTCTCTCTATCTTTTCATAAAACTCATTTTCAGAGTCTGGTTTGGCACTACTGAAAAATGCCGCTCTTCTAAAGAGAACTTTGCAAAACTAAC
>Ga0209542_10013273_pt1 | contig 14240 bp, 12 predicted proteins | sample RifCSPhighO2_01_FD_184028 | JGI IMG/M metagenome (GOLD analysis project Ga0209542, IMG submission 184028) | Soil microbial communities from Rifle, Colorado - Rifle CSP2_plank highO2_0.1 (SPAdes) (version 2) | ecosystem: Environmental > Terrestrial > Deep subsurface > Rock core/Sediment ...
GGCAGGCGGATAATTGAGAAAGTTATAATTGCTGCCAGAGCCAGACTAGCTGCCCGGGCAGCCAAAGATGCTGTTTTAAGGAAGGGTGCTTTTGAGGGTGGCGCTCTGCCCGGAAAACTGGCCGATTGCCAGGAAAGGGATCCGGCAGTATCTGAGCTGTATATTGTTGAAGGGGATTCAGCCGGAGGATCAGCGAAACAAGGTCGGGATAGAAAATTCCAAGCTATATTACCACTGCGAGGTAAAATCCTAAATACCGAAAGAGCTAGATTAGATAAAGTGTTAGAGTTTGAGGAGATTAAATCATTGGTAATTGCCCTAGGAACAGGGATTGGAGATTCAATTGATTACAATAAAGCCCGTTACCACCGGGTGGTGTTAATGACTGATGCTGACGTTGATGGAGCACATATCAGAACTTTACTTTTAACCTTTTTTTACAGATATCTACCAGAGATGATTACCAGAGGATATATTTATATTGCTCAACCTCCTCTGTTTAAAGTTGCTAAGGGTAAAGATATCCAATACGCCTACTCTGATCTCCAAAGAGATCAATTAATTGAACAACTAGGTAAAGGTAAGATTCAAAAGGTTGATCTTGACGATAAGGCCATGGTTGGTGAGGCAGTCACTATCAAAGCCCCTGGGGGGGTGATTATTCAAAGATATAAGGGTTTGGGGGAGATGAACCCAGAACAGCTTTGGGAAACCACTATGGATCCTCAAAATAGAGTTTTGAAACAAGTCAGTATTAATGATGTGGTAGAAGCTGATGAGGTATTTACCATGTTAATGGGTGACGAAGTGGCACCGAGAAAAAGATTTATCCAAACCAACGCTAAGCAGGCTATCTTGGATATTTAGATATGTACGAGCACGCTGAACTAACATACGAAGAGATTCAAGAAGCCTATCGCATTAATCGCCATGTAATATCCCTAGGTTTTAGGGATTCTATGCTAAGAATTGAAGACGTAGACCGTGACTATGTATATGTAGGAGGTTTAAGGCTACCGATAGGATCAGGAGCGATTGAACACCTTATCGCTGGAAATATGATTTTGGTTGAATCAACTCAGGAAGGTGGATTATCGCAAGATCCCTCAACAGTCCAATCCATTCGTCCCGTACTTTCTCCTAAAGAATTTGGACCAAACTGTTGCAATACAATTAGGTAAACGATGGATAAAAAGATTCATTTTATGGGAATTGGGGGTAGCGGTACCTCAGCAATCGCTGCCATCTCTCAAGCTTTTGGATACGAAGTAAGTGGTTGTGACCTTAACCCTCACACTGAATTTACAACTTCTTTTGACCAATCCAAATTAACGGGACACTCCCCAGAACACGTCCGTGAAATTGATATCTTATGTTACTCCCCAGCAATCATCTCACTAGATCCTAATAATTTAGAGATTAAATCTGCCAAAGCTTTGGGTAAAGAGGTATTAACCTGGCAAGAATTCATGGGTAAATATCTCCAGGTAGGTAAAACTGTCATTGCTGTTTGTGGTACTCATGGTAAATCCACCACTACCGCTATGATTGGCATTTTACTGGAAGAGGCCGGATTGGATCCTACTGTGGAACTTGGAGCAATAGTTAATAAATGGGGTAAAAATTACCGGGCGGGCAAGGGAAGTTATTTTGTAACCGAGGCAGATGAATATAATAACAACTTCTTATCTACCAAACCAAATATATCAGTAATCACCAATGTCGAGATGGATCACCCAGAATACTTTAAAGACATCCAAGCGGTTGAGAACAGCTTTTCACAATTTATCTCCCAAACACAGAACAATATCATCGCCAACTTAGCTGATCGGGGAGTCAGGGAGGTTTTGGTAAGTGTAAAAACCGATACGGTCTTGGATTATTCAACGTCATTAATTGATTTTCCCTTAAAAACCCCGGGCGAATTTAATATTTATAATGCCTCTGCAGCTTACCAAGTGGGCAAGATCTTAGGTATACCTGAGGACAAAATTAAAACATCTTTAGCAAACTTCCAGGGACTTTCAAGAAGGTTTGAATATTTAGGTGATAAGGGGGGGGCTAAAATTTACACAGATTTTGCCCACCATCCAACTGAACTTTTGGCAACAATGAATACAGCACGTAACCAATACCCACATAATAAAATCTGGATGATCTTTCAACCGCATATGTTTTCCAGAACCCATTACCTTTTCAATCATTTCCTAGACACCTTCAAAAAAATTCCCGTGGACGAAATTATATTAATGGATATCTACCCTTCACGCGAGATGGATACTGGTTTAGTCAACTCTAAACAATTAGTGGACGCCTTAGCCAAACACAACGTTGTATATCTTTCCTCTAAGGATGGGCTGATACAAAAATTAAACGCTGAAGTTAAGCCAAACGATATTATTTTTTTTGTGGGAGCTGGAGATATAGATGCTACCGCCAGAGAATATGTTAAATTTCATTAGGAAAATTTTTGGGAGAAGGTACTGCTTCTTAAATATAATTGAAGTCTCAAAAATAGATCTGACTAAAAACTACCAATACCTAAGATACTTAAATAAAAACTTGCAAATTGCCCCTGTTTTAAAAAGTAATGCCTATGGACATGGACTGCTACAGGTTGCCAAAGTTGTAGCAGAATTTAACCCACCATTTATCTGTGTAGACAGTTTACATGAGGCCTATCATCTATATAAAAATAATATCAAAACTCCTATTTTAATAATGGGATATATTGATCCTGATAACTTAAGTGTTAAAAAACTACCTTTTTCTTATGCTGTTTATTCATTGGATTACTTAGAAAAAATTCATAGATACCAACCTCAAGCCGAGATACATCTTAAAATTGATAGCGGGATGCACCGGATGGGAATTTATATTGACGAGCTAAATATGTTTCTAGAGGAAGCTAGGAAACTGCCAGGATTAAAAGTTGCAGGATTGATGTCACACTTGGCAACAATTAACGACCCTTTATTTTCTATGCAACTTAAAAATTTTCAAAGCGCTAAAGAAATCGTGGAGAAATTTGGATTTAAACCATCGATGATACATCTCGGGGCCTCAGAGGCAATTTTAAATTCCAGTATTAGAAATGAGGTTTCCAAAGTTTCCAACATTGTCAGGGTGGGTAAGGCCCTTTATGGATACTCATTAACAATTAGCGACTCACCCTTGAAGCCAGTTTTAACTTTAAAAACTAAAATAGCCCAGATTAAAAAACTGAAAAAAGGTGACAGCGTGGGATATGATGGAACTTTTAGCGCTAAGAAAAACATGGTGATAGCGGTTTTGCCGATCGGTTATTTTGATGGAATAGATAGGAGATTATCTAACAAGGGATCTGTGACAGTTAATGGAGTGCGTTGTAAAATTATCGGTAGAGTGAGTATGAACGTTACTGTCGTGGATATTAGCAAAGTTGACCAACCATCTGTTGGACAGGAGGTAATTGTTTATGCGAATAATCCCAAATGCCAAAACTCAATTTTAAACACAGCTATTCTTTGTGATACTATTCCTCATGAAATACTTGTTCATTTGGCAGAGTCTACAACTAGGGTAATTGTTTAATGAATTATTTAGAAAAAGCTAAAAAATTATACGGTGGCAAAAAAATTCTCATTCTCGGGTTAGGTCTCAATCAAGGTGGAGTTGGAGCAGCTAAGTTTTTTGCTAGTGCCGGCAGCCAAGTTAAAATTACTGATTTAAAAAATACTCAGTTGTTACAAAACTCACTGGATGAGTTGCAAGAGTTTAGGAACATTACCTATACCCTAGGTGAACACAAAAAAGAAGACATTGATTGGGCTGAGATAATTTTTAGAAATCCAGCTATAAAACCTAATAACATATTTCTTAAGTATGCCCTAGAGAAAGGTAAGACTGTTTTAATGGATCTACATATCTTTTTTGAGTTTATCTCACCCAAACAATTAATTGCAGTAACCGGTACAAAAGGTAAGTCTACCACTGCTTCCTTAATATACGAGGTTTTGAAAGATAACCTTGATGTTGTGCTGGCGGGAAATATCGGCAAAAGTATGTTGAGTTTGTTACCATCAATCGATAGCAAAACATTAATCATCCTTGAACTTTCCTCATTCCAACTTCAAGCCTTAGATGATTTAAAAATTTCCCCCCATATCTCAATTTTAACCAACATCTTTCCTGATCACTTAAACTATCATTCATCAATGGAAGAATATATAAATAGTAAAAAGTTAATATCGCAATTTCAAAACAGCGATGACTATACAATAATTAATAAAGACAGCTCCATTTTAAACTTACCAGAATTTCAAAAAGACCTGTTGGGAAAGATACTATATTTTTCCTCATCTGACCTCCCAGACAACTTTCATCCACAGCTTCCCGGAGATCATAATAAAGAAAATTTTGCAGCAGCACTAACGGTGGCTAGAATATTTAATATTTCAACAACTGACGCTTTAAATAGTATGGAAAAATTTACTGGAGTTGATTTTCGGCTTCAACTAATAACAGTCATTGGAGATAACAAAATAAAAATTTATAACGATTCAGCAGCCACCACCCCTCAAGCCACCATTGCAGCCCTAAAAGCTCTACCAAACTCAATTCTAATCGCCGGTGGAATGAATAAAGATCTGTCATATTTGGAGATGGCAGAAACAATAGACGGATACGCGAAAAGGGTTTACTTTTTAGAAGGCGACGCAACAGAGGAACTTAAACTGAGAATGCATGAAACAGATAAGATAATGGGCACTTACAATGACTTAGAGGAATTATTGGCTGATATTTTAGAAGAAGCAGAAAAGGAGGAGACAATCTTATTTTCCCCAGGAGCCACTTCGTTTAATTTATTCCAAAATGAGTTTGATAGAGGCAAAAAATTTAACCAGGCACTTAATAAAGTAACTAATGACTAATATCTCCGAATCAGAAAACAACACTACTCAACGATTTGATCAAGTTAAATTTTTAACTGCGCTAGAGGATTTTATCGGAGATAGAAATATTTTTTTCTTTAGAGATAAAGCGCTAGCGATCGTCAATCAAAGAGTCGAGGATCTTGAGCAACAAACGCCCGTGGTAACAACTCCTGACCAAACTGGAATATATCAAGGATTTATTCATCCAGAATCTAGAGTTAAAGTCAGTGGTCGTACTATTGGGTTTAAATTAGATGATCCGGAAATTTACAGCTATCTAATAACATCTCTTGGCCACTTTTTAAATCGGGGAACCTCTCCCAACTCGGTTATTATGATGCCATACGGCCTAACGCTAAAAGAGGCCCTACCTTATATTGTTTTTGATGCGGTCCGATCTTACTTTCAGTCTGATTGGGCAGATGCTCTTACAGAAACAAGAAGGAATGATTTGTTTGACGATCAAATCAAACGGTATGTAGCGGAGCCCGGAAACATCGAAAAACATTTACTGTCAATTCGAGACCTCAAGGATAAAGATGCCGGAGCCTGCGTAGAACATGCAGCAGTTACCCAAAATTTATTAGCAGTACTAGGAGAAGAAACCCTCATGGTTAACACTCTACATTGCCAACTTCCTAAAGGAGAGAGGGTTGGGCATTCATACAATATTCTTCGTAGAGGGGAACAGAGGTATTATTTGCTGGATACAGCCACGCCTGCTATTTATACTGACCAATTTGATCTAAAAATGACAGCTCTGCTATTATATCCTTTGACCAAGGATCAGTATGAACAGTTAATGGATGGGCGAGATGTTGAGATTACTAAACATAACGCAAAGGATCATCCAACAGGTTTTTCAACCTATCCTACACAGTTAATATATTCCGGTCCAGATTTAAAAAGAAATCTTAGGGCAGAGTATGAACGTATAAAAAAACATCCTGAATATAATCCACAAATTGAAGATGAGTGGCAACAACTACTGAGAAAAAAGATTGGTTTTGATATTAATGAATTCAAACCTGATAAAACGGTAATTCTTTCCGTGTAAGGTAATTTTTCCCCTTCCTATTGGTCTTTATACGAGGTATAATATACCTAGCCCGAAAGGGTATTTTTCTTCATTAAGGCATGGATAATACACCTACTTCCAATATCGGTAAGATTGAAGATACTCCTCTGATTGAGGAGATGAAACGCTCTTATTTGGACTACGCTATGTCGGTTATCGTCTCCCGGGCTCTACCAGATGTTAGAGACGGCTTAAAACCGGTCCAACGACGAGTCCTATTTGTGATGCATGAGTTGGGTTTACTCCGTTCATCTACTTTCAGAAAATGCGCCAAGATCGCTGGTGACACCTCAGGTAACTACCATCCTCACGGTGAATCAAATGTTTATGGAGCGTTAGTAAATTTAACCCAAGATTTTTCCCAAAGATACCCTCTTATTGATGGTCAAGGAAACTTTGGATCAGTAGACGGTGATGAACCAGCAGCTATGCGTTATACCGAAGCCCGTTTAGCTAATCTGGCTGAGGAGATGTTAAGAGATATCAGTAAAGAAACTGTGGATTTTTCCCCAAACTATGACAACACTAAAAAAGAACCAGTTGTGCTACCAGCTGCCATCCCCAACTTATTACTTAACGGAGCTTCAGGAATTGCTGTTGGTATGGCAACCCAAATTCCACCACATAATTTAGGCGAGGTAACCGATGCCTTAATTTACATGATTGATCACCCGGTCAAAAAGTTGGATTCAGATGTTGTCATCGACACACAACTACCTCTCGGTAAATTTCACTCTGACGTCACTGTTGAAGATCTAACCCAATTTATCAAAGGACCGGATTTCCCCACCGGAGCCTCAATCTATGACCACAGTGAGACACTAAATGCCTACGCTACCGGGCGTGGCAGAATTGTCATGAGAGCAAAAGCCGAGATAGAAGAAACTAAAAGTGGCAGATACGACATTATTATCACCGAACTACCATATCAAGTTAATAAAGCCACACTGGTAACCCGTATAGCTGATCTTTACAAGGAAAAAAAGATTGATGGCATAGCAGATTTGAGGGATGAATCAGACAGGCGTGGCATGAGGGTGGTTATAGAACTTAAGCGTGATGGCAAGCCCCAATCATTATTAAATAATCTATATAAATTTACTGCCATGCAGTCTGTTTTTAACGTTAACATGGTAGCACTAGTTGATGGAGTACCACATTTAATGCCCCTAAAACATATCCTGGAGGAGTTTATATCTCACCGTCAGGTCATTGTTCGAAGAAGAAGTGAGTTTGAGTTAAAAGAGGCAAAAGCTAGAGAACATATCTTGGAGGGATTAAAAATCGCCGTTGACAATATTGACGAGGTGATCTCAACTATCCGAAAAAGTAAGGATCAAGAAGAAGCAAAATTGAACTTAATCAGTAAATTTAAACTAAGCGATATTCAGGCTACTGCTATTTTAGATATGCAGCTAAGACGGCTTGCTGCTCTAGAGAGACAAAAAATTGAGGATGAGTTAAAAACTATTAGAGCCACCATCGCTTATCTTGAGGATTTATTGACTCATCCAGAAAAAATATTACTGGTGATTAAGGACGAGCTGACTAAAGTTAAAGAAAAATATGGTGATGACCGAAAGACTAGAGTCTATAAACAAAAAGTGGGGGAGTTCTCTGAAGAAGATCTGATAGCTGATGAGTCAATCATTGTTACCATTACTGATGGGGGTTATATTAAACGCCAACTTCCTTCAACTTTCCGGGTCCAAAACCGGGGAGGGAAAGGAGTTTCTGGGATCACTACCAAAGAGGAGGATGCAGTGTCTCATATTTTTTACACCAGAACTTTAGACAATATCATGTTCTTTACAGATAAGGGGCGGGTATTCCAACTAAAAGTCTGGGAGATACCAGAATCATCCCGAGTTGCCAAAGGACAAGCAATTGTAAATTTAATTAACGTTGATCAAGGAGAAAAGATCACCGGAATTCTGACTATCAGCAAAAAAGATTCAGCTAAATTCCTATTTATGTGTACCAAAAACGGTAATGTTAAAAAAACTCCCATTGAAGAGTATGCCTCAATTAGAAAAAATGGCTTGGTCTCCATTAAATTAGACACTGGTGATCAATTAGGATGGGTCATCCCCACAACAGGATCAGATGATATGATAATTGTCTCAAAACTAGGACAATCAATTCGCTTTAAAGAATCAGACGTTAAGGCCACTCACCGAGATACATCCGGTGTAATTGGGACCAAATTAAGCAAGGGTGATAGTGTGGTTGCAGCAAATAAAATTCATGATCTTAAAGAAGATCATTTATTGGTGGTCATGGAAAATGGGCTAGGCAAAAAAACCCAAGTCTCTGCATGGACCAACCAAAAAAGAGGTGGCATGGGAGTTAAGGCAGCCCAGGTAACAGATAAAACTGGACAGATAGTGACAGCCGAGATAGTTGGTAATCATCACGAAACATTAGTCTTAACCTCCAATAAGGGTCAACTCATTAAACTAAACGTTAAAGACGTACCAACTTTACAAAGGCAAACTCAAGGGGTTATTCTAATGAGGACTAGAGTAGGTGAAAAAGTAGCAGCAGCTACTGTAGTCTTAAAAGAAAATGATACTTCTAAATAACTGGGAGAAAAAACTTTCTAGTATTGGCATTGTTTATTTTATGATCGGCATCCTCTTTGCCTTAATTTATTCACTATTTTATCATTGGGAGTTTTTATCATTTTTCTCACCTGGATTTTATGCGGTAGTTTTAACCTGGCCTATTCAAATCCCGGGATTTTTGCTGGATCTTCAAACATACGGACTTACTGGTAAAACTCTTATATAAATAATATGCCTTTAATTGGAGCACATGTTTCAACTGCCGGAGGATTAGACTTATCTCTTGATAGAGCTCTCGAGATCTCAGCTGATTGTACCCAAATATTTTTATCTCCACCACAACAGTGGAGAACGGTAGATTATGATGATGAGGTAGTTAATAAATATTTAACGAAGTTAGAGAAAATAAATATTGGCCCTAATTTTGTCCACGGAATTTATCTGATTAATTTAGCCTCTGAAAATCCTGAGAATTTACAAAAAGCTATTGATTGGTTAATTTGGTCCCAAAAAACCTGTAGAAAATTACACTTGACAGGGACTAACTTCCACTTAGGCTCTCACAAAGGAAATGGTTTTACCTCTGTCCAAAAATTAGTGGAGGATAATTTGGCTAAAATTTTGACTAATTCTCCTGATGACGTTGATTTAATATTGGAAAATTCTGCCGGCAACGCTATCGGTGGAAAAATTATAGAGTTAGGAGCTTTGATCAAAAATTTAAAAGATAGAAGATTAAAGGTGTGTATTGATACCCAGCACGCTTTTGCTTCCGGATATGATCTTAGAGATAAAGAAGGGATTAAGCGGTTGGTTGATGAAATAGCACAAGAGATTGGGATAAAAAACGTTGTTATGATACATACTAATGATTCTAAAATGGAGTTAGGGTCAGGTAGGGACAGGCATGAAAATATCGGTGAGGGATTAATTGGTAAAAATGGTTTTGAGCTTTTATTAAATCACCCTCAACTAAAACACCTACCATTTGTATTAGAGGTTCCTGGATTCTCTCAAACTGGCCCAGATCAACAAAACATTGACTTGCTGAGAAGTTTAGTGCATTAATATACTAATGGGTATTTTAATTTCTTGGATATTAAACGCTGGAGCTTTACTTATCACCGCCTATTTAGTTCCTGGGTTTAACATTAACGATACCCTGTCAGCTTTTTTGGCAGCGATCGTCTTGGGTTTTGCCAACACCTTTATTAAGCCAATCTTATTGTTCTTAACAGCACCATTTAATCTCATAACATTAGGGCTATTTACATTCGTGGTGAACGCTGTAATGCTGTGGATGGTAGGGTTAGTTGTACCAGGATTTGGTATTGATAACGTCTACTCAGCCATCCTCGCTGCCGTAGTTTTATCGTTTATCTCAACATTACTTACTCATCTTTTAAAAGATATCAGCAAGAAAAAGTAAATAATTATTCTCTTGGCTCATTTCCTGAATGGAAAGCTTTGTGAACATCCTGTAAATGTTTATTGGTGACATGAGTATAAATCTGGGTTGTTGAGATATTTGAATGACCCAACATCTCCTGGACTGACCTAATATCCGCCCCATTAATTAACAAATCTGTGGCAAAACTGTGACGCAAGGTATGGGGAGTGGCCTTGACCGATATCCCGGCTGCTTTAACATATTTCTCAACAATTCTTTGAATTGAGCGAGAAGTTAGTCTCATCTCTTCACCATCTTTTATTAAAGACAGCTTACCTTGAAAACGGATGAACAAGGGACGATAGCTATCTTTTCTGGATTTAATATATTGATCCAACCACTTTGCAGCTGAATCTGATAAAAAAACTATCCTTTCCTTATTTCCTTTTCCTACTACACTAAACTCCCGGCGGTCTAAATTGATAGAATCGGTATTTAAAGAAGCCAATTCAGAGACCCTCAATCCGGTCGAAAAAAGTAGCTCCAATAAGCTTCTATCCCTTAGTCCATCTTTTTTAAGAACATTGGGAGCCTCAATCAAGCTAGCTAGCGAATCAGGGTCTAAGACTTTGATTGGACTAGCTTCCGACTCGCCCAACTCAACCTTCTCGGGAGATATGGTATCTATATCCTGACGGGCTAAGTACCTTAAAAATGCCCGCAATGCAATCATGAAATAATTCTGGGTAACTCTTTTCAAAGACTTGGCTGTTTTCGGATCGGACCAGCGAGAAAGATGTAGTCTAAACTTTCTAATCAGATTAAGATCTATTTTTTGAGGTTCAATATCTCCGGCAAATTCCAAAAACCGCCGTAAATAGTGATCATAATTTTGAATAGTTTTTTGGGAGGCGTTGCGTTCTAACTCTAGATATTCAAGAAAGTCTGTTATTAAGGTAGAAAGAATCATATATCATCACAGAAACGCTAACCCCAAAACCCCAATAATAGTGAGGGCCACACCAGCTACGGTTATAAAAATTGTGGTGTTAATATCGGCTGCTACCGGTAGGCTTTTAACGGGTACCGCTGCCCCAGTTGCAACTGTCCCTGTTGAACCCTGTCCTACGCCAGTAGCGCAACCAGTTCCCGAACCAATTGTATAATTACCATCCACTACCGCTGTCAAAACATCGGTAACATTATTTCTCTCAGCAACATTTGAATCAATAGTTTTAGTCCTGTCGGCAGCATCAAAATCAAACTTAATCTGAGCAGCACCAGCTGGAGCCTGGGGCAGGACTGAAAAATCAACTGTTGCTAATACGCCACTACCAGAGAACGGAGAGGCAGCAGAGGCTGATCCAGAGATGATTACTCTTCCAGCTTGAGCTTCAATAATATTACCGGGATACTCAGAGTAAATCGTCCCATTTTTAATCTTTAGGGCTGTAAACCGGGTAGTATCATAAAGCAGGATGGCATCAACTCCATCAGTTGCAGCACCCTGAGTATCTAAAAGAACATTCAAGGAAAAGCTACAGCCAACGTTAAAGGTTCCAGTTGCAGGAGACAAAGATAGAGTAGCAGCATAAACCTCGGTAGAGAGTAGAATAAAGACTGAAAACGATATTAATAAACGGGCAGGCAGTTTAAACATATTACTTATTCATCACTACTTATTAATGGTTAACTCCAAATTACTTACTTCATCCAGTATATCACTCCCGGTTTTAGAATCAACCACATTGGAGTCTGAACTAGAACCCTTGGTATAATCTATGGTGACCTTGGTTTGACCAACAGTTTTTGTTTTAAAGGTAACCATCGCAAATTTAGACTCTCCTGTAAAATTAACTCCTCCCACCCCGGCTGCCCCCGATATAGTAATCCTACCATTAACAATATCGTGAATATTAACCGGGTATTCAGGATAAAGAGAGGTAGTTTTGGCTGGCGAAACGCCGGCGGGTATTAGCTCTAAAAACTTTGGATCGTAGGTGATGACCACATCCACCCCATCAGTTCTGGCCGGAGTTTGCAGGATAATATCTACCTCAAATTTCTCATCAAGAATAACTGCAGCTGGTCCATCCAGTGCCAAAGAAGCTCCCGAGTAATTAATCTCAACTACACCTGGCACGGTCGACCTACCTAAACTTTCCTCAAAGATCTCTGCCGGAGTTACCGGTAAAGTTAAGGTGTAACCAGCCCAAATTAACTCTACAACTAATAAAACTCCCACTGCTATTAACAGCTTCTTGTTACCAATCAACCCTCTCCAAAAACCCGGTTGTCCTGTCTGTACGTGTTGATTGGAGATAACAATCTGTTCCTCAGAATTCATATTTATATCCTCTCACATTCTTTACGGAAATTGCTCATTAAACAGGAGTAGTCCAGAGAGTTAACCCGGCCATCTAAGTTCAAATCAGATTTTTTAGTTGAATCTTGACCTGCAGCCCACTCACTGAGCAACCGAGAACGGTCAAGTTGATTGATCTGGCAATCACCTCTATCTGGCGCCACATCTCCCAGTGGTAAGCTCATAGTTTCCAGACCGCTGGTACCTACCCCGGCGGTAAACTTCACAACCTTTGAGAGAGCATTGAGGGTCTTAACGATAATCTTATAAGATTTTCCTTCGGTCAACTCCGGGATCAAGCCCTGAGGACGACCCTCAGCGTCGAATTCAACAGCCTGTTTTTTATAAACTGATTTAGACTGAGGGGTGTCTTCTTGAATCTCAACATCAGCAACACTTAGAGGTTTCTCAGAAGAACGGCAGGATAACATGGCTTTAAAATCGATAATCGATTTACCAACACCACATTTAATTGGATCGGAGGCCTGACCATCAAGGGTTGTTACCACCACATCTTTATCCTCGGTAACTCCCTGGGTAGAGTTAGCCACGATCTCTAAATTGTTCCAAGACCCGGTAGGAACGGTCACTGCCACCCCACCCAAAGTAACTGATCCTGCCTCATCAGCAAAGTGTTGACCCTTTAGAGTCAATGAGGTTCCTGTCCCAGTTCCAGGCACGCTACAAGCAGCTGAGGTAATGACCGGTTTTAACCCTAATACAATATCAGCTGACCAAACTTCTTTATACTCTCCGCCGGAGTTGGGTTTTTGGCCGATGAACTGTACATAAACCCGTCTATTGCCCCTAGGATAGGTATCGCAAGGTGTAGTAACACAAACAACTGGAGTAAACTGGTAGTCACTAATATTTTCTCCCTCAACTGTATAAGCATGAGCAGTGGTCACACTCCAAGCTGCATCTGAGTTCACCTCTGAGATCTTATAAAATTTAGTATCGGTTCCGGCTGGCGCCTCAGTTCGAGTACGAAGTGGTGCCAGGATCACTTGAGGAACCGGACTGGAAGTCCCAGGGGTAGGACTGGAAACTCCTAAAGTGATAGTTGTTCCAGCTGGTTGTGTTGGAGTAGGGGTCCTCCTGAATGGATCTCGTGCAGCCCTCTCTTCGTCTGTCATGTATGTACCTGGAATACAATTTTCTTCTGGTTCAGCATAATAAATACGGCAATTAACCGGACTACGAGTGGGTGAGGGAGGAACGGTTGTAGGAACAGGGGGACATACACCTTCACAAGTTCCCTGCTCAGCATTGGATTTAGTAGAATAATAACAATAACTACCATAAGCACTTTCAGTTCCCGGGCAATCAAGTTTACAAGATGAATATACGCCTCCTGTCTCACAGGTAGCAGTTGCATACACCTCTTTTGCCATTTCAAACTTTGGTAAAAGAGTTCTTAAATAAGCCAACACTCTGCCTAATCCAATCTCTAGTTTGATTACCCCGGATTGACCATTACTAATAATGGTTACCGTTCTGGTATCCACCCCACTGGGGGTACATCCCTGAAGCGTTGCATCAGGACAATAATAACCCTTAATCCCAACAGTATGCGCTCCCTGAGTATGTTTTGAGTGGGTATTGGGCCAGGTGATATCTGATGCTCCACCTGTTAAAGAAAAGGTCTTTTGAAGTGGTGCCCCTTCCTCAACCCCATCAATTATTATATTTACAGCATTAACATCGGTGTTTCGGTTGAAATTAATTACCAAATTCTGATTATCACGGATGGTAGACTCCATCCCCGCTACACCACTCCGGATGGAAACAGATGGAGTACGACTACTAGTTTGGCAGTTGGTATAACAATAAGGGTAGTTGCCGGTACAATTACCATTTAGGTCTTTTCTCTCAGTGAAACAAGTTTGTCCACTGGCTGTTATACGATTAGAATTAACACAAG
>Ga0209542_10013274_pt1 | contig 14240 bp, 15 predicted proteins | sample RifCSPhighO2_01_FD_184028 | JGI IMG/M metagenome (GOLD analysis project Ga0209542, IMG submission 184028) | Soil microbial communities from Rifle, Colorado - Rifle CSP2_plank highO2_0.1 (SPAdes) (version 2) | ecosystem: Environmental > Terrestrial > Deep subsurface > Rock core/Sediment ...
TAATTGAGTTCGGATCAACATTTAGTTCTCTTGTATATCCTTTATATTGACCCAGTACAACTTTTTCAGGGATCGGCGCTAAATTTTTTAGAATTTTAATTCTCTCAGAAGTTATATCCTCGTTACTAAAACTTTTTGGGGCATCCATGGTAGATAGGGCAATCATTTGCAAAAGGTGATTTTGCCCGACATCTTTTAGGGCGCCTACGCTGTCGTAATAACCTCCGCGGGCTCCTATTCCGAAATCCTCAAGAGATGTTATTTGAATGTGATCCACATATTTCTTATTAATAAGCGGCTCAAAAATACCGCTGCTGAATCTAAATGTTAACAAATTTAAAATAGTTTCTTTACCAAGATAGTGATCAAGCCTGTAAATTTGATCCTCACTGAAATATTTTGTAAGCAGATTATTAAGATCCTTTGCAGATTTTAAATCAAATCCAATAGGCTTTTCTATAACTAACCTTGTCCAACCACTTTGTTGTTTACTTAAACCGCTTTTTTTAAGATTTTTAAAAATTGTCTCATAAAGATTTGGGTAAGTAGCCAGGTAGAAAATTTTGTTTTTATGACGCAGTATTTTTTTAAGTTTTTTATAGAAGTTTGGATCATCTAAATTACCATCTAAATATTGCATGTTTTTACAGAGTCTATAAAATACCTCATCTTTTATTGCATGTTTGTGATGTTTATTTTCTGCATGTAAAACCGAGTGAAAATATTCTTCAAATTCATCTCTTTTCATCGGCTTTCTAGCAGTCCCAATTATGCTAGAGTTCTCAGGTAGTAAGCCTTTTTCTGCTATATCATAAAGTGCTGGAATAAGTTTAATTTGAGCAAGATTTCCAGTTATTCCAAATATTATTAAAACAAAAGAATCCATGTGGTAGAATGGATTATATATGTTGAAACCGTATGCTGCAAGAGAACATGAAATGATGCAAGAAGTGCTTATGCACCCTGAGATGCCTGGACCTGAAATTCACTATTACATGATCCGCGGAGGCAAGGATAAAAAGAATATTACAGTTTGGGAAACAGGAAAAGTTGGCGATGAATTTATCAAAACCTATGGACATTACCATGTAGGAAAGCTTGATGAAACATATTGGATAATAGAAGGTGAAGGAGTTGTTTTACTACAAAGCAGGAAAACAGATACTGATGGCAACCCTATTGATGATGAGATAGAACACTTTTATGCTATAAAAGTAAAGCCAGGTGATCATGTATTTATTCCCTCAGGAACCGGACATTTAGTTGCAAATACTGGAAAAGTATGGCTTGTAACTTCTGATGACAGTCCTGTAAACTTTGAAGAAGCTGATCCGGTTTCTCTTCCAGGACATGCAGACTATGAACCGATAAAAAAAATGAGAGGTTTTGCATATTATTTAGTGGATCAAAACGGAGAACCAACTTTAGTAAAAAATCCAAATTATAAATCTGTCCCAAGCCCAGAATGGTTAACTCCAGAACAATATGCCCATAAGTTAAATGGCTGAAGTCTTAATAGTTAGTAATCCAAGTGGAAGCAGTGCCAGGGAACATGCGTTAGCATGGAAATTGTCTCAATCCCCAGAAGTTAAAAATGTTTGGCTTGCTCCCGGTAATGCCGGATACAAAAATAGTCTTCCTGACCTTACAACTCCTGAGGATTTTTTAAGGTTTGCAAAAGATAAGAAAATAGACTTAACAGTTGTGGGTCCGGAGGCTTTACTTGCGGAAGGAATTGTGGATATGTTTGAAGCTGAAAAATTAAAAATATTTGGCCCAAGACAACATGTTGCAAAGCTTGAAACAAGTAAAATCTGGTGTTACAAAAAGAGTGTTGAATGGGGAGTTCCTTTTGCTCCTTCCTGGACTTTTTTAAATAGACAACAAGAACTGGCAAAACAAAAAGTGAGGGAAGTAGGCTTTCCTGTTGTATTAAAAGTAGATGGATTGGCAGATGGAAAAGGGGTAACTATACATGAAACAGAAAATACTGCCTTTCAAGAAATTGATGATATTATGGCTGGAAAATATCCCAACGGAGGAAAAGATCTTTTAATCCAAATGCACCTTCAAGGAAAAGAGCTGTCAGTTTTTACTCTCTCGGATGGTCAAACTATTCTAACCATCCCTAAAACTTTTAGAGACTATAAATGGCTAAATGGTCTAACTACTGGGGGAGTGGGAGGATTTGGGCCTGTATCCATAACTAGATCACTTCTAAACCAAATTGAGGAGCAAATTACAAAACCAACTATTAGCGGATTAAAAGATGAGGGCGGATTTAAAGGTGTTTTATATACAGGTATTATGCTTACAGATGAGGGCCCAAAAGTATTTGAACAAAATGTCCGGTGGGGTGATCCTGAATGTGAACTTCTCATGCCGCTTATTTCTTCTGATCTTTACCCGGTTTTATATTCCTGCACAAATGGAACTCTTTCAAGCCAAACATTAAATTACTTTTACGGGTTTACAGCAGGAGTTGTTTTGTGTGCAGAAGGGTATCCGGCTAAACCCGTTGGAAAAGATGAGATTTTTGGTTTAAATAAAACGTACGATCAGGATGTAAATATTTTTCACTATCAAACAAGGAAAAGACCGGATGGGAAAATAGAAACTCACGGAGGAAGGGAAGTCGTTGTTGTTGGTTACGATCCCAATTCTATAAAAGGATCTCGGGAAAAAGTATACGGTGAAATAAACTCAGGAATATATTTTAGAGGTATGCAAAAAAGAGATGATATCGGGTCTTGACACCTATCCTTAATATATGAGTATGATTGAGGTAGAGGAGGTGATATAAATTGAAAATGTCAACACTTGATACCGTTGCAATGATACTCGTTGTAGTTGGTGCCATAAATTGGGGACTTGTAGGACTACTTAACTTAAATATTGTTGAGATGATACTCGGAATGGCTCTTGCAAAGATAGTTTATATTGTAGTTGGAGTTGCAGGAGTTTTGGTTCTTTGGGGCTGGTACTCAAAGAAGTGACGATTACGTCATCCTGAACCCCGATTTAATCGGGGTGAATTAATTTCAGGATCTAGAATCTGTGAACCTTATGGTTCGTTATTATTTAAAATCCGGTCGACAAACGACCGGATTTTTATTTAACGAATATTTAACCTCATAAACAGGACTTACGCAAAATAATATTGTTCGAGCGTAAGCGGGAACTTCTCACTTCGCCTTTCAGGTTCGTTCGAAGAATAAATGCGTAAGTCCTGTCATAAATATAAAATAAATCGTTTCAAAAACCTGTTAATTATAGTTTTAGGATATAATGAGCTTATGGAAGAAGGAACCGAAGTAATTAAATCGAATACTGAAAAAAAGACAGATAGTAATGAGCTATTTATTGTTTTGGGTATCAACCAAAATCATGAAATGGACTGGCTGAAGGATAAAACAGGTCAATATGCAGAGGTTGGGAAAAGATCTTTTGATAATATTCGCAGGTTTATTACAAATTTCTCCAGATATTTACAAGCTGAAAAAGGGCTAAGCGAACAAGAAGCTCAGGAAACAATTTCAAATGAGGTTGCAAGAATTAAAGATGGCGTTTTCTTAACATATAATCTTACCCCAAAAGCTGCTGTAAGAGTATCCCAAGTAGGATCTGTTATCCCTGCTGTTGCTCTTACTCCTGAAGAAAGAAAAACGTGGACACGTATTGGAAGACAATCAGAAAATTATATCGCTAGAAGAAAACTTATAGAGAAAGAGTTAATGTATGAGGGGTTACCTGATTCACCGCCACCCATCTCTACTATTCTTTCTTCAGCTAATGGTAGGGCTGAAAAACTTGGAGGGGATCAGGTTTATGGTGATGTCTTTTTTATTCTAGACAAGAACACTCTTAAAAGAGCTGTGTTCACCCTCGGTGACAGCTTAAACGACGGGTCAATAAGAGGCAGTAAGTTCGGAATTGCCTCTGAATCTATAGATGGAGTAGAAAGAGCTAAACAAAGACAGCTAATTTTCCAGCATGCTATCATTGGGGAAGCACTATTAAACCTAAGCTATAGTGATCCGAAAAATCCCAATATTACAAGGGGAGCCTTAAGATATGTAGAAGGTTTACTATACGGAGGAATATCAATAAAAGATATATTAGCTGTTAAAGCACCTTTTTATCCTCAATTCCCAGATGGTGGCCCAAGTGCTATTTCAAAAAGGGAAAAAGAGATGCTGGAAACTGCTTTTGGTAATAAATTTCAAACTACGCAGCCATAACTAAATCGTATAATATATGTTCCCACTTAGAATGTGGAAATTCGGATCACTGTAGAAATACGGAGGGATTTTTTATATAATGAGCAACAGAGTGCGGGAGTAACTCAGTGGTAGAGTGCCTCGTTGCCAACGAGGATGTCGCGGGTTCAAATCCCGTCTCCCGCTCCAAAATCTAAACAACTGGTTTTTGAGTACGCGCTGCTATTACATTACCTGCAAATCTTGTTAATTCTCTAACTGTTGTAAAAACTCCAACTTGATCCAGGTGAATAGACAAATCTTTGTATCTGGAAAATTGAGGTTTTGCTCTTAACTCGCTGTGGTCTACTTCATAAGGATTATCTGGTACATAATGTGGAGCGATGCCGGATTGTAGAATCCATGCCCTATCCCAGTAATTAGGTATTTTAGATCTTAAATACCCGGATGCTTCTATCCAATAAGGTAGGTAACCTACACTGTCTTTTAAATAGGTTCCTAAAGTGATTTGAGCTTGAGGAGCGCTTTCGGTATCCCCATACCAAGTTTTAAGCCATAATCCAGGTTGTTTCCAATTGTCCATTTCAGGATAAGGAATATCTACTAAGTAATTGATAATCGGTTGTGGTAGAGAGCTTTGAATTATCTCATTTTGGTCTATATGGAGAAGTGCACTAGCATATCCCCATCTTCCTACACCTCCAAACAGAGATCTGGACCAATATGCATAATCTTCTTCTATACTTATTTTAGCCTCTGGTATTGAACTTGCTGCTTGAATGAGTCTGTAAACCTCTTTTTCAATAAACTTAATCCCTCCACCCAAGGAATCATTCTCAGCGCAAGCCCACCTTTTATCAAACGATCGCGTAGGAGGAGGCAGCAATCTAGCTCTTGGCCCTGGAAGCTCAGGGAGAATATGTGGAGCTGGTTCAAAAGCTGCATCAATTGCTTTACCTATTTTACTGAAAAATTCTACTGCCATAATTTGATAACCTAAATATACAGTTGCTGAATTTTCTTGTCAAGTTATTTTACAGTCACACTCTTGGCAATATTGCGGGGTTTATCAACATTATTTCCAAGTTCAACTGCCATATAGTATGCCAAAAGCTGCAGGGGAATTACATTCATAATAGCAGATACCTGCCCGCAATCCGGAACTTGAATGAAAGTATTATAATCTGAATGATTTTTAGGAGCTATAGCTATTATATCCGCACCTCTAGCTTTTACTTCATGAACCGAATTTAGTAAATCCTGTTTAACTATGTCTTCAGAGATTGCCACAATAACCGGGACACCTTTTTCAATTAGAGTTATAACGTAGTGCTTTAAGTCTCCGGATGGAAGCGCGTGTGCGTGTTTATATGTCCCTTCAATAAGCTTAACCATCCCTTCTCTAATGATTTGAAAATTTTGATATTTACCCAGCAAAAAGATATCTTTTTTTGTGGCTAATTTTTTTGCAAGAAACTTAATATCTTTATGATTTTTGTTCTGTTTTAACCAATTATCCATTTCATCTGCCAAAGTTATCAAATTTTTTATTCCCTCATCATATTTGCCCTGAACAGTTTTAGAAATTAAATACCCCCAGGCAATAGGGAAGATATAAGCTTTTGTTGACATCACACAAATTTCAGGACCTGCCTGCATCATGAATTTGTAATCTGAAAGCCTTGTCATAGAAGACCCCGGCATATTAACAATTGATGCGATTTTAACGCCTTTTTGTTTGGCTTTTTCCAAAACTTCTAAGACATCTGCTGTTTCACCGGACTGCGAAGGAGCAATAATTAAGTCTCCTTTTTTAAAAAGCGGCAAATATTCAACAGAGTCTGCTCCGATAAGTGAAATTACTTTTTTTTTGCCATACAGTCTAAGGTAAAATGCGATCTGAGCCGCAGCAACTCCTATTGTTCCGGACCCAATTGTATAAACATTGGCGCACTCATTTATAATCTTTGCAAAATTCTCAAAAGTTTTTCTGTCCTTGGAAACTAACTGTTCAATCACATATGGACTCTCATATATCTCTTTAACCATAAAATGAGGGAATCCTTCTCTTTCTACTTCTTCAGCTTCAAAACCAATATCCTCAAATTTGTTTTTAATAACTTTACCCGACGATAAATCTGAAATTGTAATATTTTTATCAATAATCTGAACAAGCTGGCCGTTTTCAATTATCAGCATTTTGTTTGCAAAAGGAGCAAAAGATAAGGTGTCGGAAGACAAATAAATTTCTCCGGTTTTAAAGTTTTTTCCAATTATAAGCGGTGAACCATTTCTACAAGCAATTACCTGACCATCATTGGAAATTAATATTATGGTGTTTCTCCCTTCAAGCTCTAAAAATGCCAATCTAACAGCTTCTTTTAAATTCACGTTCCCACTTGACAAGTGGGAAGCTAGTTTTTGCTTTAGATCTTTAGATCGCAAGCTCTGCTTATCCTCTATTAACCTTACTATTACTTCTGTATCTGTTTCAGTTTCAAATTTGTAGCCTTTTTTAGATAAAGAAGATTTTAACTCTGTATAATTTTCAACAATTCCATTTTGAGCCAGAGCGAATGACTTATCAGTAGAAAAATGCGGATGGGCGTTTGTTTTTGTAACACCTCCGTGCGTTGCCCAGCGAGTATGACCAATACCGATAGAGGAGTTAAGAGTTAAGAGTTTAGAGTTAAAGGTTTTCGTATCCCCAATGGATCCTACTTGTTTCTCAACAAATAATTTTTTACTTTTTACTTTTAACTTTTCACTTATTACTGCAATTCCCCAGGAATCATAACCTCTATATTCAAGACGTTTCAGTCCAATTGCCACCATTTTGGCAGCATCCTGATACCCAATGTATCCAAATATTCCACACATAGAATTTTAATTCTACCCTGAGCGTAGTCGAAGGGTTTCTTAAATACTTTGTGCCGCAGGCAAGAATCGAACTCGCATAAGACGCTCTTCAAGCGCCCGCCTTGACCAACTTGGCAACTGCGGCATCGGGAATTATTTTACACTATTTACCGAAAAAATTCAGAAACATTGTCAAAATTGCAGAAACAATTAGTGCGGAAATAAAAGGAACATAAAGGGTAAATCCAAATTTATCCAGTCTTAAATCCCAGGGAAACCTTGGAAGCCTTGGGCTTAAATTCCAAACCAACCCCATTACCAAAATAGTAGCTGCAGTTAGTGCAAATGTTTTTATAACATAATCCATGTAACCCATGAATTAATATTATCATATGTGGACGGTGCAGGGATCGAACCCGCGACATTCGCAGTGTAAATGCGACGCTCTACCAGCTGAGCTAACCGTCCGTTTCTTTTATTTTAAAATATTCATCCAAAGCTTTAAAATAATCACTTCCATCATCCCATTTTTTATAACTTTTCTTATCCACCCACTCAAAACTTTCATGTTCCTCAGAGAGTATTATATCTCCACTTACGTATTCACACAAATATCCAATTAAAAATATTTGCTTTTTTATTATTTTGTGCAAAGACTTTTTGTTAGTCCAGACTGTAAAAGGTTTATTAATTTTAATTTTTAAACCTGTTTCTTCAATTACTTCTCTAATTAATTCATCTTCTGGATTTCCACCCCATCTAAATCTTCCACCTGGAAAATCAAGTCCTGTATTTTGACTACCCACAATATAAAATGGGTCTTTTAAAACTAAAACTTTATCGCCTTTTTTAATAAAAGCCTTTTGCCCAACAAATATTTTTGTTTCTTTAGGTTTCATATAGTGCCGGGGACAGGACTTGAACCTGCAAGTCATTTCTGACGCTACCACCTCAAGGTAGTCTGTTTACCAATTTCAGCACCCCGGCTTAGTGCCGAAGAGAGGATTTGAACCTCCACGAGCTTGCGCTCACAGCGCCCTGAACGCTGCATGTCTACCATTCCATCACTTCGGCTCACATGTGTATTTTAACTATTTATAGATCCCGGATCAAGTCCGGGATGACAGGGATAGAAATCTATGGTAATCTTTATGGCATGCATAACAAAAAAATAGTAGTTTTGGGTGGAGGAACCGGTCAATTTAACTTACTTAGAGGTTTAGTTAAGCTAAATGATCCGGAAAAAATAACAGCGATTGCTGGATCCTGGGATTCCGGCAGATCTTCTGGTCGGCTCAGAACAGAAATGGGAATTTTGCCTCCAGGAGATGCAAGACAATGCCTTGTTGCACTAATGGAAGACCCCGCTCAACAGGAAGTTGCAATTTCTGCATTTAATGACAGATCCATAAATGAACACGCACTTGGGAATTTAATTATCGCGGTTCTTGAAAAAATCTATCACGGTCCTGATAGAGCACTGGAAAAAATGAGAAAACTTTTCAAGATCAGTGGAAAAGTTATTCCAATAAGTTTAGTCGACCTTGAATTAAATGCTCTTCTCCAAAGCGGAAAAGAATTAAAAGGCGAAGAGGAGATTGATACCCATCAAAATAAACCAAAATATAACCCTAAAGACAGGATTACCAGAATTTACTTTACAAAAAAAGCAGAACCAAATCCGGAAGCCTTAAAAGCTATCATAGGCGCTGATCTTATAATATTTTCCTCTGGGAGCCTATATGGAAGCCTTTTACCTCATTTACTGGTTGATCAAGTTCAAAAATCAATAATTTCTTCAAAGGGCAGGCTTGTATTTATTTTAAATCTTATGACAGAAGACGGACAAACACAAATGTACAAAGCCTCAGATCACCTTGAGGCATTGCTTTACTACCTTGCAGTAAAAAACAGGCTTAATTTTATGATAGTTAATAAAAAGCGAATTGACCCCAAAATATTGCGTATATACAAGAAAGAACATCAGGAACCCGTTCCAGTTGACGAGGAAAAGTGTAAGAAACTCGCACCAAAGCTATCTATAATTTACCAGGATCTAGCAAGCTACCTTCCAAAAGAGCATCTTCTACGCCATGACCCTCTTCAACTTGCAAAATCTGTTTTAGATCTAAAATGATCCACTTCTCCCTTGTTTGTCCGGGTTGACAAAAATTCTCTTACTGATAACATAACAGGAAATGAACAGGAATTTTTTTGCGTTCTCCTGGTTTGTAACCTCTACAACTGCATTTGTGTTTGCAGCGCTTCTTTTAGTCTACATTTCATCTCCGCAGGTTGTAATTTCAAAATCAAATGAGTACAGGTTATATCAAGCCCTGCCAGTAAATAAACTGCTCATAAGTGAAAACATAAATCACGGGGATGCAAGGAGTTTAATTATTGAAGAATTTTTTAGATCAAGAAACTCACCCCTTGCTGAATTTGCCGCGGATTTTATAGCTGTTTCTGATTTTTACCAGCTTGATTTTAGGTTATTACCTGCAATTTCGATGCAGGAATCAAATGGCGGGAAAAAGGTACCGGAAGGTACGTTTAACCCTTTCGGGTATGGAATTTACGGATCTAAAAAAGTTCATTTTGACGGATGGGGTGATGCAATTGAAACTGTAGGCAAAGCGCTGCGTGAGGATTATCTAAATGAAGGACTGCACAACCCTGAACAAATCATGGCTAAATACACTCCACCCTCTCTTGCAAAAGGCGGAGCCTGGGCAATTGGCGTTAATCAGTTTATGGAAGAGTTAAGATAACCCATAATATTTGACATCTCCAGTTGTTTCTGCTATACTACGCTTTCATCCTGATACTTACCCTTATAAGTATGAGGATGTTTTTATGAATAAGTATAAATTTATTTTAATGCCAATAATGCTTTTAGCCTTTTCTACCTCCATACTAGCTGGAGATTCTTCTAATCCACCTGATTCACCTGATTCGTCTAATCCTTCCAGGATTGAGGCTAGACAACTAGACGAACGAGCAAAAGTATTGTCTGAATATTTTAAAAAATACAATTCACCTTTTCAGTATCACGCCCAAGACTTTATAGATGCTGCAGATGAAAACGGGCTGGATTGGAAACTTGTCCCTGCAATTTCCGGAGTTGAATCAACTTTTGGTAAGCACTCTTATGGATATAACGCCTGGGGATGGGGAATTTACGGAGACAACAGGTTAGGGTTTAACTCCTGGAGAGACGGAATATATACAGTTTCCGGAGGCTTAAAGAAAAATTATGTAGACAAAGGATTAACTGAACCTTATTCTATGAACAAAGTTTATGCCTCATCTAAAACATGGGGATCAAGGGTTACATATTTCATGGACGATATGGAGCAATTTGAAGAAGAAATTAAGCCGGCTGCAAAAATAGTAAATCCGCTTAAAAAAACTTTCGGAGCTTCAGCACAAATTGCATTTAAGATATAATGCTTTCATGCGACTCTTTATAGCTATCCTGATTGGCAAGATAATAGCTTTTGTAACCCAAACTTTTCATATAGGCGGAGGCTCTGCTGCTCCCGGGCTTTATGCTCTTATGATAGAACCTGATTTAATAGAAAAGACATCCAGCCGGATTCGAAGAAATGTCATAATCACAGGCACAAATGGCAAAACTACAACAGCCAGAATTTTAGCCCATTTAGCCAATGAAGCCGGTTTAAAAATTATAAATAATCACACAGGATCCAATCTTGAACGCGGCATAGCTTCTGCTCTTATAAACTTTTTTTCCTCCGGTGTGAATCTAACACACACCAGGGGTGTGGTAGGTAGACACCTCGGGATTTGGGAGCTGGATGAGGCTGCTTTTAACGCCGTTGCACCAAAACTTAAGCCAGATGTAATAGTTTTCTTGAATGTTTTTAGGGATCAAATGGACAGGTATGGTGAAATTGACAGCGTTGTTAATCACTGGTGTGAAACTTTAAAAAAGCTATCTACAAATACTATAGTTTTAATTAATGGTGACGATGTAAATACTGTAAAACTAAAAAATTGTTTCAAAGGCAAAATAGAAACTTTTGGTGTAGAAAATTATAAAATACTTGGTGAATCACTGAAACACATAAAACACCTTCACAAGCTGGACTTTGAAGCAAAAAAAATCAAAACCAACGGCCTTAGCGGTTCTAGTTTTCAATTCTCAATTCTCAATTCTCAATTCTCAATTAACCTACCTGTCCCTGGCATTTACCATATTTATGATGCAGTTGCAGCTCTTGGTGCAGCTTATCATCTTAATTTACCACTTGCTAAGTTACTTAAGTCGCTTAAGAATTTCTCTCCAGCTTTTGGCAGAGTAGAAAAACTTCCATTCGGGTATATTTTTCTTATCAAAAATCCAACAGGAGCAACTCAGGTTTTTGAAACAATAGCGCCACAAATTAAACCGGAAGACAGACTTCTGATTGCTTTAAATGATAATCTTGCAGACGGAACAGATGTTTCCTGGATTTGGGACGCTGACTTTTCGTCATTGCGAGCCCCGACTCAATCGGGGCGTGGCAATCTAATTATTTGTTCTGGATCAAGAGCTTATGATCTAGCTGTTAGACTAAAATATGCAGGGTTTGGTCCTAAACAGATACATGTTGAACCAAACCTGAAAATTGCCCTGAAAGAGGCAAGAAAGGGTCTGAATGGGACTCTCTTCATCCTTCCAACCTATACAGTCCTTCTTGAACTTCAGGAAATACTCTCAGGACTAAACCTTAAGAAACCCTACTGGCAACAAGATTAGTTAAGATCTCAGATTTAATATCCCTGATTACAGAAATACTTCTTGGATGCCTTATTGGTTCAATCTCAAAACCATCACTGTGTGAATCACCTTGAGCACTTATTCTCCAGGGTCCAAATGCAAAAATATATGGAAATAGCTTGGAAAAGGTTTGTTCAAAAAATACAGAAGTAATTTCATCATACTCCGGTTCAGTAGGAACAGATATCCCTGTGTTGAACATACTCCTGGAAAAACCCACTTCTTGACAGATTAGAGGTAGAATACGTTCACTTTCACCATTTTGATATGTAGATATAATACGATCATGTAGAGATCCTGGATAAACATGAATCGTATTAACAACATGATGCTTAAATTTATCTAGTCTTTTTTCATCAATTAGATTTGGATCATCAACGCCAATTGTAATCGGTCTCTTATGATCAATAGAAAGTATCTCCTCTATCATTTCTTCAAAAAGATCGGTATGTACCTCACGTAAAGTTCTCCCCTAAGCCTTTGCAAGCAACATATGCTGTGGCTTTCTTAAATTCAACTCATTTGCAAGCCCCCAGGCAATGATACCTTGTTCATCTTTTAATTCAGTCACAGCAACTCTAACTCTTCTCAAAAGTGCCTTTCTAACTTCTGTATCAGTAAAAATTGCATATTGTTTTTCATATATATCTCTGCCATTTTTTAGGACAAGATACGGGGAGCTCGGAGTAGAGCTGTGAAGAGCATGATACGCATCAAATAAATCTACAGTTAAGGGAATTAGCCTGGAAGTTGCTGCAATCTGATCAAGTAAATTACCCTTATACTCTCCAAGTTTTTCCTCAAATTTATAATCTAAAAAAACTCTTGCACAACTTGCTTCCCAAAGCCTGAGATTATTAATCATTCTTTCCTGTACCTCAACCTTTTCGTATGGCAAGAACGGGCAATTAGGAATTATTCCTGAAATCTCTTGAGAAATTGCAAATTTGGGAAGTGTGGCACCACCAGTTAAATGCTTACCAAGTACCTCCAAAGTAAAGGCAGCTAGTCCACCCATGCCAACAAGTTTCATAAAACTTCTTCTGCTCATTACGAATTTATCAAGTTCAACTCTCTCCATAAAATCTATATTTAATACAAATTGCCGTAAGATGCAAGAGGTTATGAAAATCTAACTTGATTTATTGTATAATTTAGACATGAGCAAACCTGAATTCTATAAAGATAGATCATCACGGGAAATTTTTCCCAGGCAAGAAACGGAAAATCATCCCCTAAAGAATAGTTTGTTAAGTAAGCTGGACATATTAACCTGGGGAATTATTATTACACCAGGCTATGTTGGTACCGGGGTATTGGGGCTTGGCGGCGGACTGGATGAAAATATTAGAAATATATCAATTGGATTGATTGCATGGACTGGTTTAGGAGTGGTACTTATCCATTTTACTCCAAAGATCGCAGCTAAAGGATACTCCATGCTTACGGAATCCTCAATATTCCATAGGTTTTTAGATAAAGTTGGCATTGCTGAGGAAATTGATAAATTTGCCCAGCATTAATGAATTTAACAATAGGTTACCTCTACGGAGATTTAATGAATATTTACGGGGATACGGGGAATATCATTGCACTACAGAAACGTGCCGAATGGCGGGGGATAGAAGTTAAATTAAAAATTAAAAGTTTAAAGTCAAAAATTAAAAAGGGAGAGATTGATCTATTCTTCTTTGGAGGGGGTCAGGATCAGGCACAAGGGATAGTCGCTAGTGACTTAGAGTCAAGTGGCAAGGGAAAAATAATCAAGGAAGAAGTTGAAAGGGAAGTTCCACTTTTGGCAATTTGCGGGGGTTATCAGCTGTTGGGAAAATATTATAAACCAGCTAAAGGACCGAAGCTTCCAGGGGTTGGTTTATTTCCAGCTTACACTGTGGCCAGCGACACCCGGATGATAGGAAACATTGTGGTTGATTCTCAGTTTGGCAACCTTATTGGTTTTGAGAACCATTCCGGAAAAACTTACCTCAAAGATGGTGCACGACCTTTGGGAACCGTTATAACTGGCTTTGGTAACAATGAGGAAGACAAAACTGAAGGCTGCATTTACAAAAATGCAATAGGCTCTTACATGCATGGCTCTTTACTTCCCAAAAACCCGGAGCTTGCAGACTGGCTCCTTAAAAAAGCACTAGAGATAAAATATGGAAAAGAGGTAACTCTGGAACCCCTAGATGATCCCCTAGAAACTCAGGCCCACATTACAGCTATCCAAAGATTCTTATAGTTTCATGAGTTCTAAAACGAAGTGCAGCACTTCAGGTAAAATTTAGTACCTGAAGGAGGTGTATTAGTTTGGATAAATACAAGCACTTAAGTTTAGAGGAACGAGAAAAACTGTATGCTTTGAAATCTCA
>Ga0209542_10013277_pt1 | contig 14237 bp, 17 predicted proteins | sample RifCSPhighO2_01_FD_184028 | JGI IMG/M metagenome (GOLD analysis project Ga0209542, IMG submission 184028) | Soil microbial communities from Rifle, Colorado - Rifle CSP2_plank highO2_0.1 (SPAdes) (version 2) | ecosystem: Environmental > Terrestrial > Deep subsurface > Rock core/Sediment ...
TGAACTCAAGCTCGAGGTCGTGGATTCCCCGAACTCCGCAGGCGTGGCAGTGGATGCCATACGCTGCTGCAAAGTTGCAATGGACAGGAAGATAGCCGGCGCCCTCACTTCGGCTTCGGCATACCTCATGAAGTCCCCGCCTCAGCAGTTCACAGACAGCGAAGCCAAGAACATGATAGAGGAATTCATCGCCGGGAAAAGAGAACGCTAAAGCCTCTTCTCCAAGTACAATTCATCCGCCTTGTCTTCTTCCGGGACGCGGGAAAACCCGCTTCTTGCGTAGAACTCCGCTGCAACGGCGTTCCTCTTATACACGAAGCAGAAGTATTTCTTGGCGCCTTTCCTCCTGAGAAAATCCTCGCCCCGGCGCAGCAGCCTCCTGCCTATGCCCTTTCTTGCATACTCCGGCAGAACGTATATGTGGAAAAGCTCCCATCCGCTGCTCCTTCCTATGTTGCAGAATCCAAGTATCTTGCCGTCTTCAAACGCCACGAAAAAGAACGCGTTCCCGGCTCTCATTTCCGGCAGAAGCCCTGCCAGCCGTTCGTCCGAATAGTTCTCGCCAACGAACTTTTCAATTAACTCTTCCGTGAATATCCCGCGATACGCATGCCTCCATGACAGCAGCGCGACGCCCCTTATTTCGGCGGCATCGCTTCGCCGCATCTGCCTGTGAGAAACTACCATAGAACACGTTGGGAAGGAGCGAATAAAAACAGCGATTTCCCTAACGGATAAAAGTTAAACGCCTCAATGCGGCAAAAATAACGATAAAGTGGCGAGCGTTGCGGAAACGAAAGGAAATGCCAAAAAGCCCTCCGATTTTGGGGACAGATAACCGTTGGTCTTCCTTTTCGTCGTAAGCATTGCCCAAACATGGCGGTACTGACTTGCCATTACTGATCCCCACGCTGAAACATACGGCTTTCAATGCGCGGGTTGTAAAAATCCAACGGTTACTTCTTTTCTTGTTATTTTCTATAAAATGACTACAACACACGTGTTTATAATTTCGGATAACGGAGTGTAAATAAATGGCCAATTTTCTCACGTAATGTCCTTGGCGATCTCAATCCAGATATCCTAAGCACATAATCCAGACCGTGTCTTTCTTCTAAAATGCGACTTGCCGCCGCTCCTTCGTAAAACGCATCTGAAAATAGGTAAACTTCGAAACCGGAGGGCGTCCCAAAACAACTATGTGACTCTCTATTTCTGCATGTAACATATGTATTCCCGTCTTTTACCATTTGCACTAATTCGCCATCAGATAGAGGAACAAGATTTGGTTTATACGTTTCTATTCTAGCGCTAATGAATGAATGAATAATAGAAGTTCCCCCCATGTTTAACGAATATACGAAAACTTAATAAAGATACTGAAGTCTCTCGGTTTGTATGAGAAAGAGTTCAATGGTGAAACAAAAGATAAAAAACAGCTTTGCAGGCGGGAGGAAAATTCTTGGGGGAGAATTCTCAACGTTCTCCCGCCTGCAAGCTTAAGGGGTTGTGGTTATCATTACCTCAGCATTTCTATGCCGAAAGCGGCCTCTGCCTTGGTCATTTCCTCCTTCCTCACCTGGCCGATGCCCATTATGTAGGGCGACTTCACGCCGGTGACGATGGTTATGACCTGTATCTTTCCCCTGTAGGAAGGCAGTATCCTCGCGCCCCAGATGACCTGGGCTTTCGGGTCAAGTTCGGCCTGTATCCTTTCGCCGATGAGGTTTATCTCTTCTAAACGCATATCCTCGCCGCCGATGACCTGTATCAGCGCGCCGGAAGCTCCGCAGTAGTCCACCTCAAGCAGCGGGTGATTCAGCGCCTTCGTGACGGCTTCTTCCGCCCTGTTGGCTCCGGAATCGGCCTCGCCAACGCCTATCGTGGCCACGCCGCCGTCCCTCATGATTGCGCGCACGTCAGCAAAGTCAAGATTGACAAGCGAAGGCTCGTAAATCGTTTCGGTTATGCCCTTTATCATCGTGGCTACGAGGTCGTCCGCGATGGAGAACGCCCTTTTCAGCGGCATGTCGCCTGCAAGCTCAAGCAGCTTCTGGTTTTCTATGACTATCACAGTGTCGCAGATGTTCCTTAGGTATGAAAGGCCTTCTTCCGCCTTCCTTATCCTTGCGCCTTCCAGCTTGAAAGGCAGGGTCACGACCGCTATGGTTATAGCGCCCGAATCCTTGGCTATTTTGGCCACTACAGGCAGCGAACCGGTTCCCGTGCCGCCTCCAAGGCCGCACGTGAGGAATACCAGATCCATGCCCTGAAGAAGCTCCCTGATCTGGGCCTTGCTCTCCATTGCCGCGTTCCTACCGACTTCCGGGTATCCGCCTGCTCCAAGCCCTCTGGTCAACTGCTTGCCTATCAATATCCTCGTGTCGGCTTTGGTCATTTTAAGGTGGTTCACGTCCGTGTTCAACGCCACCGTAGACGCTCCGTTTATCGTCTTGTTGCTCAGCGCCGTTATCGTGTTGCAGCCGCCTCCTCCTGAGCCGACTACTATTATTCTCGCCTTGTGCGATTCAAATTCCTCTGTGTCCATTACTCCTACATTCCCTGACATAACAACCCCCTCTATTCTCCGAAATATATTTTGGAATATCAAATTGCTTTTATATTTTGATTTGACATATTCCCTTTAGAAGCAGCATCCAACTGTTTCAGAGTAATTGCACATTTAAACGGTGCCCAAGTCCAAAGTTGTAGTCCCTTGCGATTGTCCAGATCGCGAATATTTTACACGTTGTCCAGACGTGTAATCTAATATTTCTTCTCTCTGCCTCCTTTAAGCCTTTTCTATGGTTCAGAATATATGTTCGGTATTCGGGTGTTTTCTTGGCTTTTAACGCATGTTCAATCGGGTGTTCGATTTTCGGGTGGTATGTAGGTTAAGCCGTTTTTTGCGTTTCTTCTTTGTCTTGATTTCGTCTAGAATTTCGTCATAGTCTCCTTCTTCCATCTCTTCGTGAAGCATCTCAGCCTCTGTCAACCCTTCGTCGCCTCTTCTTGGGCCGATTTAGGTCTATCAGGATGCTTCAGGAAAATGAAGAAACGGGCCCCGAATACATAAAAATCAAAGGGTCTTCCGGTTCGTCAAATAACGCCGTTGCAAAGTAATGAATGGGAACTCCCGTAAAATAGACAATCATGAAGACAGTAAAACAAACGATAGCAATACCCCCATTCAAATCCTCATAATAGCCGTAATCGTGAACTGTAAAGTAAACGTCTGGTAAAAATATCTATAAATATAAATAATCAAACACAATAAAATTTGGAGGGATAAAATATAGGCAAATCCGCAGCACAGAAGTTTGGCGAAAATATGAAAATAAAAACGTCAAAGCCAAAAGACGTTGATTCTTACATTTCCAATTCAGGCAGAGAAGCCCGTCCGAAACTCGAAGAAATCCGAAAAATAATAAAATCGACTATTCCAAAAGTAGAAGAAGGAATAAGCTGGGGCGTGCCATTCTACAAATATCACGGTGTTCTGCTTGGATTTGCCGCATACAAGAACCACGTTAGCTTTGGCTTTTGTGTGCGGCTTCAAAGTGAAGACCGCAAAATGCTTGAAAAAAAGGCTACATAACCGGGAAAAAACCCATACAAATCAAGTTCGGCCAAAAAGTGCCGACCGCAGCGATAAAGCAAATTCTAAAAGCAAAAGCAAAAATGAATGAAGCCAAAAGATCGATAAAATAAGCCTGCTGATGCATAAATATCCTATGGAAGCAGGCGGGCGTATTCGGGGACGTGCAGGCCTATGTCAGGAGCGCAAATTTCATTCCAGCAAAAACAGGGCACGTAAAAAAAGAATTCAAGGGTCTGATTTTATGGCATCGCAGCAACAAGAAGCGATACCATCCCGTTGCCGTGGCCGCCTATGTCCATCATGTTTTTGAGACGATACATCCCTTTCGGGACGGCAACGGAAGGACCGGCAGGCTGATGGTCAATTTCATCCTCAGAAAAAATGGGTTTCCCATGGCAAATATCAGATACAAGGAAAGACGGAAATATTACCAAGCCCTGCAGAAGGCAAATGCCAGCGAGCTGAAGCCGCTGGTTGATTTGATTGCAGACTATGCCATCAAGTCCGAGCCGCTGTTCTGAAAAACGCCGAAGGGGCAAATAGCCCCGACAGTAAACCGCACAGCAAATAAACAGTCTTGGCATATATACGTCCACATATTTGAAGCTTTAAGTATTTGTGCCCGTATACATAGAGTATGCCGTACCATGAAATAAAAACGAAGGGGAAGAAAACATACAATTACTTAGTCCGCACTGTCCGAAAGGGCGACACATGGCAAAAAAAAAGAAAGTACATCGGCAAGGGAAAGCTGCCGGAAAACCAGATAGGGAAGGAGCTAAAAAAGTACGCGGAGGAGCTGGAAGAAAGCCGCTATTTTGACGAAAGCCGGAAAGAAATGATAGATTTTATCATGCAAAAATTTAACGCGTACAGGAAGAAAGCCGGCAAAAGCGGGGTAGAGAACTTCAACGAATGGTTCTTCACAGAGCTTACATACAATTCCACCTCTATAGAGGGCTCTTCGCTCAGCAAAATAGAAACGTCAATGATTATCAATGATAATATCGTGCCGAAAAACGCCATGATGAGAGAAATCAACGAAGTAAGGAACCACAAAGAAGCCCTCGAATTTCTTTTAGGCTACGCAGGAGACGTGAATGAAAAGCTCATTCTGAAATTGCATTCAATAGTTCTCAAAAACATCAAAGACGACGCTGGTAAATACAGAAAAGTTCCTGTATTTATCATGGGCGAAAACGCAATATTCCCAAGCCCGTCGGATGTTCCTGATATGGCAAAAACCCTGATAAGGTGGTACAAGGAAAATAAAAGTGGAATGTACCCGCCGGAATTGGCAATAATATTTTCGATGAAGTTTGTGTCAATACACCCGTTCACGGACGGCAACGGGCGCCTGTCAAGGCTTCTCATGAATTACATACTAAAGAAGAACGGCTATCCCGAAATAAACATATACGTAAAAGAGCGTAACAACTATTTGAGGGCCGTGAGAAAAGCGAACGATGGAGATCATCAAATGATTTGCGATTTTGCATACAGGACGCTGCTTAAAAACTACGATTTCCTAAAGGCTGAATAAATAACACCGGCCAAATGCCGGTGTCATTCCGATAAAATAAAAGAAAATCATATGAAAAACGAAGCCGACTACAACAGCCAACCAATAAATCTATTGCGAACTATTGGTAGCATGAAACTCACCCTCATCCTCATCGCAGTCATGGCCGTTGCATTCGCCGTCTCGCTGGCCGACCTTGAAAACGCAGTGAACTTCTACGGCCTTTCGGGCGAGAACTTTGCGGCGCGGCCTTACGTTATTTTCACTTCCATATTCCTCCACGGCAATCTTGCGCATCTTTTGTCAAACGCATTCGCGCTCTTTTTCTTTGGCGCGGCGGTTGAGGCTGAAGTAGGCAGACCGCGGATGCTCCTGCTCTTCTTTGCCGGCGCGCTCGCAGGCGCGGCCTTTGCCCTGCTATATTATCCGCCTCACGAGCTGGCCATAGGAGCTTCGGCCGGCATCTTCGCCCTTGTCGGCGCGGGCATGCTGCTCAGGCCGATGGACATATCGTTCTACCCCTATTTCGTTCCCGTGCCGCTGGCGCTCCTCGGCGCGGGCTACATACTCTACAACATATACGGCTTCTTCTTCGATGCCGCTTCCAACGTTTCCTACGTCGCCCATTTCGGAGGGACGTTCGTCGGACTGGCCTACGCATTCCGGCACCAAGGCATAAAGAAGTCCATGCTCGTCATCGCATTTTCCGCTTTCGCGCTCTATCTTCTCGTGGCGTTCCTGCTGAAAGGTTCTGTAACATCTACGGGTCTTGACTAAAACTGTAACAATTAGGGACTTCTGTCTAAATCTTACACTACCTATTCTCTAAAAGTGTTCTTGTCTGTAACTTTTCTTATAATACCCTTCAACCAAAGAATTGCTCTTTCCAAAATCTCAATACTCTCCCCTATTCGCCCTATGCTTGCATTACAATCACCACAAATATATCCCCTAATTTCTCCTGTTTCGTGGTTATGGTCTAAACAGACTTGGTTTTTGTGCCATATTTCTCTTTTTCTTTTACAAATAGGACATTGAAATATGGTGCTAATTTCGGGGCGAGGGTACTTTTCTTCATATTCCTTTTTAGCCTTAGATGAAAGATGTTTTATAAGTTTGCCACATTCTATACAATAAGCCCTTCTTACTATTATGCTCCCTTTTCTGTATTGATTTTTAGCAAATTCTGTTTCATGCTTTTTTATCCCGCATCTACTACAAATTTTATATTCAGGACTGTTCCTACTCATATTTTATTGATGATTATCTGTATATAAATACGCCATTTTTTAAGCGATTATTGGCGATTCTACAATATTTTTCTACAATTTCACTACCAATAAATTTCCTTGAATTTTTTAATGCCATTTTAGCAGTAGTTCCGCTACCCATAAAGGGGTCAAATACAATATCACCTTTATTAGTCCAACTCAATATATGGTCTTCGGCAAGCTTTTCAGGAAACGTTGCGGGATGTAATCTTGCATACTTATCTGTTGCTGTATGCCCATTCCCTACATTATATGTCCAAACATTTGTTCTTCTACCCGTCTTTCCATAACCTTTGCGTTTAATCGTTTTGAGTGTCCCATCTTTTAATCGTTTTGAACCCGTATCCCCATTTCTTTCATCTTTGTTTTCTCTATCCACAAGCAAGTTAATTGTGACGGGCTTGCCTTTTGAGAAAACAAACATATATTCAAATGTTTGCCAATATGATTGATTGTTCCCACATGCTCCACGAGGAGGTTTGAGATAAATCATAGTGTCAAAAAGATTGAAACCGACTTCTTTGAACCCCAGAGCATGTCTAAAAGAAGTTCCACTCTCATTAAATTTTTTTGTTTGGTCTGCTATTACCCAAACGACAACGCCCCCATTTTTTACAATTCTAAATAGTTCTTTAGCAACAGAATTAAAATTTAATTTACTTTTTCCTTCATAGTCTCTTAAATCGTCATAAGGGGGGGAAGTTAAAACCAAGTCAATAGAGTTATCAGGAATCTTGGACATTAATTCCATACAATCCATTCCATGAATCTTATTTAATATCTGATTTAATGAATCCATACAATCACTTCTTCTTATTATATCCAGATATGAAATCTTCAATGATTTCTGATGCCGTTTTCTTTTCACGCAAACACCTAATTCTAAAATCCGTCCATACTTTTTCATCAAGAGAAATAGTAACCTTTGCTTTGCCATTCGTGTTAGTCATTATTATCACCTTCTATACGTATGAACGTATAGATTTAAATACTTATCGTATACATATATACGTATAGAAGTATAAGAGGCGACAAAAATGAACAACATAAAACTTGATTTGCAGGGAAGGAAAGTAAGAGGATATGCAATAATCAGCAAGGGCGACATTCCCGAACAGGTAAAGATGGGTTTGTATATAGTTCCTTCCCAGGCAAACGCAAAGGTGAAATACAGGGTTACTCATCACAGGGGCGACCTGTGGTCATGCGACTGTTTAGATCACAAGGAAAGGATGATAGACTGCAAGCATATCCACGCTTGCCGATTCTGGCTTAAGATAAAAGACCGAGTAGATAATGATGACTTCGTGGAAAAGGAGACGTTCAAAGTGGATGTATGCCCAGAATGCAAATCCGATAAGCTAATCAAAAGAGGCGTAAGGAAGAACAAGAATGTCCAGAAGCAAAGGTATTCCTGCAAAGAGTGCGGGAAGCGGTTCATTCTTGATGTGGCGAGCAAGACCAAAGGCAACGGGAAGATAGTCACGCTTTGCCTTGACCTCTACTTCAAGGGCATAAGCTTGCGGAAGATTCAAGACCATATTTATCAGTTCTATAACTTCCGAATAAGCCACATGACGATACAGAGATGGATTAGGAAGTTCATGGTGATGGCAAACCAGCACGCTAAAGCCATGATGCCGAAGACAAGCGGAATATGGCACGCTGACGAGCAGATGATAAAAAATAATGGAAGCTATCTATGGATATGGAATGTAGTTGACAGGAAGACGCGATTCTTGCTTGCGAACAATGTCACGGAAACCCGATTCCTGAATGATGCACGGGAGATTTTCAGCAAGGCGAAAGCTTGCGGAACGCCCGATATGATTGTGACGGACGGGCTAAAATCCTACATACGAGCCATACCGAAGGAGTTCGGATGGCACAAAGTGACGCACATCAAAGCAGACGGGCTGACTTCAAAGAAGAAAAACAATAATATGATAGAACGCTTTCATGGAAGCTTCCGAGAACGTGACAAAGTAATGCGAGGATTCAAAGGTCAAGACAACGCCGAGTTTCTGGCGGAGTCCTACAGGACTTACTACAATTTCGTGAGACCGCATGAAGCATTAGGTGGTTTGACACCAAGCCAGATGGCGAAGATACGGATGCAGAGGGAAAGAAATAGATGGATAAACTTGTTAAACCCGTGAGCAAATGGTTTTTAGAACTATTCACTTGTTAGCATTGTGTTTTTGGTAGCTTTCTTCAAATTTATGGGAGGCTTCTTCTGTGTCGTCTTCACCTATGTAGTGTTCTTTACAGTTTGGGCATTGCGTGGTAACTGCCTCAAAGAAAACTACGCCCGGATTGCTTAAAGTAACTTTCAACGCGTTTGTTGCCTTTTGCTCTTTAATTTCATGGTTGCAGTCTACGCACTTCATGTTAATCACTTAATTCTACGGAATATAAAGACATTAAATACCTCCTTCTATTCCCCTAAATATCAAAGGCAATGATGGTAATCCTCTTGTTTTTGCCACTTCATTGTAGGAATTTACGAACCAATTCGGATTAGATGTGTCTTTTCTAACGTCTTTTATCGTGAGCCAGACGATATTTTCATCATCTATTTTGCATGGCAAAGCTATAATTTCCCCAGACTCACCGACAAAAATACAAACATGACTACTTTGTGAATCGTTTCTATTGTCCTTGACGAATACACCCCTATTTCTATTCTTGATTGCCGCAAAGCACTCATCTATACATTTTTTGGTAATAGCTCCATTCGGAAATAGATGTTTTCGTTCTTTTATTCTTTGAAAAATATGTTGTGGTTTATATTTGATTTTCTTCTGCCGTTCTGTATCAGATAACATAAACAATCGTAGAATATATTTTCAACCGAGCTTAAAAAGAAATTATTTGCTTTGCTCAGATGAAAAGTCCCTAATTGTTACAGTATATCAGAAGTCCCTACGATGTTACAGAACCTGCTGAAATAACCTTCTTATACCACCACCGCCATAATCATGGAATGGCAAAAGGAGTAACCGAAGTAATTGCAATCATACTACTGTTGCTCATAACGATTGCAGTTATCGGGTTCGCAACAGGTTTCTTCCAGTCAATCGTGACAACGGGCGGACAGCAGGCGCAAAACGCATCTAAAACAGCCGGGGACAAAGCTCAACAAATCATAGACTATGTAACATCGACAACTGGCTCCATAACCGTCAAGAATGCCGGGACACAGGACATAGACACAGCCAAACTCTCATTCCTTATAGACGGCAGCTCTGTGGCATGCAATCCTGTATTGTCAGGCTTCAAAAGCCCGGGACAAACCATAACATGCTTGGGTATTACCTGCACAAGCGGGGAGGCTATAATCGTATCCGCGCCAGGAAACACGGTAACTGGAACTTGTCCGCCCTAAGGCGGTTTGATTTTTTTCCGTTTACTTATTCTTGACCCGCCAAAGCCACGTATAGGCATATTGCAAAACATTTTGCATCCGCTGGGTAGGTATAACGCCGGCAATTGCAATCATACTACTGTTGCTCATAACAATTGCAGTTATCGGGTTCGCAACAGGTTTCTTCCAGTCAATCGTGACAACAAGCGGGGAACAGGCGCGCGTCAAGAACTCCGGCGCTGAAAGCATATTGAAGAAAGACATCAGCTTCCTTGTCGGCGGTTCTCCGGTTGATACTTGCGGCGGAACCTGATTATATGTGGATAAAGTTTCCTTTTTCGCAAGGCTTTGCTGCAAAAGTCTTTTTACGCCCCCACATGCCGGCATGCTTAACTAATGCAACACACCGATTGCGTTCTATATCCATTTACGCAACAACGCTTTTTTCGCAAAAACCTTTTTATATCGCCCTTATCATATTATGACAGGTGATTGAATGAAGAAAGGTATAACGCCCGTGATTGCAATCATACTGTTACTACTCATAACGATTGCAGTTATCGGGTTCGCAACAGGTTTCTTCCAGTCAATCGTGACAACAAGCGGACAACAGGCACAAGACGCATCTAAAGCAACGGCGGACAGGGTGCAAAAAATCATAGAATTCGTGACGGCATCTGACGACTCCATAACCGTCAAGAACGCCGGAACTAAAAACATCGCGGCAACGGAACTTTCGTTCCTAGTCGCTGGCAGTCCGGTAGTATGTGATATTGCGGTCTTGCCTGTCGCTGCTATCATAACGCCCGGCGGAACAGCTACATGCCAAATTTCAGCGGCTGGAAGCAACTGCGCACCTGATGCGACAATAACTGTAACCGCTCCCGGGAACACGATAACTGAAACTTGCCCGCCTTAAGGCGGTTTGATTTTTTGTTTTCCGTTTACTTATTCTTTATTTCAATAGCCGTGGGAATGCATGGCGATACTCTAAAGCATCCCTGCCGCCCATGGTGAAAATCGTGAAAAGTCAACGGGCTTTGCGAAACAGAAGGAAATGCCAAAGCGCTTGCGATTTTGACGGCGCGTTCTTTTGGTTTTCCTTTTCGTCGTAAGCGCAGTTCAAACGTGGCAGCCTCATCCCGCACTGAATCTTCGTGTTTTCGCCGGCTTAAGCGCGTGGCTTTCGATATGCGGGCTGTAAAAGTTAGGCATGGCGTGATGTTCGATGCCCGCAAAGCAAAACGCTGCCGTAACCGTGAAAAGTGGCGATATCCGCATCGCTCAATCTGGGTATTTAAAGTTGAGCAAATAATTTTATCAGAGTGTCCTGAATGGAGAAAAAACCCAGCACAGTAAAGGCGCAGAAGCCCGGAAGCTTCGTTCTCATAGATGACGTCCCTTACAAGGTTGACAGCGTCCAGATATCCAAGCCCGGCAAGCACGGCTCGGCCAAGGCAAAGCTCACGGCATCCGGCGTTTTTGCCCAGCAAAAGAAGATCATAGTACAGCCCGCTGACGCAAGGATTGACGTTCCGATCATAGAAAAAAGGAACTGCCAGATACTCAGTTTCATAGGCACGAACACGCAGATCATGGACTTGGAAGATTATTCAACAGCCGAAGTCCTGCTGCCCGACGAGCTCAAGGGCCAAGTCAAGGAAGGTGACGAAGTCCTTGTATGGAAATACGGCGCCTATATGATGATCAAGAGCAAGAAGTAAGGAATAGAATTCAGAGGCTTTGTAGGAATAATGGATTTCTAACGCAACGGGTTGCGTTTTCCTGAAGTTGTGACACAAGAGCTTGCTATGCAAGAGTATTTTTCCTGCAAAGCCCGCGTCCATGGCTTTGCACTTAAAGTCTAAAATCGGGCAACCGGTTGTATTCTGCCTTCTCAAAATCACAACACCTTGTGTTCATTGGCTACTTTTTATGCAAAGCCTACGTCCATTGAACGTTTATATAGTAGCTGCCCACAAATAATGTAAGAGTGATAAAATGGCGAGAAAATCAAGAAGGGCAACCAGAAGCAGGAAGAAGAACAATTTCGTGCTCACGACTCACGACGAGGAAAAGCTTCTTCTCTTCGCTTCGGGTTTGCTGTTGGGCGTCGGCCTCTCCCTGTCGCTATTTTTTAACTATTGGTGGTACGGGGGAATGGTGGCCATAGCGCTTGGCGTAGTATTGCTCATGGTAGAACAAAGGCAAGGCTAGCCGGCATTCGATTCTGTTTTTTGAATTCGTTTTTCTTCTTATTAGAATTACGACTCAGGGCGTCAGCCTCTTCCTGTCCCGCGGAAAGAGCACGCACTCCCTCACGTTCTTCATTCCGGTGATTACCATGGTGAGCCTGTCAAGGCCTATGCTCCATCCGCCGTGCGGAGGCATTCCGTACTTGAACGCGTTGAGGTAGAATTCAAAGTTGTCCGGGTTCATCCCGCGCCTCTTCATTTCCGCGACAAGCTTGTCGTGCTTGTGTATCCTCTGCGCGCCCGAGCATATCTCAACGCCGTCTATGAGAAGATCGTACGCCCGGCATATCTTCTCGCTGCTAGGCTCGGGCATGGAATAGAACGCCCGCAGGTCAGTCGGCCACTTGGTGACTATGACGGGATTGAATTTCTTGTTTATTATCCTCTGCATCTCCGGCGTGAAGTCGTCGCCCCATTCAAGCTTTGACTCCTTGTTGACTATGTCGCGCGCCTCGTCGTACGTTATCCGCTTTATGCTCTTTGGCGCCGTAGCGTCCCGCCCAAGCAGCTTCATCTCTTCCGCGCATTCCGCGGCCAGACGCGCATAGATGTACTTCACTACGCCTTCAAGATGCACGAGCATCTCAGGCTCGCCTTCCACAAAGGCCATCTCTATGTCCATCTGCATGGATTCATTCAGATGGAAAGACGTGTCGTGCTCCTCGGCGCGGAACACCGGGCACTGTATTATGACTTTGTCGAGGCCCGACGCCATCAGCATCTGCTTGTAGAGCTGCGGGCTCTGCACGAGGAACGCCTCGCTGTCAAAATACGATATCGGGAACAGGTTGGAGCCGCCTTCGGTAGCTGCCGCGACTATAGAAGGCGTGTTTACAAGCATGAAGCCGTTCTCCTCAAGATACCGGACAAAGCTTCGCTGTATCACGTCCCGAATCCGGAACACCGCGCGCACTTCCGGCCTGCGTAGGTCAAGGTAGCGGTAGTTCAGCCTTGTGTCAAGGTTCGATTTCACGTTCAGGTCAAGCGGCAGGGGCTTGTCCGCCTTGTTCAGTATTGATACTGCCAGCGGCAGTATTTCCTTGCCGCCCGGCGCCTTGTCGTTTATCTTGACGATGCCGCGGATGGAAACGACGTCTTCCTTGTCCACGCCGTGCATGGATTCAAGGACTTTTGCGTCCGTTTCGCCTGCCTTGCCTATGACCTGGGTCTCGCCGGTGCGGTCCGCAACTATCAGAAATTTTATCTTTCCGGCATCGCGCACGTTCCTCGCCCAGCCGGCAACGGTAACTTCCTTTCCGTCAAGCTCCCTGCCTATTTCGGAAAAATAATGCGTTCTCAGCATGCTATGCACCAATGTTGAAAAACATCGTGAACGTCACGTACCACGTCGCCACAAAAACGAACGCGCCGTTGCCGGCAAGCCACTTGTAGTTTTCCGGCTTCATCGCGTACATCACAACCGCGCTGCTTGCCGCAAGCATTATAAGCGCCACGGCCAGCCCGTACACCGGCACCCTTGTCATTGACGCCAGCACGCCTGCGGCAATCCCTGTCACGGCGTAAAAAAGCGTGGACTGCATGCCCTTGTCCATTACCATAATTTTGCCTGCCGGCTTTCCGCCAGCAGCATCTTCGACGTTATCCATGATTTCCTCGCCATCCCCGGCAGCTCTTTATTTCTTTTCAGCCAACCTTTTAAAAAGGCTATAGTCCTCTCGTCCGACGTGTACCCTGTCCCGAAGAACCCGTATTCCTTGTGCAATTTCGCTATTTCCTCCTCCCGGGCGCTTTTCGCAAGCACGGATGCGGCAGAAACTTCCACGTAGTTCGCGTCCGCGTAATTCTCGCATATTATCTCCGCGTCCAACGAAAGCCCGCCCATCACCTTCTCGGCAAACCGCTTCGTGTTTGTCTCCGGCGAGTCTATGATTATCTTGTCCGGCCGCAGCGCCTTTATCATCTGCCGCATCTTGTCTATCTCCAAGTGATTCAGGTTATGGCACGAATCTATCTCTTCGCACGGTATTTTGAATATAATATAGTCAGAACAAAGCGCCTTGAGGGCCGGCACCATCGCCTCCCTCTTCTCAGGTGAAAGCACTTTCGAGTCTTTCACGCCTAATTCACGCAATTGCCCGAGCCGCTCTTCTTCCACAAGATAACCGCACATCACCATCGGCCCTATTACCGGGCCGCGGCCTGCTTCGTCTATTCCGAGGATTTTCATAATATACCAGCATATAATTACTTCTGACAAATA
>Ga0209542_10013279_pt1 | contig 14237 bp, 12 predicted proteins | sample RifCSPhighO2_01_FD_184028 | JGI IMG/M metagenome (GOLD analysis project Ga0209542, IMG submission 184028) | Soil microbial communities from Rifle, Colorado - Rifle CSP2_plank highO2_0.1 (SPAdes) (version 2) | ecosystem: Environmental > Terrestrial > Deep subsurface > Rock core/Sediment ...
CCTCACTGTCGCGCGCGCCTTTGAGCGAGCCGTGTCCGGCACGGAGCGACTTCACTTCATACCCGTGTAATTCCAAACCCGCCTCTATTTCCTCGAGGATAGTGTAGTCAAACCCGACCCGCTTATTTTCGACGACGACCATGCAAACACTATACACCGACACATCGTTCTTTCATTCGAGGTTTCAGTATGTATAATGCACAGCCATGACGGCTAGTGAGCCGCGCGACGCAAGCTTGCTTGCATCGCCGGCGAACGAAGACGGCATATGAATATATGGCAGTTCCACCAAAACAAGCACCGCGCAAAGGAACCCCGCCACCCGCATCTTCCGGCGGGCCCTCTATTTGGATACAGCTTGCGGCGGCATTCGCGGTCTTTCTCGTGCTCTCAGCGGGGTACTCGTTCGTGCGTCAGTACGTCGTAGACAAAGGCGAGGAGGTGCCGCTTTCGCAGATTGCGCAAGATATCAACGCGGGAAAGATATCCTCGATAGACGTTTCCGGCGACCAGATTACCGCGACGTATGTGGATAAGACGACCAAGCTCTCGCGCAAAGAGACCGAAAGCTCGCTCACACAGACACTTTCCAACTACACAATCGAACAGGACAAATTGGCGGCGGTGAAGATAGATATCAAAGACGAGGGCGGTGTGCGCTTCTGGGCGCTCACGCTCCTGCCGATTTTGCTGCCCATCATATTCCTCTTCGGCGTCATCTGGTATCTCTCGCGGCAAATGCGCGGCGGAGGGATGCAGGCGTTTTCGTTCGGCAAGTCGATGGCGCGGCTCGTGAATCCAGAAGACGAAGTGCAGAAGGTGACGTTCAAGGACGTCGCGGGCGCGAAAGAAGCGAAAGTGGAATTGTTGGAGATAGTCGACTTCCTGAAAAATCCGAAGAAATTCATCCAGATAGGGGCACGGATACCGAAAGGCGTGCTTCTCATGGGTGCGCCCGGCACCGGCAAGACCCTGCTCGCGCGCGCGGTCGCCGGTGAAGCGGCGGTGCCGTTCTTCTCCATCTCCGGCTCGGAATTCGTGGAGATGTTCGTCGGCGTGGGCGCTTCGCGCGTGCGCGACCTTTTCCAGACCGCGAAGAAAGCCGCCCCAGCGATAGTCTTCATAGACGAGATAGATGCCGTAGGGCGCGTGCGTGGCACGGGCGTAGGCGGCGGCAACGACGAACGCGAACAGACCCTCAATCAGATATTGGTGGAGATGGACGGCTTCGAGCCGAATGAAAAGGTCATCGTAATGGCGGCGTCCAACAGGCCCGACGTCTTGGACCCCGCACTCCTTCGCCCGGGTCGATTCGACCGGCGCGTCACCATTGACCTGCCCGACCGCAAAGACCGCGAAGACATTCTCAAAGTGCACGCCCGCTCAAAGCCGCTCGGTGCGGATGTGAAGCTCGTCGTCATCGCTGAGCGCACGCCGGGATTCAGTGGCGCCGACCTCGCGAGCCTTATGAACGAAGGCGCGATTCTCGCAGCGCGCGAGGACCGCAAAGAAATCACGCAGTACGACCTCATCCGCTCGATAGAGAAGGTGATGCTCGGGCCCGAACGCCGCTCGCACGTCTTGAACAAAAAAGAGAAAGAAATTACTGCGTACCACGAAGCGGGGCACGCGCTCGTCGCGTCGGTCTTGCCGTATGCCGACCCGGTACACAAAATTTCCATCATCTCGCGCGGCCGCGCCGCAGGGTACACACTCAAGCTTCCGTTCGAAGACCGGCGCATGCAGTCGCGCAAAGAATTTTTGGATGACATCGCGGTCTCTCTCGGCGGCTTCATCGCAGAGAAAATGGTATTTGATGATGTGACGACCGGTGCTTCCAACGACTTGCAGGTCCTCTCCGCGCTCGCGCGCAACATGGTCGCGCGCTACGGCATGTCCGACAAAATGGGCCCCATCGCCTTTGCCGCATCAGCTCAGCGCGCAATATTTGGCGATGGTGTCGAGAACGACCAGTCTTCGCAGGAGGTCGCGGCTGAGATAGATGCGGAAGTGAAGAAGATTATTTTGGCTGCGCACAAGAAGGCAGAGAACGTCCTCACGAAAAACCGGAAAGCGCTGGATGCGATAGCGCAAAAGTTGGTGGAAGTGGAAACCATCGAGCGCGCAGAATTTGAAAATATCCTGATAGCGAACGGCATCACGCCGAAGAAGAAAGAGGATATCGAGCACGCCCCGTTGGCGTAAAGCAGAGACCCTCGGCTTCTTGGCCGAGGGTCGGGTAGCGGGTGGAACGCAGAATTCCACGCCGTATACCTTTGGGTCGCTCTTACTGCGACAGTTGATGGACATCTCGTGATCGATGCCCCACGCAATAGAGGCGAGTACCAGCACGATGGCCACTAGTGCGGTCACGATGCCGGGAAGCAAGAGCCTCCAATGGCGGCAAATTCGCCACTTCCAGATGTACCTGAGTCGACGCTTCCAATACGACTCAAGGTCATTCGCACCCTGCATGAGCATGAGTACCTCCTTACGGACTTGTTTCCGTGATGTCCGCTGGCGGGACTCTAACGCTTGTCACTCACAAGGTCAATTCTTTATCTGCCAATGAATTGTTTCGTTGCCGAGACCGTGGACGGTGTTGCAGATGGGCCACACTTTGACGCCTTCGTCGGTTACGACGGGTTCGGTGGTCTGCCAATCCTTTTTCACAAGCGTGATAGTTTCTTCGCTAGGACTGAGACCGTAAAAGCGCGGGCCGTTTACTGAAATGAAGTTTTCCAATTTGTCGAGGCACCCTAGCTCGTCGAATATTTGCGTGTAGAGTTCGAGCGCGACGGGGGAGTTGAAGACGCCGAAGACGCAGCACGAGGAAAACTTCTTTGACTCGGGGTGCGGTGCCGAATCGCTGCCCGCGAAGACGAAGGGAAGTCCCTTCGTCGCGATGTCGCGCACGCGCTCGCGGTCGGCATTTGTTTTCACGAGCGGCTTCATATGAATGAGCGGGCGGTAGCCGCCCGAAAATGCCTGACGGCGGTCGTACATGAGGTGAGTCGGCGTCACGGTCGCGACGAGCCTGTCTACTGCGCCGTTCTTTTCGATGAAATCCACTGCCTGCTCCGAAGACATGTGCTCAAGCGAGACCTTGAGCTTCGGATATTTGTCCAAAAGTCGAGGCAGGACGTCGGCGATGAAAAGTTTTTCGCCGTCGTACGGGTCTTCTTCTTCACCACGCTCGTTCAAATGCACTTCGCCGTGCAATAGTAATGGCATGCCGACTTCCTCCATCTTTTTCAAGACATCTGCTGCTTCGAGGATGGAGTGATAACCCCACTGCGAATTCGTCGTCGCGCCGTAGGGGTAGGATTTCACTCCATATATTTTGTTCTCTGCACTCGCGCCTTTCTCGATATCCACAGGAGTCAATTTTTTTGTTAGATATAATGTCATCAGCGGTTCGAAAGTAATCTCTCGGGGTAGCACCCCGAGGATTTCTTTTTTGTACTCCGCCGCAGCCTCCACGGTATCTATCGGCGGTTCGGTGTTCGGCATCACGATGGCGCGACTGAATTTCTCAGCGGTGTACGGTGTCACCGCCCGCAACATGGCCCCGCGACGCAGGTGCACATGCGCGTCGAACGGTTTTTTCATGGTTATTGTGTCGGTCATGCCGAAAGTATACCCTGTGAGATAAGGAAGTGTTATACGAGTTGGTGGAATTGATACGACTATCTCACGGGGTATACCCCGTGAGATAGTCGCCGTCATTTGAGCGACGGGTATTTTGAATTTTTATCTCGTGGGGTATACACTGTCGGACATGGCAAAAAAGAATGTCGCTACGCAAGCGTTAGCACTCCACAAAAAGCTCGGGGGGAAGATACGCATCATGCCCGCGGCACCCGTGCGCAATCGTGCCGACCTCTCACTTGTATACACACCCGGCGTGGCGGCTGTTTCCTCGTACGTAGCGAAGAATCCAAAAGAGGCGCGCGAGTACACAATAAAAGGCCGCATGGTCGCCGTCATCTCAGACGGCTCGGCCGTGCTCGGCCTCGGCAACATCGGTGCACTGGGCGCGCTTCCCGTCATGGAAGGGAAGTGCGCGCTTTTTAAAACGTTTGCCGGCGTGGACGCGTTCCCGATAGTTCTTGATACTCAAGACACCGAGAAAATCATCGAGGCCGTGCTCGCGATTGCCCCCGCATTCGGCGGAATCAACTTGGAGGACATCGGAGCGCCGAAATGTTTTGAAATAGAAAAAAGGATTTCCGACGCGCTCGACATTCCCGTCATGCACGACGACCAGCATGGCACCGCCGTGGTCGTGCTCGCGGGTATGCTGAACGCGCTCAAAGTAGTCGGTAAGAAAATTGCTACAGCGAAATTCGTGATACTCGGTGCGGGGGCCGCGGGCACCGCGACCGCAAAACTTCTACACGTCGCGGGCGCAAAAAACATCGTCGTACTCGACAGCAAGGGAATCGTTGACCGCAATCGCCCTGAGCCGCACAAGCGGCTGCTCGCGACCTTCAATACAAAAAGCGTGAAAGGCGGATTGCGCGAAGCACTGACAGGAGCCGATGTCTTGCTCGGCGTATCGGGACCCAATCTCGTGAAAGCCGAAGACATCAAGCTCATGGCGAAAAAGGCGATAGTTTTCGCGATGGCCAATCCGACGCCCGAGATAATGCCGCCCGAGGCGAAGAAGGGAGGGGCACTCATCGTCGGGACCGGCCGGAGCGATTTCCCGAACCAGATAAATAATTCGCTCGCATTTCCCGGCATCTTCCGCGGCGCACTCGACAATCACGTCACCAAAATCACCGACGAAATCAAACTCAAAGCCGCGCGTGCCATCGCCGGTCTTATCAAAAAGCCGACTGCCGATTACGTCATTCCCGACATGTTCGACAAACGCGTTGCGAAAGCAGTGGCCAAGGTGATACGCTAGCGAGGCAGCACACATCCGCCTGTAGCTCAATTGGTTAGAGCACGGAGCTTATACCTCCGGGGTTCTTGGTTCGAGTCCAAGCAGGCGGACTGACGACATGAAGACATGTGTGAATTCCGCGGTTGCGCCGTTTGCGCGCTGTGCAACAATGTCCGTATGCATAAACACTTGGGTCTCGTGTTACTCGGTGCGTATCTCCTTACGCCGCTTGCGGCAAGTGCCGCCACAGCCGCCGAACTGCAGGCACAGGCACAATCTCTTCTCGCGCAGATAGCGGCTCTCCAAGCGCAGCTCGGCGGTGGCGGCACTGTGGTTACCGGCGTGCAGACCGATTCCAGCTCATGTCCGCTTGTCGGCAGAAGTCTCCGTCGTGGAGTATCCGGGCCCGATGTGACTCGCCTCCAGCAATTCCTCGCGCGCGACCCCTCTATCTATCCCGAGGCTATCGTAAGCGGATACTACGGCGCACTCACCGAAGCCGCGGTGCAGCGCTGGCAAGTGAAATACAACATCGTCTCTTCCGGCTCTCCTTCCACGACCGGCTACGGAGTGGTGGGTCCGCGCACCGCGGCCGCGATAGCACTTCTTTGCACAACGGGAAGTTACGGCGGAGTCGCCGGACCCGTAACCACCGCACAACCGACGGTAGGCGGATTCATTACCGTTTCGCCCATCTCAGGCGCCGCGCCCCTCACTGTCAACGTGACGGCGACCGTGAACACAGCGAATTCGTGCGCGGGCGCCGTCTACTCTCTCGACTTCGGAGACGGTTCAACGGTCCAGCAAATACCCGTCTCCGCCGGTAATTGCGGTCAGCTGAATCAGACGTACCCGCACACCTATCAGTACGGAGGTAACTATCAGATAGTTCTCGCGGCGGCCGGCCACTCTACCTACGCGACCGTCGTCGTGTCAGGTGCCACGGCGCCGCCGCCGCAACAGTTCACCCCGAACCTCCCGCGTGAATCTTTCACCGTATCTCCCACGTCCGGTCCGGCTCCGCTTACCGTGACGTTCTCCGGCACCGTAAACAGTAACGACGCGGGTTTCTGCCTCGGCGGCTGTGCGTCGTCTCTTGATTTCGGAGATGGCACCATGACCAACGTCAACCTGCCGGCGACCGTCGGCGGATGGCTCAATTACAGCGTCGCGCACACCTACGCACAAAGCGGCGGATACAAAGCCACGCTTTATCAGGGAGGCGCGGGCACGTCGCAGCCTACGGTCGGCACGGCCACTATCATCGTGAGCATACCGACGACGCCCGTGGCGACGACGACGGCCACCACAACACCTTCGTACTCATACAGTCCGCCGTCCGTCACGTCGTCGGGAACGGACGCGCTCTCGTTCACGGTGACGTTTGACGTACCGACCGCGTGCACCGGCTACCAGCTCTCGTGGGGCGACAGCAGTACGGACGTTGTCCAGAACGACGGCGGCACCGCCTGTGCGCAGACGGCGTCCCAGAGATCGTTTACGCACCGGTACTCTGGCGGCGGCTCGTACACCATCGTCCTCAAGCGCGGACCGACTCTCGCGCGCATCGACGACGTTGCGCTCACCGTCTCAAATTAGCAGGGTGTAAGACGGTGCCGGCGTGCGCGTCTTATTCAATAACACCGCTCATATGAAAATACGATACATTTCGGCGGCTATTGCTCTCACGGTCCTCATACCGTTCGCGGCGAGTGCGCTTTCGGTCGGTGACTTGCAGCAGCAGATAGAGAATCTCCTCGCGCAAATCGCAGGACTTCAGGGACAAATAAGGTCTTTGCAAACGACGTCACCCGTCGCTTGCACTATGGACGCAAAACAATGCCCCGACGGCTCGTACGTCGGGCGCAGCGGTCCCAATTGCGAATTTGCCGCGTGCCCCGGCGAGACCGCTCCTCCCATCGGCCGTATCTGTCCGCAAATTTTGCGCACGCTCGCACAGGGGGTTTCCGGAACGGACGTGAGGGAATTGCAGGCGTATCTCGGAGTTTCGCAAACGGGTTACTTCGGCCCTTTGACCGCAAGCGCCGTCGCTCAGTTCCAATCGAGTGAAGGACTCGCGAGGGTCGGCATCGTCGGCCCGCAAACCCGCGCCGCATTCGCGCGCCGGTGCGGTACGCCGCGCGGAGGCGATTTCTCCGCATCTCCCATGTATGGGACGCCGCCACTTAGGGTGGACTTTACCTACGCACCGAAAACAGAAAATTCGGGGCAATATTACATCGATTTTGGTGACGGTCAGGGGCAGATAATGGACGTGCGGCAGATTTACTGCATACGGGCATCCTGCATCTCGCCATCGTCCGCTTCGCACACGTACTCGTCCTCAGGTACGTATACTGCCACAGTCTCGTACTACATTGCGTGTCTTTACTCAAATCCGCGTTGCATGATGGCACAGCCCGCACCCCTCGGCACCGTGACGATTTCCGTCGGCAATGCGACGAGCGGCGGAGCGCCGTCAATAAACGGCCTTGATGCGCCGACTTCGCTTGGCATCGGGCAGAGCGGCACATGGACGGTGCGCGCAAGTGTGCCCAATCAACCAAATTCACAATTGAGCTATTCGGTCACATGGGGTGATGAGACTGCGTATCCCTACGCGCTCAGCTCCGCCCCAGCATCTTCGGCACCGCTCCAGACGAATGCGACGTTTACACATGCATATCAGAGCGCAGGCACGTTCAACCCGGTATTCGTCGTTTCCAACAATAGCGGCTCGGCGCGGACGAGCGCATCAGTCAAAGTGGGGGAGACACCGTTGAATTGTCCGCAGTACAGTCCGCCCGCACCATGTCCCCTCGGTCAGCACACGGTAATCACAAGTCCCGCAACTACAGATTGGAGAGGTTGCTATGTACCGGCGGGTCAAATGTGCGTTCCTGATACAGATATGACATTCACCGCGTCGCCGACGTTGGGCTCCGCGCCGCTTTCGGTCGTCTTCACCTCACGTTACGGAGACGACGGCCGCGAGCGACCGAGCTATGCGGACGGGGTGGATACCGTAATTAATTTCGGTGATGCATCTCCGGAGGCATGGGTGCACTGCGCCACCGGCAACACACTTGTCACGGCCAGATTTTGCGTTATACCGGCGATAATCCAGCACACGTATTCGCGCCCCGGCACGTACACGGCAATGTTGAAGCGCTCGGGAGGTTATTGCGCGGGCCCTTGTACCGATACTATCCTTGCAACATTAAAGATTGTCGTTGTCGGTCCGGTGTCGGCATACTGACCCGCGTATTCACGCATTGAGTGTCCTAGGGGCCAGCGCTGACGGACCCGTTTCGTGCGGCGTCTAGGGATGCCAAGTTCCTAAATCGACGTGCGTCGACGTTTTGGCCATCACTCCCCGTGTAATTCTTGGCCCGCGCTCGCGACTCTCTCCGCGAGCGCGGGATATTTTGTGAGCGACGGGTCTCGTGTGATGAGCGCCTGTGCCTCGGTGCGCGCGGCTTGAATAAGTTTTACATTCTTGAGCGCCTCCATGCCGAGGTCGCTCACACCCCACTGCTGTCGACCGAACAAGTCGCCCGCACCGCGGTTCAGAAGGTCGGCCTCGGCGAGTTTGAAGCCGTCGGAAGATTCTACGAGCGCGCGCAAACGCTTCATAGAAATGTCGCTTCGGGTTTCCGGCAGAAGGAAACAGTGCGGCGGATGCGATGAACGCATTACGCGGCCCCGTAGCTGATGGAGCTGTGCGAGCCCGAATCGCTCCGCGCCTTCTATCAATATCACGGTTGCGTTGGGCACGTTGACGCCGACTTCTACGACCGACGTGGCGACGAGTATCCGGATTTCGCCCGAGACGAAGCGGCGCATGACGGCGTCTTTTTCTTTTGCAGGCATCGCGCCGTGCAGGAGTCCTATGGAAAACTCTGGGAACACGTCTTTCGCCAGCCGCTTCGCCTCGGCTTTGGCGGATTTCGCCTGAAGCGCGTTTATCTTGGCGGGGTCGGGTTCTTCGATGCGCGGGCAGATGACGAAGGCCTGCCGCCCGGCCGCCAACTGTTCGCGGACTTTTTCGTATGCTGTCGCTCGTTCGGCGGGCTTCACGAGTACCGTTGTGATTTTTGCGCGGCCGGGCGGTAATTCATCCAGCACGGAAATGTCCAAGTCACCGTATATCGTGAGCGCCAGCGTGCGCGGTATAGGGGTAGCCGTCATGGAGAGGAAGTGGGGGGCAGGCAAGCGGGATAAATCTCCGCCTGCGGGACTCGCTCCGCTTCGAACAAGGTCCTCGGCAGAGATTTTCCCCGCTTGCCTGCCTGGGGAGGAGGTATTTTTTTGGGCCAGTTCACGTCTTTGCCGTGTCCCAAACCTGTGCTGCTCGTCCACGATCGCGAGCGCGAGGTGCTGGAATTTCACGGACTTTTGAATGAGCGCATGGGTGCCGACCAACATCGCAATCTCACCGTTCGCCACCCACTTCAAGAGTTGCGCGCGTGAGATGTCCGTCGCGCCGCCTTTGTTCACTTTGGACGGGAATTTTTTGCAGCCGCTGCCGGTGATGAGCGCGATGTTGATGGGCAGGTGGCGGAAATACTCGATGAAGGATTGGAAATGTTGCTGTGCGAGGATTTCGGTCGGTGCCATGTAGGCGACCTGCAGTGTCCCCGATGTGCGATTCGGCGGTCGGCTGGTAACGACCGCATAGGTGGTCGCGGCCGCGACCAAGGTCTTCCCGCTCCCCACGTCGCCCTCGAGGAGCCTTGCCATCGGGTGCGGCCGTACAAAATCGCCGAGGATGTCGGCGATTGCGCGCTCCTGTGCTCCCGTCGGCGGGAAGGGAATCGTCGTGAGAAACTTCTGTGCGAGCGCGCTTCCTTCGATAATCGGGAACGACAATTGCGCATCATTCTCCGCGCGCTCGCGCGCTCGCGCGACCTGTATCGCGAATATTTCTTCAAATGCGAAGCGTTTGCGCGCGGCTTCGGCATGCTTGAGGTTGTCCGGCTTATGAATGTACAAAAGCGCATTCTTGAGAGAGGGAAGATTGTAGCGATGCACGATGTCTTCGGGGATAGGATCTTCCACCGAATCCAAGATGTTTGATGCGATGACTCTATCAAGCGCATGTCGGAACCAGAGCGATGTGACGCCGCGCGACTCCGGATACACTGCGAAAAAAGACGCGAGCACGGGCGAAGCGTCTTTCGGCACGAATAGTCCTACTTCGGTCGGGTCGGCAGGTTCGACGTGCGGATTGGCAAGGTACAGACGCCCCGTTTTCCCCGACACGGTGCCGACCGCTTTCACGAATTGTCCCTCCGCAAATTTCTTCGCGAGGTACGGCTGATGGAACCACATCACCTTGATGGAGCCGGATGCGTCGGTGATAACCGCTTCGCCCACGGGGATGCGGCGCTTCCACGACTTTCTCGTATCGAGTTTGCTGATGGTGCCAAGTATGGTCACCGACTCTCCCGCGGCGACCCCCGTTATCGCGGATTCGCTCCCGCCTTGGTCGTAGCGGACGGGGAAGTGGTAGAGAAGGTCGCGTAGCGTCGCGACGCCGAGCTTCTTCAAGCCGCGGAGCTGGATCGGCGTGAGGCGGAAATGTTTCGTGAGAGGGTCATGGGGGTGCATTGGAGGCATTCTACACCGAGGCCGGCACGAGTACGTGCCGGCGCTACGTCGTCGGAACGTACTCGTTCCGACGTGAACCTTCTCCTATCGGCCTACGGCCGACACTCGAACCGCCTTCGGCGGCACCTCGCGGTGGGTTCAGTTATTCACAGTTTTCATCTGTGTAATATTGCACGGCGTAAAGGTGTAGGTACTATGGTCGTGTTGGTAAGAAATTAAAATCAAAAATCGTAGGTATGGCATATCGCGATGATGAAGAAAAAGAGGGGAGCGATCTGTTGGAGGGTGCGGTGGACGAAATGTTGGAAAAAGACGAAGACGAAGATGAGGATGCTCCGGTGAGTGAGATCTTGGATGAGGATAAGTGGGAGTAAGGAGCTCGGCCGGCGTCGCTTGAAGTTGAGGGTTTGCAGAATTCCCTAAAACCTGTACCCTGGAACCTGTAACCTATTTGTATGCACACCGTCCTTCGTTATCTCGGTACCGTCGCGGCCGTCATGCTCACGGTCAACGTCGTGCCCGGCATCACCGTCGCCGGAGGATGGGTGACGATACTCCTCGTCGCGCTCGTGTGGTCCGTCATCGCGACCGTCATCAAGCCCGTCCTTTCGATACTCACACTCCCGATAACGCTCATCACCTTCGGGTTGTTTTCTTTCGTTTTGAACGCACTTCTTTTCTGGGCGATGACGCTCGTCGTTCCCGGATTCGTAGTCGCGGGATTTCTGTCCGCGCTTTTGGGTGCGCTCGTGCTTTCAATTCTGACGTGGCTTATTCACCAGATCTTGTAGGAAGTTTGAAGTCCGAGAGTTTTGCGCCGGTAATGAAAAAGAGATAGATGATTTCGAGGATACCGGCGGTGTTGAGTAAGAGAAAAACGACGAACCAGATCTTCTCGCCGCGCTTCGCTGCGCGCCAGAGCGCGAGCCCTTTCCAAATAAAATTCCACGCCAATAAAATAATAAGCCCGAGCCCGAAGGCGGGCGACCACATGGGCAGTCCCATGCCCAAATTCGCTCCTAAGTAGTTCATATGCGTTTAGTATACGCCCGGCATCCGAGTAATCAATTGATCTCGATGTCGATGTGGCGCACGGCGGGGAAACGCTTCTTCAGCATTGTTTCTATGTCGTCTATCTTTTTACCCATGAGACGAGGAATGCGGTCGGCGTAGTCCACGCAAAACCGCTTAAAAGCTTCATAATCATCCGTTACCTCCTCGTAGCGGTCCTGCAGGTACTTATTCTGATATGCACCCTTGAGAAGCGCGGCGCCGTTGAATTCCACCTCGCACTTGATGCGGTATACACCGATGCCGAGCACGCTTGATTTGAAATCGAGCACACGTTCGATGGCGGGGTCAGCCGTAAGAGCGGCGATTATCTCCTCCCGTTCCTCTTCCGGAATCGAGCGGCCGAGGATGTAGGAGCGGTTTTTTACGATAAGCACAATGGCTATGATGCCGAGAAGTATGCCGACGATAATCGAGCCGAGCGCGTCCCACAATACATTGCCGGTCAAGTACGAAGCACTGATGCTTGCCGCCGCAATCCCGATACCGATGAGCGCGATGCCGTCCTCGAGATATACCGCCAATGTGGACGGGTCGGCGAGCGCGAGCCGCTCACGCCAATTCGCTTTCGGAAACGAACGTCTGAGCCCGTTCGCGGCTATCCAAAACGTCAGTGATTCGATGAGAAACGACGTCACGAGAACGATAAAGATGAGACCGTTTATCTCGATCGGCTTCGGATGCAGAAGCGAAGAAACTCCTTTGTAGAGTGTGATACCGGCGCCGCCGAAAAAGATGCCGCATGCCGAGAGCAGAGCCCAGAAGAAGCGCTCACTGCCGTATCCGTACCCGAAGTACTCGTCGGATTTTTTCATAGAACGCTCGACGCCGATGAGCAAGAGAAGCTGATTGAGGGTATCGGCGAGGCTGTGGATGGCTTCGGAAAACATCACACTCGAGCCGGATGTGAGAGCGGCGCCCGCCTTGATGAGCGTGACCAAAAGATTCCCTATGAACGCCGCCGCGACGGGGACGAGCCCCGTTGTCCTCCTGGCTGCCATGAGGTCACTGTAGCACAACGGCCATTTTCGCCGGTACGATTCTTTCGGTATAAAAAGTTCAACTTGTTGGCAAGGTCTGTCTGGAATCAACTCGTTCCAATCAGCCTAATGGGTCTTTGGCGAGCCGAAGACTTAGACGGATGAAGGGGAATGGATGTAATCACTTGCGGCGACCCTCTACCACGAGCAATCCGATAACGCTTATCAAGAACGCAGGTACCGCAATCATATAAATCGGCGATGCCAGCAATATCATGTCTCCACACCCAGACCCTACGGAGCTGCCCACACAGAACAGATAGGTAAAGAGAAAGGGTGCCGCCGCAACTGCTGCAGAAATACCTGCCGCGATTCTAAACCATTTAGAAGCCGTTGATTTTGGCGCCGGTTGACCAGTTGCTTCAGCCGCAGTTGACGGGCTTTTGCCAACAAGAATAAAAATAAGAGCAAGGGGAAAAGCGTACATAAAGAAGCCGACACTTTTATATAGAACAAAGACAACCATTTGCAACACCTGATTTTGAACAAACATCACTTTCGGCAACACTAAAAATACCGACAGTACGACTATAGGCAGCAATATAAAATAAATAAGAGCGCTCTTATATAAAATATTTCTCATATCCCCATTCTACGACACAACACGGAGCTAAATGTGATTATCAACAGAAGATGTAAAGGGTCGTCGCCCGATCCCTTCAAGGACGTCGGTCGCGTAATGCGGTCTCACATTTCTGCGGAGATGGACGGGTGTTCGGACGAGGTTAGGGGCTATAACTTGAGAGAAAAAACAGCGGATATCGGCAGGAGCGCAGCGACAATTTGAAGTACGAGAATTAACAGCGCCTGTTTTGGTGCGCGCGGCAAGTATTTGAAAGCAAAAAATCCGAGCATAAACGGCTCAAGCACCAGCCAGAGCTGAAAGAGATGTGCGGCCGTCCCCTCGTCTTTTTCCCTGACGACGCCGAAGAAAGAAATGAATAAAACGATATACGCGAGAAACGCGAGCGGAATCGCGATGGGAATCCACGCACTAGGTTTCCGTAGCAGTGAATTCATATGCAGGTCTCCGCCCGGAACCGTTACGCGCCTCTCTTGATGCGGTACACAATGAGCGGCAAAAGGAGCGTGAGAATGTAATACAGATACACATCGGGTTTGTAGTAACCGTCGGCGGGACTCAAGAGCTTCACGAGAAAAATGTAGTCACAGAATATCGCAATGGCACTCCAGCCTATTCCGAGAATCACGGCGCTTCGAACCGAATCCATGAATATCCATTTACTGAGGACGACGCAAGTAATCACGATACCAAGGGGCATCACGTACCATCCGATGAGCGCTACGGGCACGAAAGCGAAAAAAATAAATCCGAGGACGTAGCCGATAAGCCACAGCAACACCCCCCATCCGAGCACTGAACGCAGGTAGAAGTTGTTCATACCATTACGATACCACAATGCGGAGAGGGAGGGATTCGCCTCTCGCGCTGCTGCGCTCGAAACCTCCGGTCTCTCTTCGAGACCTGCGGCCCGCGGTTCGAATCCCTCACGCGGCGTGCGCAGGCACGCCGCTCCTCTCCTCATTTCGCTTCGCTCAATTTCGGTGTCTGTTTGAAAATATCCGAACGGAACTCTCTGGGCTCGGCGGGCGGAATT